>Ga0136643_10014533_pt1 | contig 11817 bp, 8 predicted proteins | sample TergutLab28metaG_FD_96883 | JGI IMG/M metagenome (GOLD analysis project Ga0136643, IMG submission 96883) | Labiotermes labralis P1 segment gut microbial communities from Petit-Saut dam, French Guiana - Lab288 P1 (version 3) (version 3) | ecosystem: Host-associated > Arthropoda: Insects >...
AAAAAAAAAAAAAAAAAAAAACAGCGAAAGACAATCAATACAGAATATAAATTAGACATAATAAGCCAACCTGAAAAAGGTGAACGAATTTTTTATATATCCCACAATGTCAGATACATTCATATTAGTATATGCAGAATTTATGATAATGCTAATAGAATTAAATAAAGTGCTAAGTCAGGAACTGAAGTCTTTGTGTAGCAAGACTACCACAGTCCTATTAGAATCAACTGTGCCAAAAATAATGGATGTGAGTCTCTTACAGTGTTAATGTAGTAGAAATAAACAAATAAATAAAGGTATTGCACATAAGGTAAAGGTAAAGTAGTCCCATTACAGGCCTGGAGTGGTCCAGAGGGTTCCAGGAAGTTAAGGCTCCCAGATTTCATGACAACGGCACAGGATGTTGGTAAGGTTGTCAGCCTTACGTACGGGCTGCCTTCACTCCCAGGAAATGCTCCTGGTACTCATTTCTGTTAGAGGCTGAGTTGACCCCAGGGCCACAGTGAGATCGGAAGGATTTTATGTCAATGAAAAATTCCAATGACACCAGCTGGGATCGAACCGGCGACCTTCCGATTTGTAACACAGTACCTTAACCACTGTGCCACTGCGGTCCCCGATGTATTGTACATACATATATATATTCTTTATATACAGTAGATACACATACTCTACAGGTCTGTGTGTCCACCAGTGGTCTAGTCATACACTATACAGGATATCCTACCAGAAAACACACAGCTTTAAATTGGTATATTGTGTTCGAATTGCATGACCTTTTCAGTAGCACATCCCTGACATAAAACCATGCGCTAAAATTTAAATACCAGCCTGGTCACTTAAAGATTAAATTCGGCACCTGTTATTGCACAGCGAGGTTGTTAATTAGTATAAAAATGATGCCAGGCACAATGAACTGTGAAAATGTAAAAAATGCACATACTGCATGCACTGCATTGTGTTAATATGATGACTTCAGGTTTCATCATCTGTCCCATTGAGTGATCAACACCAATCTTAATGTGCAGAGCTTAAAACATGTATTAAATCAAGGATTTATAAACCAACATGTCTGTCACCTCAGTAAATTGCAAAATATACAATTAAAGATACTCTTATTAAGTGTAACTAATAACTGCAAGATATAACACACAAATTTTACCTCAGCTGGAGTTAAAATGTACCATTAAATAACATACAAATATTGGAGAAGTACAACAACAGTACACTGTCCAATATTTTTTTATGTGTTCCCAGTTATTTAACATTTTTCAACAGCATATGCTATATGGCATTTACAGGGGGGATAGGGAAGCAGCCATGGCCTATATTCACATTTAAAAATTTTCCTAGTTGGATTGAGGATGCCAAAAAAAGAAATTGTCAGTACTACTCAGTTTCAAGCTGAGAATAAACCCTAGGACATCCAAAATATAAAGTGTGGAGATGCTAGCAATTAAACCACGATAATGTTTTTGTGGTTTATTTTATGTGTTCACTACCTACATCCGGCCCACATTGTAGGTCTTATATTTTTAGCACCATAATGATGCGTACACATCTCCTGGAATGATTAATTCTTCGTTGCTTAAGTACATTAATAACAATTGGTTTGGCAGGTTTCAAATATATTTATGAAATCAAACATCCCAAAATTATAAACCAATAAATTTGCTTCTGACAAAACATAGAAAACAACAATGTAAGTACCATGGACAAATGCTCACCTGTACAAGAGTAGCTATATCTACATTCATCATGGTAGTAGCATTTCAGAGTGGGGCACTCAACTATTGATAGCTAGCAATTGCAACAGATTTCACTCGTTTTATCGTTCAGAACAGACTTTTACAGAAATGTCCCTTCCATAACATAGACAAGACACAACTGTAAAGCAACACCTAGTAAGTTTGCATAGAACTCTTTGTGTAAAAGTCCGAGGCAGACCATGCCAGCTGCAGCACCTGTGTTCAGAAATGCATCTGCCTGTAGGTTTTGCAGCTGTCATTGGGTTAATTCTGTAAAACTTTCTTGATGATTTTCATGGTATTTCAACTAAGAGATTCTTGTCCAGCACACATAGCTTACACTTTTTTTTATTCACTTAATTTTCACCTGTCACATGGGATAAGGTTTTCTTTTAACATCAGACATAAGTTTCATATGTTACAAGTTTCTCACCCATAAGTAGTTCGCTTGATGAAAGCCACTCTATTAACAACTTTTCTCAGCTGATCTTCTTGTGGTGGTGTGTTGTGAATAAGAGTAATTCCATACGTGGCAATATTTTCCAGCCAATCTAGTAACAATGTATCACTGAAACATATTACAGTATCATCTCAGACAATTTCCTATGATGTCATTTAGTTAAAAAACAAAGTTATCAGAGCCAAAACATTTAAGTGAAGAATAGATAATTTAACGGAGTCTTACCAACAGCAAAAATTACACAGTACTGTATGATATTTGTGCGATTTGTATGAAAGTGTGTATGTCTAATGAAAGATCAATTTCCAGCATCTGAAACAAACAATGGAAAGACACCATGAACAGCCCCAACCAGGACTCAGGTCCCTGGTCAAAACTCAGACTCAACCTACTGAATGCAAGTTATACACATCACTGCACAGCTAAACTCAGTAATTGAAACAAGGGTCATACTGACAGAATAAATATTACAATAAGTAAGGGAAATATCCCAGAATAATACTGTATGTTTCCTATTAAAATTCATTACCATGCAAACAGCAGTTTTTGTTAAACCCATTGCATGCTCACTATATATCTTACTTAAAACCACTGATTCTTTTTGGGGCAAATTTCTTGTTCGGAAAGATCAGCACAGAAATCTCTCCCACCCTCCCTTAAGAGTTAGTGCTATTTTTGTCTCACTAACAACAGAAAGTATTCATTAGCCTGAAAATATAACAAAGAAATTGCCATTACATAGATGTAACCGTGTAAAGGGTTACACTAGCATGTTATAGGATACATGATGCCTTACCACAGTTCAGACAGTCACTGGCTTCTAACTGCAGAGGCCTTAGATTCCCAGAACAGCTCTCATATGATCTGAAATGTGCCTTCTATAACTTATTTTAGAGTAATAGTTTCTCCATGTACTCACTCTCAGTTTAGCATACTGTATACTATTACTATCACTAGTGTTCAAGGTAAGTCAAGACCACCTGGCATAATATTGTAATATCAGGTATCGCTTGTGGCTTCCCCTCAGACTCAGCACTTAATGGTAAGTGCAGGGTAATAATTTCTTAAAAAACTGAATGGGATGTTGGGTGGGACCCATAGCTGGTCTAGATGCTGTGGAGAACAAGAAAGTCTCTTGCATCTGCCAGGAATGAAACCACGATTCCACAGATGTTCAGCTTGCAGCCTAGCTGCTGTACTTGCTACGTTAACCTTTCACCACCTTACCTCAGTACTGTAGCACAATTGTTAATGCAGTTCACTACATATTGTCAACAGTTCAGTAATTAATATTACAGACAATGTCCCATCCATGCAAGGTTCTTACATCTGTGATAGTGATACAAGCAAACTTACTTACTTAATTACTTACTTACTCCATGGGTCAGAGTCCTTCTTGAGAAGCTAACCAGTTTTATGCTAGTCAAGGAAATCCCTGCATTTTATGGAACCAGTAGGTTCATTACCGCATTCACACATGCCTGCCACATGTCCCTATCCTGAGTCAGTTTGACCCAGTACATATGCCCATATGCCACTTCCTGAAGATCCATCTTAATATTATCCTCCCATCTATGCCTGGTTCTTCCAAGTGGTCTCTTTCCTCAGGTTTCCCCACCAAAACCCTGTATAGGACTCTCCTCTCCCCCATACGTGCTACATGCCCCGCCCATCTCATTCTTCTCGATTTTATCATCCAAACAATACTTGGTGAGGAAAAAAGATCACTGAGCTCCTTATTATGTAGTTTTCTTCACTCCCCTGTGACCTCATCCCTCTTAAGCCCAAATACTCTCCTCAAACCCTATTCTCAAACACCCTCAGTCTACTTTCCTCCCTCAGTGTGAGCGACCAAGTTTCACACCCATTCAAAAAAAATGGGCAATATTATATTTCTGTATATCTTAATTTTTCAATACTTGTGTAGCAAACTGGAAGACAAAAGATTCTGCACGGAATGATAGCAAGCATTGCCTGATTTCAATCTGTTTTTAACTTCTTTCTGAATAGAATTTTGATTTGTTAAGGTTGTTCCCAAATATTTGAACTCTTTCACCCTTTCAAAAGAATTATTATCAATCTTTATATTGTGACTTCATCCTGCATTACAAGCAAACTACAGTGAAATATTAATTTATTCAGTGTGTGAAGATGATTTTCCCAGGGGTAAATTGGATGAGGTGGGGCACTGATCACCACTCCCCATCTAGCACCAAGGCTAAAGAAGTAGTACAGCTATACCTGTACTTTTCTTCTGGGACTTCATGGCCTGTTACATGGTGAAATATATCCTTTTTACCTATTTATGTGAAGAGGAAAGGAAATAACTATGTCCTGAAATAAGAATTTGACTGGCAGGTTTGTAGACTCACCTGCTGAGAATATCATGGAAGTCATACTTCTTGAGAATGTTGTCAAATTCAGCAGTGTCCCAAGGAATCCTTGCCATAGGATAGTGCTGTTTCAGCCACTCCTTACGTACGTTTTCTGCAAAACTTCGTTCTAGAAGCCAGTTCAGGTCATACTCACTCTCATGGCCATCACTCCACACCATTTTCAGTTGGTTGCTTTCTGCCTACATATAAAGGTATATTACAAATCATATTGTTACCTGAGAGCTACTCCTTATTCTTACATAAAAATACACTGTTTGATATCAAACATTCAAAGAAAATTTTGAGAAAGCAGCACAAAATGTTATATAAACAGACACTGTGGTGAAGATCTAGGTCAAAGTGTAATATGTAGTTACAGAACCCTGAATAAGAGTCAGCTATACAGAACCATGAACAAGACTCAGCTATTAGACAGTTGTATAATGATGAATTTCACATTCCACTGGACCACAGGGAATTGATTCAATTTCCTAATAACAACAATGGAGATTGTACTAAAAAAGTTGGTTTGTTCATCGTTTAACCATCCGATACAGTATGAGCTAGTTTTATTGCAATGACACTGCTGCTGCTACTGATGATGACTATATTAACAATAGCAACAATAGCAAAACAGAACAATTCTACTGGATTATGACACGGGTACGTCATATTTGGCTGTCCTGCATCCCATGTTTAAAACAAAAGTAGAACACATTTTGGGGAAAGGATCAGTCCTTGTCCTCAGGCAAACAGTAAGGGAAACAATTATCCAGTTAAGCCCCCCCCAGACAATACCAGAGGTTTGGAATACCTCTTCCGGTTGGGCCCAATTGAGTAAGTGTCCCTTACTGCCCCTTAACCTTTTGTCTGAGGACAAGGACAAATCCGGTCCATATAAGGATTCACCTTAATTTTATTTCAAATATTGGACAACAGACGAAGTCAATAGATTGAATGATTCCAAAATGGCAGCAGTACATTTTTAATGTATGAAAATACTGTCACTAGCAGAAGTTAGGAATGTCGAATGAAATATTGTGGGAAAAATGTGAATTGTTAGTCAGGAGAACTGTGGAAGTACCAAGTCACTTTCAGAATGCCACCTAAGCAACTGCTTGCAAAATTTGTAATGAAACAACCAAAAAGTTGGTGTCCTGGTCAAGACTTATATAACTTACCTACTTAATCTGAGACAAGTTTTCACCCCTGCTGAAAAGGGCACAATGGAATTCATATACATACAAGCAAACTTTACTTCTTCAGTTTCAAGTTCACTGTACTTAGGACCTGTAATTTTACACTGTGTTACTTAGGTACATAAAGTATCAGAACTGGAAGACTATGTGTCATTGGAAGAATCTGACATTCAAGCATGGAAAGCAACTTGTGAAACCTCAGTGTATATGTTTATGTGAAAGTATGAAATGCTCCTTCTAATTATGTCATTACAGGCAGGTACCTATAACAAAAATCATACATGTAACAGTACACAGGTATCTGAAGCAATAATCATGGCCACAGTCTGAACTACCTTGATTCAAGTGGTGCATGGTGTCCACAGGGATGTCCTCTAAGCAAAGGTTATCCCTTGACAAGTGTAAGGTCCACCTCTCTCTTTCCCTTCTAATTAAAGGGTCATATTAACAAGATCACTGGTTATAACATTTATATGCACTGTTTCTTAATCCTGTCAGGCTGCCTGATTTACATTCCCAATATGAAAAGAAGTGCAGCTCTCAGTAAACTGCAGACTGTGAATATGTTCTGGTTTCAAAATTTCAGTACACAATTAATTTAGGTAGTATAAAGTCCATTGCATCATTGTGGCAACCAGAAGTCCAGTGCAACTTCCTAATCAAAACAAAGAGTAGTGTAATATGCTACTGAAAATTTGTGGATTTATATGCACAAATATCATTCACTATATCCAAACATGCCTTCTCTTGTTGACTCAGTAGAGTAATGACTTGGACATGGGGATCCGCAAGGTAAAATGTTCCATGCTGTGATGTCAAAGCATAAAACTTGCAACATGAACCAGTGATGGTATCACCTATAACCCATGTCTTTGTCATAACCCAGCTATAATTAAGTTCAGAATGCAGTAAAAATTTTTCTAATACCATCTAGCATTAATGAATATGGAAGAGGAAGTTCTTCTTTTACATAACAACATGCATTTACATCCAATGTTTTGTGTTTAAATTAATTAATTTTTAACCTTTCTTAAGAACCAGTTTGATTCATGACTATATGACTAAAACTAATGAACTACTTATTTTTTACTTCCAAACAATTTCAACTAATAACATTTATTATTAAAATATGGATTTTGTTTCTCAACAAATAAAAAATTCATATTATTTATTTAAGCACATAAGTCATAAGAGGCCGGACTGCTGGCTAGAAGTCAGTATTCGGAAGGTCCTGCGACCGGCCACCTTGACACAGGTTTTTCTTGGTTTCCCTGTGCCTAAAAGAAAATGCTGAGTTTAGTTCCCAAAATTCCAAGTTGCCACTACGTGCTTCTCATGTAGCCCTCCCGACTTAAATTTAGTAGTAACCAATTTCATATTTTGTATGCATGTAAAATAACCACTGCCATCGGGTGACAACCCAATTGTAGTTAATAAATATTATTATAACATGGGACAGTGAAATTTTTTACTAAAAACTGCAATGCCTGCATTTGTCACTAGACTTGTGAACTTTGTGTATGACAGAAATAATCATCAATGTCTCTATTTATAAACAGTTACATGCTGACTCTGAGCTGTCTGACCTTGTAAGGAAGGGCTGTGAAACATTGACCTGGTATTCTGACCCTGAACTATCACTGAGAATTCACAGCTAAAGCGAAAACATAAATAAATAAATAAATAAATAAGTACTTACTACAATGTGGGTAGGTTTGATATTGATATCAAAGCGTGTCCACAGAACTGTTCGTGACTGCAAGGTCGTGTTGAAGCATTTGGGGCACTGACAGTTGTCTCGCAGCCATACACTGGGGTACTGATGCTGTTCTCCAGTGGATGTTCCAATAGTTATCATACTGCCATCAACGTCTCGTATTGCATTCATCAGAACCACCTGTTGTTAAGTCAATTTTTTAACATCAATTTATACCAAATATTAATTCCCTCTTTATGTAGTTAGTAGTATAGTAGAGCACACAGAAAAATGTTTTATTTGTGGTGACCAAATTGGCATACAGTCATAAATTCTTTGAGAATTGCAGATTTCTTCTGGCAATCATTATTCCTCAATTACTATGTTTCCATCTCTTACCAACCCTGCAATATGCACTAAGTCTGAACAATCAGCACTTGTCCAAGAGACTTGTCTTTATTTTATACTTCATCAATCATTCAGGTGAAATGCACTTATATAATTTGTGAAATGCAATTATACAATTTGTGCAATGCACTTATACAATTTAAATCTCTACTTGCTGAATAAATTTCACTCATTTGTATTTTACACATGGAGGTTCTATTCAGTTTACTTGTGATTGGTTCAGACAAATTTAAATTGAAGTCAAAGCAGTACCTTCCTGCAAACCACACAAACATTCTGTTTCATAGATACCTTATTCTCTTCCTTGGGTTTAGCAACTGGACCTTGCAGATTAACTCTGGAGCTATGAACAGCCCTGAAACCTGAAGCTGGAGAGGAGGTGGATGAAAAACATAGCTGCCTGCTTGCTTTAAGTCTCTGAACCTTACTTCCAAATCTGGCAGAAGCAATGACAACTGTACGCAGGCTCTGCATGATTACACTGAGAACAAATTACAGTTAAATTCTTACTGACAATATATCTGTGAGAATGTATGTAAAGTCAATAACTCAAGTTATAAAAGGAACAGTTCATAAGATTTAATTTTAAGCTGACCATTTTAAATGCCAAGTATATATCATGATGGCCAGAGTTTCTCTGGCTTGGTGTGGACATTTAAATTTCTGAAATATAGCACACAGATATGAGCTAACAGTCACTTTGGACGATAAAGGTTACACAGAAGAGTCAGTTTGGTAAGCTTTGGTACAAGAAGGTTATAACTTTACCAACATTTGAAAAATATTATTACTTTTAACTGCACTGTTTTGTTCTGAAGAAACAATATTTCACAGTAATGACCCTTATTCTGGCTACCTTTGTCCAAGATAGAGATTTAGTTATTTTGAAGAACTAATATTGTACAGTTCTTGTTGAGCTCAAAGATCAGATGCTGATCACGACATTTCTTGCCTTTTTTTAAAGGTTCATTACCATGTTCACAAGATCCTGTCACTTGATGCCATCCTATGCTAGAAGAATCCAGTCCAAACTCTCACATCCTACTTGTTTAAGTCATTTCAATCTAATCATCTCACCCGCGCCACGTTGACACAAGTCCCTTTCTTTCAGGATAGCAACTAAAATGTTTATGTTTTGTACATCTCCCACATGCATGATATGCGTCCCAACCGTTTCATTCTCCTTGATTTAAATCACCTTAATACTGTACAGTTCATGGTGAAAACTAAAGACTCAAATCAAAATTTAAAATGACCATTATGTTTATATAAGTATATTACTACTGTATTGTAGATCTGAAAATATATCACAGTTATACTGCAGTATAATGTTTATGGCGGGTGTGGGAAAATATCATACATATACTACTGGGCACCTTCATGTTAACTGCATCAAACTGCACAAAACTGCATATAACTGAAGTCTATGTAATAATTATGATACTTTACAGGAGACTAAGAGTAGTGAAATGCTTTGACAGCAGGACTGTGTAGTAGTTTCTGACAAAATAATTAAGGATTATACATTAGCATTGTAGAAAGAATTATTGGATCTGAACTATTTCTATGGAAAATGTTTTGCAAATTATTTCTTATGCTCTGTTAGAACACTTGCTATTGACCAATGCCTTATCTGTCTGCAAAGTAAAGGGTGAAGGCCAACAGTAGCAACTGTTTGATAACTGTAATGAGCAACATGTTTTGTCTTAAATACAGTGAGTCACCAATGGGTAAAATCATGGTACAAACAAAATTCATCATGTAAACTACATTTATTCACTGTTTGTGTCAGTATATGTAGTTCATATTTCAACTTTACAACCACTTAAAATAAAATAAGTGGAAATTATTAAACTTTGTCTGATCTGAGATGACATAATGCATATCATAAAGATATTACTTGTCTTGTTTTACAGTACAAATAATAATAATACAATTCTGGTAGCACACATGAACTTATGTAATTTCATTGTAGAGACTGAAGTGGTAAAAAAATAAAAATAATGGCAAAATCTCTATAGTAAAAATTAAATACTAAACCTACAAACAGTATATGAAACAGTAAAATTTATCAGAGATAATCTACATTTTCAAGTCACTAACTGTGGGAAAGGCAAGCCTACTAAGACCTCCATGTAGGACAGTCTATAAATGATCTTCACAAACTGTTTTGCTCCTTAAATGAAACACCAGAAGTCACTGATTTTAAGCATAAGCATGTGCAGCACATTTAATTAGGCTGTGCACCCACAACTGTATTTTTCATTGTTTAAAAGGTAAACATTGAACATTCAATCATAAATGACATTACTTCATTCACCAAAAAAAGCTAAAGAAACTAAAACCTATCAGCAATTACTGTACAACACAACAATCCAGACTTTAAACTCAACAGTGTACCATGTGAATAAATTAAAATGCAAAGCCACTTTTTTTTTTTAGATATTGGGATGTGCCTGGGCACACCCAGCACACCCCATATGTATGCATATGATGTTAAAATAATATTACTACAATCGGAGTTAAAGTACACATTACTAACACTAACCAAAATTTATGGACCATGTGCATCTGCAGTCTACTCATCTGAAAGATGAAGAAAGTAATTTCCAACAGCTGTCTTTAACTGCAGATAATTATTTTAAAAAGATAAATACATTAATTAGTACAATTACATATTCAGTGTTTCACAAAAATGGTGTGCAAATACTGGAAGTTAATAAGTGCTCACTGACCATGATGCAGTGTACGCTCAAGTTCATCACTTTGGCAGAGTCATGATTTATCCTTTACGTTACTGCTATTTGGTGAGCTGAGAAAAATGAGTGAGAAAGCATTTGTGGTCAGTTTTAAAAGAGTTACCCCAATATCAAACAAGGTATAATGGAGAAAACTATGTCAGCCATTCACACAGCTGATCTGTTGCCTAGATTTAAAGGAGTTTTGTAACAGAAAATAAACTCATGTTACTGCTGCAGTGCAAAATCTTTACAAAGTACAGGAATAGGGCCATGATCATGTCACATTTAACCATTCAGAATGTTTTCACTACATTAGCTACTTTAAATATATACTATTCCATTCCCTGTATCACTGAAGTAGACATTCTCAACCTGGTGCAGTGCATCTATGATTTTGTGAAAATAGTGTGTCTCATTCCACCACTGACTCCATATTTTCCCATAAGCAACAATCCAACTGTTAAGTATTCATACCTATCTATCATAAGCACACGATTTACAGATCCTTTAGGAATGAGATCTCAGGCTGAATTTTATAAAATATACATCACAGGCCCAACATTTAAGATGGGAAGGTACTTTAAATTGTTGTTTGAGTCATATTAATTAGCAATATTTAAGACACCATTACAGATATCCAGTGAAGCAGCAATGTCATTTTGTGAACATGTCAATGCTGTCTGATCATTGTGCCATTTAACTATCCACAATGGCAGATAAGTAATGTTCTTTGACCTTAACACTGTAAACATTTACATAATCTTTCAGGGCAAAGGTCCACCCTGAACATGCGGGATGTGTTTCTAAAAGTGTCTCTCATTTGTTAATCCATTCAGTTTACCAGTGATTCTCTCTTACCCCTGACTAATAACAGAATTAGAACTGGTTTGCAGAACTGAATTTGAAACACACACATTGCAAGTTTTTTTTACCTTGTTATTATTATTATTATTTATTTATTTAACGTTCCATAGATCCACAAACAATTTCAAAGTTTAGGATATAGAACATGTCAATAAAAGTATATAAGTGTTTCCAAGTCAATACATGCAGTCTTGGAAACAAAGTTTGTATACAGGGTGTTTCACGACTTTAGGGCATAACTGCAGGAGGTGATTTCCTAGGTCTTTGTGATCAAAAAAGTTCATATAAACATGTGTCCGATTTTGGACGGTTACGGAGTTATG
>Ga0136643_10014534_pt1 | contig 11816 bp, 9 predicted proteins | sample TergutLab28metaG_FD_96883 | JGI IMG/M metagenome (GOLD analysis project Ga0136643, IMG submission 96883) | Labiotermes labralis P1 segment gut microbial communities from Petit-Saut dam, French Guiana - Lab288 P1 (version 3) (version 3) | ecosystem: Host-associated > Arthropoda: Insects >...
CTGTGTGTATTGTGTGTACTGTGTGTATTGTGTGTACTGTGTGTATTGTGTGTACTGTGTGTATTGTGTGTACTGTGTGTATTGTGTGTACTGTGTGTATTGTGTGTACTGTGTGTATTGTGTCTATTGTGTGTACTGTGTGTATTGTGTGTACTGTGTGTATTGTGTGTATTGTGTTGACTGTGTGTATTGTGTGTACTGTGTGTATTGTGTGTACTGTGTGTATTGTGTGTACTGTGTGTATTGTGTGTACTGTGTGTATTGTGTGTATTTACATTACAAATAAAATCTTCCACCATTTTTGAAACAGGTATTACCTTACAATGACCTCTTAAGGTAAAAACATATTTAGTTCTTATGTAAATGTTTATGATACAGTACAGATTGTTGTGCCAACGGAAGAAACCCCACTAGTATCAATGATTATTCATCTGGGGATGTAAACACACATTTTATGCTCAAACAACCCTGACCAGCTTAATCCTTGTGGAAAATCCAACATGCTAAAAGCAGACAATATTTGAAAAAAAAAAAGGCCCATGGTACCATCAGCACACAACATGTCACGCCTACCGTATATAAACATAAAAGTGAGAAGTTTCATTTGTGCATACAGCAGTGACAATCAGAACACATAATATCTGACATTGTCATAACCGTAGCTTATGACGGCATGCAATACTCTAAACTGCCAGCTATTGTTCTATACACTCAACTGTTTAAATCTGGAAACCAGTGATGATACAGTACATACCCTAACTGCAATGCAAGCAAAATTAAAAGCACTGTACTCAGCAGATCAATAAAAACACTGTTTACAGTAATGTCAACAAACAGATTTATTTCACAGATGTTCTTATATCTGTATTGTTCCTTCAATTTTTATCATCCGATGAGACCTTATGCTAGTCTCTGTGTGTTGGTTTGGTAGTAATTTAAATGTTCATGCTAAGCCAGAAAACCTCAGACTGTTATGAGATATAACTGGCAATTATATCCTTCTCCTAAACGTTAGTTACTTCCAGCATCCACACTGCTGTTGAGAAGCATGTGGGAACAAAACTTACATCAGACATGAAACAGGATGGTAAGAGAGACTGTCACAACCTTGTCTCAACACGTCTTCGATGTAACAGGTTTTGGTTATTATTTTCTTATGCTACGCTGCATGTCCATCCTTTTCACACAGTGTTTCTCCTGTGCTTCCCACACTACCTTGTTACAGTCCCATCCATAATGCAAAGCATGTGAAACTTACCTGACAATGCAACACAGAATATGATGGCTGTCACACCTTCAAAACAGTGAATCCATTTCTTCCTTTCTGACCTCTGACCTCCAACATCAAACATCCTGTTACAAAAAAATTTACAGACTGCATTTTCACTAAACGCTGCCATTACTCTAGACACTATATGTCATCTGAGGGTCTCCCAAACCCACTGTTTCATAAATTCAATCTGCTTCTGTCGCCAGACAAAAAACTTCCTGATCTGCCCCACAGAAAGAGCAAGTTTCAATCATGGCAATGAATGAAATTTTAACCAAAGTACATATTTTACAAAAAATATGTGAAATTGGTGATTTTATAAAATAACTAAACTGAATGGCAAGAATGACAACTGTAACACGTATATTACTTCCACGATTAACTTCATAAACTCCCCAAAAGCCAGTGGTGACATTCACTTATCCCTGATCATACAAATGAAATATATATTCTCGAGAAACACACAATTCCTGTTCAGCTAGTGGTGAAAGTAATGAATCACCAGTTATAAAGATGACAAATTTATTATTCAGAGCCACAGACTTTCCCCTTGTTTTTCATTTGTACTTACTTGACATACATGTGCTTTCTCAGCTTCAATAATGAACCGGTGTTGGGTGCATAAAAACTGACAGGCATGCGCCACACTTGTAAGATCTTTCAAAATGTGACAAAATCACTAGTTGTGGGTTTGGAGGTTTCCACAGTGGCATAACTACAGACTCCAGTCTGCTGCAATATGATGCTGTTCCACTGTGCATGCGGTTCACGGCAATTTGAAGGAGTATGTTGCCTTCACCCTCAAGGATCAAGTGGTCATGTTCCTCCGAAACACTGGAAACCACTACGCCAGTGACACAGTATCACATCCCAGTGACTTTGAATTAAATTACTTGTCCCTTGAGGATGAAGGCAATTTGTTCCATTCCAACGCCTGGAACCACTCACATGTCAACACAGCAACACCACCCAAAAAATCAGAATCCTCAAATGACGTGAGAGACTGGCATGAATTACACAGTCTTCAGTCACTGTTACACTTGCTCTAATGTGATTTATATTTGCCTTTACAGATACACCTGACAGTCCTAACGTGTGTCAAAAACAACTTCCTGGCACATTCCCACAAAGGCATCATGCTGAATAGTACTTCCTCAGCTACAGCCATTCTTGCAGTGCAAATAATGAACTGGTTTAAGTTAAAACATCATGCCAGGGTTCATGTTTGTGTTTAGAGGCTCTCATACTGAATATCTTTTGACACCAAGAACAGTAGCTAAGATGTCCAGTGTTGCACATCACCTGGAGTCTACATCCAAAACTCAAAAGTATGACCAGTACCCAGATCTTCAAACATGCCATTTTTTCCTCAAACATTACTTTTCGTTTGTTCAACTTGCTTCCACCACTTGAACTACACTGTCTACCCCCATCTAGTACAGTTATACTACATCAGTATGGGTGAAATAGGTCACTGCCTCATACACTGAGAAGCACGCCAACACAAAAAACAACCTACACTCCAGCTACATCCCTACTGGGATGCCATATGGCAGCAAATGGAATAACTGCAAATGCCTGAGCATTAGATACTTTTCTTTTGGGTAAAATTCATCCTGTTGTGACATATACTAAAAACTGACATAAACACTGCCCCAATCACAACAAATTTTATTAGTCCGGTCAACACGTGCTACATGTTTCCACCACACTGGCCACCTTCAGGCATTAAATACGTCATATTTAAAACTCAAAATAAAATACATACATATACATATATTGATTTTGAGAGATCTCACACACTGGCAACTGTAAATACTTTTTAAAAACAGTAAAGGGTTGTTGTGCCTTCTTCTCTATTGGGTTCAATGCCTACTCTTTAAGCGTTTGCATTTGTAGGCGAAGTTAATCCGCACTATTTACATTGGGTTTTCTTGGTATATACTATTTTCATTATTATCATTGTAAAATCAGTTTACAAATTGCTCCTGTTGTCCTGTATGGTGCTGCCCATGCATCTGGCAGCAACATACTGCCAGACATTTCAGTTTTAAATACCACTTATTTAATGCCTGAAGATGGCCTGTACAACCAAAACACACAGCACATGTTGACAGGACTAAAATAATTTGTTGTGGCTGACAGCAATGCAGACGTCAATTTTTAACAAAACATTGCTGCTACTACTGCCATTAATACCACTTTAGTATGGTTATGGAATTAATTGCTTATAACAGCTCTATACATCACTAGTGACTTTTTAAAAAACACCAAGGAGAGTCACTGATGCCAAATATGTTTATTACATTCACTTATCTGTGTGGTGATATTAGAGAATCACTTGTGATGATGTAATAGCACCATATTCCCTACTTTTAACAAAAGACGGAACCATACAGCAATATCAGAACTTATCACTACACATGTAAAGAAGCTGCAGCTGCAGTTATCTAGACAAAGATCAATGCATTTCATAACACAATTCAATTAAGTGATACTGCAATTCAAATTAATATGACTTACTTGAAGCGTAAGCCCTTAAAGGAGAAATGTGTTTCAACAATGCCTGTGGTTTTCACCCTCGTCCTGAGGACATCCTGCTGTGTAGGAATATAATTTGGTTGTGATATTCTGTCCAGTGCATTCAGATAATATGCAGCCGAATCGTTCAGCTGATACTCTCTAGAACGAATGAAGCACAGCTGAACTCCAGAATCTTGCCACAGTCGTTTCATTAACATCACCAGTTCTGTAGTCAGTTCTCCTTCTTCGGCTGCACTTGCTAATGTGAAGAACTGACGGGCGTGGTCCTACACACAGATTGAAGAACAGACATACCAAGCAATTCAGAATTCCAGTCTTCTGGGCTATGATAATGTCTTGTTGGGTCAAAGGTAACTGTGTGATGAAGACACCGACTGATTACGCTTGAGATGTAGACATTATAATCCTTCAATACAAGAGGAACCTATTGCCACTGATATGGCGTCACATCCCAGAAGAAATGAATCCTCAGCTACACTGTTGTGAGAACCCCAAATCTTAGAATCAGGGTGTTACTTTATTGCATGCAAGCTCATTCCTCTACTTACAAATATCCAAGTCACAAACAACCCACACATATGAACTGCCATCCATTAAAAATGTTATTATTTAGTTCTCACTTGACTCTTATTCTGAAATTAATAAATGTATTTATTCTTTTCATAAAAAACACTGGATATACACAATTACCGTGCCATTCTGTCTGACAATGAGGTTTATCTCCCACAAAATGCTGGGAATGTGGTTTATCACCCACAAACTGCCATTTTTATTCTAACTGAAGATACAAACAATTTGCATATCCACATGTTGGTCTTCATCAGCACAGTGATGGTATCAACAGCAATAATCTGTTTGACCAAGTCTTTGCTATGTTAAGTGGCTTACATATAACTTACACTGCCTCTAGCAGTGTAAAGCCTAATTCATACTTCTCCCCTTTGGCTGTTGGCATTAATTTGCCACCTGCCGCAAGTCTGTACTTAAAAATTATTGGTATTCCTACCAAAAAATTGCCTCAATGATAGAAAAATCATAGTCTTTCTACTTATGACTGGTCTGGAGCACTTCTTAGCTGGATAACATCTACCAATAATTAACTCAGAACCAACAAAGTATTAGAAAATCTTTCTCTTCATTTTGGGTGGGGAGGTGTACCTCTATCCAGCTTAAGACTGTTACTTATTTACCTCAACCTTGCAAGCTGTGCTACCTGGTTACTGTAGAGGTGTCAGACTGCTCTGATCTGCCATCAATGCACTACTACACACTTAACATGTATTTTAGAGAACCTGTGAAATAAATAAAGCCGTAACCTAAAACTGAGTGCAGCAAAGACAAATAAAATGGTAAATAACTTACCGCCCTCCCAGGGTCAGCAAAATCAATCCTCAACTGTCCCATTGCTCTTATAATTGCCATCAGGCTCTGAATTGTGTTACTATAGACTACAGGGCGGTACTGCTCGCATTCTTCTTTGGAGTAACCAGTCTCATGAATGATTTTCATCTGTTTGACTATTGTGCTCTTTCCAGACTCTCCAGCACCTTTTTAGAATAAAATATAACAGTTAACAAACACAAACAGGAAAAGTGACAGTTTTACACTGTTAATTGTTCTTTGGATCACTTATTCTTAATACTGCCTGCCATCTGCCAGGCACACTGGTTTTTAGTTCTTTTCTTAATAAATTGAATGGAATCTCATCTGATTTTCCACAAATCCCAGTTCACAAACTTCTCACATTGCATAAAATAAAATGTGAAAGCTTCAAACCTCAAAACATAATATTAAATGTCTGTGGTTTTATAATGTATCTTTTATACTGTCACCTGACTCTGTGACAGTTCTGTGTTGGTAACCCTGATGTACGTGGTGCAACATGGTGTCAAAGGTATGTGACAAGAAGTTCTTAAGTCTGTGGGGAACATATGTATCATATGCACACAGCATTTCCATAAAATTATACTGCTGCCTGGGATAAGTAGTCATATTTGGAGATGTCAGCAAAGAATGGATTGCAAATGGTTGTGTGTGGAAGAAAAACAACTTGATATTATACATTTCTGTGCAATGGATACACAAGATTATATCTATTACCAACCAATTAGTATAATGCTTCTCAACCCCTGCCTAGAATGCAGAGTTACTGACACAGAAGCAGTCACATTATACCACAAAACATGCCAGTAGGTACAAGGAGGAAATTACTAAATGTACGCAGACAGAGAACAACTCTATTACAGCACACTTTTGCAGAGACATTACTTTGCCAAAAACCGTGACTGATTTAATCTCGAGGAGACTTAACGATCCTGTAACAACTGCAGAGCTTCTACTGCACCTACAGGTGTGCTGCAAATATTTGGAAGTCTTGCCACTATCACTACTAGACATGTCACTCTTGAAAAGGCACTTATGTGCAAAACGCTGAACACATCTGCTTAAATTCATATACTTCAAGTGTCCTTACGTAACAATGAAGGTATATGTCGCATGACATCCTTACTGCCATGACATGTACCTTACCTAGCAATAAAAGTTTAACTTCTCTGGCAGCTCTTTCTCCATCCGCTCGCAGATCTTTGTCTATTTTCTTAGATCTTTCTGCTGCTTCCTTCTCTATCGTTGTGCTAACAGCACACCCCATTCTGAAGTTCGGCACTTGTTGCTTTAGTAAGGCTCCACCCGGTTGCTAAGCAAGAATAAACACAACTGTGTGCAGTGAATTCAGGTTACTTTAATAAAAGTACTTGCTTGTTCAACTCGCAGCGTGTACAGACAGAGTTTCAAAACAATCCGTAATGGATACTACACTATCTATATTGCACTACGGAAGTTCTTTCGCTATCTTCTGTCATGTACAAACAATTTATTTTTAATCAGTAAAGACAACAGACGCACATTCAACCCAAGTTTCGTCACAACATGATTACCAACTACGAAACGGTATACAAATCAACCATTCGTACGTTCCAGTTTATACCCTGTCAAATACGGGCACTGGTAAAGATTTACATTACCAGCCACTAAATGAAGACATGCTGACTACTATAATAACATACACGGAAACGTGATAATTTAAAATTTTATACAAAGCGTCTATTAACGACAGCGTAACTGCTACACATATTGCCTACACTTGATCCGACGTACCAACACTACTGAACTTCAATTCCCACACACGGCATGCCTTTTAATACTTTGAATCCATTAACAAGATACGGAATCACGAATATGTAATAATTAGCCCCTCATGTAGTCAATAAATTCAATATTGGTAGTAGTTTAGACTTTTTTCTTCCTTTTATGAACCTCCGATTCATTAGGACGGTTTAGGTGTTCTAGTTATTATTTTTCTAGCAATTAGACGTTACGTTTCAGAAATCATCATTCAGTAACACCTCGACTTTTCTGTACTGAAAGCAGTATATTTTACTGACACATGATAACGTCGGCAAAACATATTATTGCGTGCTTTCTTTTCATACTTTCAGTAGATGATGTGTTCAGAACTGCACGTTTCACCATAGTTGCCAACACAACTGTCAAACACCATCAAAACACGTTACACTCCTCATCTCCCCGCACAAAAAATGATTTGACTACGCTGTTCTCAATTTGCGGTTTACAAACTCTTCCAGCATGGCGGCCTCCACGTTCATTACAAATAAAATTAGGCTGTATGATATTCTGTGAACAGAAATTTAAGTAAAAAGTAATACTTATTTTTTGTTCTACCACAGTTAGGTTCTCAGATTTCATTTTACCGACAGCCACCAACACACCTAGAAATAGTTTAATCGATCGAGCATAAGGATGGTTATTTCATTTTTGTGTCATAAACTTCAATTACGTAAGATAAATCATACCAAAAGCATTTCCTCTTATCACTGTAATGCTGCATAATATCTGAGAATTGGGCAGATCTCAAGTATAATGATTACAGAAATTTCCTGGTAATACCTCTTTCTGGAATAGATTTTTATTGTATTAAGGTCTTGCAACATAACATAGAATTTCACTTCAGTAAATTTTCACAGTTTGAGGTAAGTGTTGGCAGTTTGATCTAAACTGTCGGTGAATTTCTCATAAATGGTACTCCAGTATGCTTAGAATGTACAGCATGTCATTATCTTTCAGTACTCTCCACAGCAACTGACTTATTGTATGGATGAACAAAACCAGAAATTTAAATAAATTCCCCACTTCTCATACTAAAAGATGAATATTTAGCTCTTGGATTTATTGACTTATGCTATATCATGACTGCAAATTGACCAACCTCAAGAGCTGTCTTATATTGAATGGGGCCAAATTTTACTTTCAAGCAATGCCATGATTTCTGATTAAACACTAGTCATGTAATGAACTTTACCTTGTTATTTTAAAACTATAAGACATTAAACATCAATAAAACCTTGCTTCTCGTTCATGTCATAAGCAAGACTGGAAATTTGTGTTCAACCAGATTTAATGTTTCAGAACCTCCTTCACACAGAATTAATGAACTTTTTATTCAGACCATAAAATATTTCAGGTTGCAGTGTCAAAAAATGCAATAAACCTTTTAAAGCCTACTACCAGTAGGCTTTAAAAGGTTTATTGCACCGTGATGCACCAAAAAGTTTTAACATTCATGAATTGTATGCTCTGCCCACACTGTATTTATGTGTGTTGTATTTATCTGAGAGCAAACAGCAACTTGTGCCACTTACAGCATAAACTGATTGGTTTTTATTACCAAGATGAAAAGTGTTTACTGTGCGGTGTGAACTGGGTCTTTAAATAAAGCGGCCTGCGCTTCATCTGTAAAGGGTTAAAATGCTTCCAATAAATTATACAATAATTTTGTTAAATACAAATTTTACCGGTCAGGATGAAATACCAGTACAGTGTGCAAAAGTAAAACCATGTGAAAACAATTATACAACTACAGTTCATGTTTCATATCGTAATTGAAAGTTTATTTAAATAATTTACAACTGATAATGCATAAATAACAATTTTCTTTCTCATGAGTAAATTATGGAAGAGTGATAATCACACTATAATTCCTCACAATGTTAGCATGCAGGGAACTAAATGCTATTACTGTCCACACTTTATGAATATGGCATCTTCAAAACAGTACACAAGTGCAACAAGATTTCACATTTATCCTGAAATAGCCAATTATTCACTAAACCCTCAATGCAAACAAACTTTATACTTGAAATAACAAAAGTATAATATTAACCCTGCAGAATAGAAGAGCTATTGCGTTGTGGAATAAAATAATTCTCCATGTTGAGCCTGTCTCTTCCCAGGATCTCCACCCCCAAATAATTACGAGCAAGCAATTAAAAAAACCCGATGAATTAGCATTATTTGATATTCTTGTCACTCATCAAGTCAGTATTGCTTAAAACAAATCTCACAAGAAGAGTGGGCAATGCACGTTACAGCCGTGAGTCTTGAGGATTTCACACTGGTTAGTTGATGGTTCTGGACTTCTGGTATGATGCTTTGTCACCGACTTATTGGCTCCTGATATTTCAATGGAATGTAAGTGCCTTAGTCGTCAAACGTCAAGGGATTCTTGACTCCCTCAAGTAAATGTAGTGCCTTCACCTTAAAGCATCAAGGACCCCTCCATCCTTGAAGATGTTGGCATTATGTTTGTCTGCAAAGTCAGCAACCACTAACCCAGTGACACTGCATTATGTCCCATAACATCCAAATCCTCACATTATAATTAATAACAGTAGGCTTTATTGTTCTCAAAAATAAAAAACCTGTAATTCTGCAGGGTAAATAAATTTATCTGCCTGCACGCAATGTGAGATCTTGGGTTCTCACAGCAGTGATTATAAAGATTCAAATCTTGTGGGATAGGGGGCCATGTTGATTAACAGAGTTACTCAACAATTCTTGAATTTCTAGGAATGTAATGTTTGAAGCAGCAAGCTTCTCTGGAACTTCCGTTAACTATTTACTACTAGGCACACCATCATATCCCAGAAGACGTGTATCACAATATTCAATATTGTTTGTTTACATATTACTGAAGCAGCCATTTCAAGCAGACCAACATTTTGCTCCCAGTTGCTATGTTTACCTCGATTATATTCACACATACTGCATATGAGTATTGTCCTACTACATGAAGATGCAACAGACTGTGTGTATGTAATCCATATTGACCATAGATAAACCTTCACATTACATGTGCGTGGCTTATCAAAACTTTCAAATAACTAAAGTAAACTCTTGGAAACATGTTCTTATAAATTATGTTATTGTAACCTAACAGATCACTGTACATTGAATGAAATGACTCATTACACAATCACAGCAACAAATCAAGAAGGAACTAGTATAGAGGAAACAGGTAGAGTCCAACTTAACCAATTTCAGAACTTATATTCTACAACAAGCAACAAAATTTCTTTCCAACATTTTCATAAATTAGCTTCTTCAAAATGGAGGTAAGTGTTGAAATATATCAACACTCCCACATAAGGCTGTGCAATCTCAAAATTGATACGATTACAGGCACAGATCTTCTAGAACGGGAGTTAAATGGCCCTGCGGAACAGTGACATTACGTGACAATGTCAAGCCGCCAACATTTTCTTAACAAACTTACATCACCTTTGTTCAACAGCAGCTCACTCATGTGCAGGAAGAAACCACATGGCAATGCACTGTTACCTTCTCCTCCTCAGGACAAGTCAACCAGGTGGCACTGCTCTTTTCCTTTCTCTTGCCAGCCACAACAGTAAACATGGCTGCCATGCAGTACATAAATATCCAAACATAATTAAGCCATACGAACTACAGAAGACAGGACAATGGAACACAAAACAGGCAAACACCTAGTGGTGCTCTTTGTACTACTAACTTATTGAGAATAATTGTATTTGAACTTACATGTACTACACATATATGTACACTGGTCAAAATACCTATTAACTGGCTTGACTTGGATGTAACAGTTGGCAATAAAGTCACAACTGAAGAGCATAAGTATTGCAACAGTTCATCCAAGACCAACTGCTGTTTCTATACTTACAGATTTATGATGATGACCTAATTATATCATGAGGAGAGAGGATGAAATTCATGAAACATGTAAGGTTCATTGAATAAATGTGTCCAACATTTTAGCCTGAAGAAAGGAAAGGAGGACAAGAACCAACTAGGGAACACAGGCATGGACAGGGGGATATTAGACTTCGTACAAGAAGTCCTGAATAGAATATTACAAGATCCAAGGTTCTTATAGTGATGTTGCTGAGGTTCAGGTCTTCTGGGATGCGAAACTGTCATCACCTGACAGCGACACATCTTGGAAGACCAGAATCCTCAGAAGTAGTACTATGCTGTCCAGATCACTTCAAGCACAAAGTAGCTAGTGAAACATCAGCACTTTTTGACCCTAATCACATGCAATGTCTCATGACCTTTTGTCACATAAGAATTTGTTTGTGTATCATGCTACTGTAATACGAATGTATCTTGATCTGATGACGAAGTTGTTGCATTCTCATTACAGACTACTTCAGAATGTTACGATGGTATGGCCCTCACATGTATAATAACTGTCACAGTCAGTACATGGCTTAATGCTGGGTGCCTTTAAACTCAGTCCCAAATGTTAACTGGGTGAAATCTGATACAAAGAATACTACATCTCATTTAACAAGCAATGCAAGCACTCGTTTGAACAGTATATTCAAAGTTCTAAAGTGCAAACCTAGTTTAGAAGATGGACAGACATGTGCTACCAGTTAATCACTACTGTAAAGGTAAAGCAATCCCATTACAGGCCTGGACAGGCCCAGAGGGTTCCAGGAAGTTACGGCTCCCAGATTTCGTGACAATGGCACAGGATGGTGGTAGATTGTCAGCGTTACACACCGGCCACCTTTACCCCCAGGAAATACTCCTGGTACTCATTTCTGTTAGAGGCTGAGTCAACCCCAGGGCCACAGTGCGATTGGAAGGATGTTACGTC
>Ga0136643_10014546_pt1 | contig 11813 bp, 5 predicted proteins | sample TergutLab28metaG_FD_96883 | JGI IMG/M metagenome (GOLD analysis project Ga0136643, IMG submission 96883) | Labiotermes labralis P1 segment gut microbial communities from Petit-Saut dam, French Guiana - Lab288 P1 (version 3) (version 3) | ecosystem: Host-associated > Arthropoda: Insects >...
GACTGCCTCGTTTCGATCACGTTAGACTCTCTCAAAGTAAGAGTAAATTAAACTAAATGAAATTTAATTATTATTTTATTCCATTGCACACTGTGGAGTGATATGCGGGAGTGGAAGCATAACTCCACTCATTCTTAACCTCGGAAGGAAATGCGGGTGAGCGGTAAGCTTCACACCTCGGCCGATTTATCACCTTGGAACTATCCCTCGGTATCCATTTAGCAGAAGGCTGGGTGAGCCCCAGAGCCTGAGCGCTTTTGAGAAAAAAATGCCTTACCCCGCTCCGAATTGAACAAGTTTCTCGGAGTTCCAGCATGCATCTCAGTCACCCACCGTACTGACTGAGCTATCCTGACTTCCTGTTGGACTGTCAGCCTATCCTGAATTCTGCGGGTTTCCAATTATGAATTATGTTTGTATGTGCCCTTGTTAAAACAGTGAGACTACGAATTAGTTGGACAGGGTTCGATACATGGTAATGCCAGGAAATTTGCCTTTGTCGCCTCATGCAACCCATCTCGAAGGCTTACCATCTTCCTGTCTAATATATCAAGGGGACTTATTTTCTGGACGTAAAGCGGCTTGGGCATGAAGCTGTCCATTTCTCTCCGTGTAGCACAAATATTACTAAGGACGCATGTACTTTGCCTTGGGTGTTGTGGACATAGTATATTGGAACGAGGAAATTTAAATGTTCCTATTTTACCATGCAAATCTTGCTGTTTTATAAGAACAAACCAAACTGTAGATCGTACTAAATTGAAAAACTAAGCAAAAATAGGCTTTGGTTGTTACTTGACTTTTCTTTCGTTTAGTACTGCTGTCCAAACTACTGTGGTTATGAGTATCAAATGAATACGTGGCTGAATGACTTCCGACGAGTGTGGGATTTGGTTGTCGTTACGTGTGTTTAACTACAAGGACGTATTGTATCTGACAAAGCGTATTACTGCTTCGCCAGGCAGAACAGAGCTCGTCTCTGTTCCAGTGTGCGGTCACTCGGTGTCCACGCACCTTGGTTTAATTTATTACAGTTATATTCGGTTTTTACTCACAATATTTAAGGAGGGTGCTGAAAATAGTTTCCTTTATATAAAACAATACGTTCTTGCGAGTTTTGAGGTTTTTGCTGCGGTGTAGGTTTTTGAAGCGATGTGGCTGAAGATCCCTTTCTTCAGGGATATGACGCTGCATCAGTTGGTAACTGCAAACCCTACCCTTTGTTGCGAAGCAGTGTAGCGCCCTTATCTTCAAGGGTCGAATAAGAATCAAGTAAATTTCGCCGCCTGAAGACTAGGGCGCTACATTGCCTCGATATGTCTGGATCCAATTACTAAATGACACAGCATGATCTTAGAAGAATGGGATCTTCAAACTCGTTGTTTACTGCCAGACGAAATTTTATAGTATAAGCGAGCCGGCTGTAAGTGACTAGGGACAGCTGTCAGATGAAATAACGTCCCTATACTATCGCTAGAGGTGTCAGGAGAGACTGACGAAAACAGCGAGTCTCCATGTCCTCGGGGTACTCAGTTTGTGAAGGTGTTTTAAATCTGGATTTCTTCCGAGTGCTGTATAACTGCTAACCCACCCGATATTGCTGCTGTGCTGTGTCGTAAATTTGTGCAAATCATTTATTCAGTTGTTTGTAACAATTGTTGCCTGGCCCAGTTAGAACGAGGGCTACAAGAAAGGGTCTGTTATTCACGAGTTGAAACTTTCATAATACTAATTCCGCACCACACAGTGCTTGCTACCGTCACGTATTCCAGCGAATAAGATAAACCAAGTCATTCATAATGAAATACACACCCCAAAACAACAAAAGCAACCCAAAAGAAATAGAAATATAAATCTGACAAAACAAATAGACATAAACATAAATCTAAAATAAAAATAATATCATCGGCAACACAGGCCAATATTTTACTTAAACTATTTAGATAAAAAAGTACCAAACCCTTTTAAAACTAACGCCCCCCCCCAAAAAAAAAACATCAACATCTACCTTCAAAATAATTAATTTCAACTGAAATCAGTGTAAGTATAACAATAAAAATTCACGAACATAGCCTAAAGAACACGAATAAAGACTAAAATAAATAGATCCATGCTGACCGTCATTGCGGACGATGGAAAGGAAATGGGATTCTGTATGCCCTGAAGATGGAGGCAGGAGAAAAGTAAAAGTAAAGGTACACTTTACCCTATAACCTGCCATGAAGGCACAGATGGAGAGTAGTGGTATGGATGTACTCCTTCTTTAACCTCGGCACTTGGTGGGGGTGGGTGGTTAACGCCACACCCCGACCGCTTTACCCCCGGGAATAGGCCTGGTACCCATTTATAGATTGCTGCGTGGGTCCCAAGGCCTGTCTGGACGAGTGCGGAAAATCTCGCCCTACGGAAATTCGATCCCCGAATTGAAGACACCAGTCCCCTTTGAAATGTCGGTACGGCAGCGTATCCAAGACTACTTAAATTTCATGAACTTCTCTGTAAAAGCCTCAAATCTTGCAGTGATACTGCATGTTTGTGTGAATTTGACATTTATGGTATCGAGCTTTTTCGTCCAGCAAATTCTTTTAAAATTTTAACTGTAGGTCAGACCTGAAAATTGTTTGGAGTGATGTATTCGTGAAAACCCAAGCGTATGTAATTTTTGTACGGAGAGTATTGGCCAAGTGGGCTGTATGCTTGGTAAACTATAATGTAACAGATACTCCGTAATTTTGTGTTTTAACTCTTATCATCATAGGGTAATTATTTTATGTGACGACTATTGGTTGCCACTTCCTGTCGGCTCGTATATCATATCCCGTTCAGCTGACCGCCCACACCACGGCACAGTAGTGGTGGGAATTGATGTGCGGTAGTTGACAGATTAAATTAGGCCCAGTGTTGTTTACAAGTCAAGAAATGCAAGTCTACGCGTAACGTAATGCTAATATGGCCACTTCCCTGCGCTTATGTTTCTCGAAACCCTGAAACTGTACTGAACATTTGTGTTTCATTTGTCTGTACGTTTATTGGAAACCCCTTCTGTTCCGTTAAGTATTAGCGATGTAAGCACAAGATGCACACAAAAAGCCGTGTTAGTCAACTTTGTAAGTGGCGGTAATGCTTGTTCGCTTTTAACACAAAATGTTGCGTATCGAACGAACGGAGCTTAGTAAAGCTGTTCAGTGTAGATTTTAAGGACAATTCATTTAGCGGTTACGTATGGACCTTCGAACAGACAAGATAAAGCGGGCTGATGGATATATTTTTGCAGCTGTTCGTTGCACACTCCCCATAAATGGCGGCTTTTTTTATTAATGAAGTAATGTTTGTAGCTGCACGATTGATTTTCAATTAATGGTATTTTTTTGGCCTCCTCATTCACGAGGTTTATAGATCACAAACAACGAAACACCACATTCGGTAGGACTCCTCTAGACGAGTGATTAGCTCGTCGCAGAGACCAGACCCCTAAAGGTACATTTATAGGGTCTAAGTACGTAGGGTTGCAGACGCGCGTAATAAAACCCTAATACAACTAATTGTATCCAGTTTAGTATTATCCTTCCATTACGTAAAGGAAAGGTAGAGCTCTCAGGATATCTAGACAGTCGGCACAAGAAGGTGGCATGGTTGTCAGCTGTCCTCATAGGCCACCTGTACTCCACAGGCTATATTCCTGGTACTCATTAAGTCAATGAAAAATCACAGTGACTTCATCGGGAATGGAACCCGCCATTTCCTGACTTGTAGCTCAGTGCCTCGAAGAACTGCGCCACGGCGTACCGTCATTATCCTGCCATTACGCTCACTGAATTGCACAGACAGTCGGCTGGATCGTAACTCACACCGACGACCCTACCTGCAGGTTTATTATGACGTGCCGGCAGGCATGCACGTTCAGATGTCTGTACTGTATCCAGTGTTAGACATGGCAGTAGCAGCGTCTTGCATCTGTTGATAGATGCGCTTGTTTCCGTATTCCGCAAACTCTCACTTCCAGTACAGTTTTGGCTGTAACGGTTAAGTGTTCGGAGTTCAGTCAAATATCCGGTAGATAAGGGGGTTGCCTTCTGTTTCAGTAGTTTGTCGTCCAACAAATGACTTAGCAAACTTTGCTACTGACTATAGTGGTAAATTGGATAGATTAGGTGAGATTGTAAGAGAACACATTACGAACGAATTTTCTTGCTCAGGAACACCAGTTCTGTTGTGAACGACTCTGGAATCTCGAAGATTTTAATTAATTCAAATAATCTGTGGGGTTCCGTCGATGGGTAAGTTTTCAGAGTACCGCGCGTTCTGTAGAAGTTTTGTCAGTGGTAATTTACACTTCTTGCCACCTTTCCATGTGATATAAAATCGCCACGCCCCCTCTGACCCGCATAAATGCTTTCTTCTGTGTCATAAATGGTTTTGTAAAAACGAGAGCATTTTTTTAAAACAAACACAATGTCCAGCTTTACATGTAATACGCTGTAGGCCTCCATTAGTGGTGAATACCGAAAAAAATCATTAAAGCTTGTATATCAACAGAAACATACTCACAAAATCATTTTGTACAGTGTACAAGGTGGGAAATACGACAGACTTCAGTGGTAGATTGTGATGATAGTACTGAAGACAAGAAGGATAATAGTAGGAATAATGATAATAATGAACAGAAAGCTGCTTTATTCACTTACTTATTCCTGATACAGATAACGGAATTCCCAGTTACTGTTTTGTACGAGCAGCGTCTGTTCACGGAATGATTACTGAATGAGTTCAGAAGGATGCGGAAGGTAGCGGTCGTGGCCTAATCTAAAATATTAGTCCTGCATTCAGGCTAGCCGTTATCCCGTCCGAGTTTTGAGACTTGGATCTCCTGAATACGAGGCATGATTTCGAAATATGGCTGCAGTGTTCCGTACGGGAAGTCAGCAGTATCTCAGTTTGCAGCTGGCAGCAAGGTGTTGAGTGAAAGGATCTGCGTAGATGTGGAGTCGCAATTGATTTTGGTATTAAATTCTTGTCCTCTCCAACCCCCTACCCCTCTTCCCACCCGAAACTCCATAATAGCACGCGAGTTACGGTTTGAGGACTAAACAAACTCAAGTATACATTTGTGCTAAATGAAACTCTTCGTGGGGAGGTTTAAACCTGGCATTCAACTTTGAGTTTCTGCTTTCGATGCGTTTGTGAATGTGTTTGATTGGGATTGACTGCTGGAAAAAGCGCTCGACATTGGTTTATTTGTCATTGCGATATAATGGGTAGCATGTTAGTCCTTCTACGTCGACTGTGCCGACGAAAGAAACTGCCGAGATGAGCCTTTTAGTCTATTTAAAGCAATAACTTCACTAGCCCGATAAACAGCCGTCAATTGCCTAAGGATTACTCTATTCCATGTGCTCAATTACTCAGTTCCTCTTCTGTAAATGGAATTAAAGAGACATGGCACGGCCAACACTTCCATAACGACAAAATTACAAGGCAGCCACAACAGCGGTATGTAGGAGGACGGGGTATGGCTTATATTATGTGGCAGGCCTACAGCCTGCGTCTGACGTAATGTGGTCTACAGAAGGCGTGGTGGCATAATGGTACCGTAAGATTTGGGTGCGGAGGCTAGGGCAATAGTAGTCCGAGCACATGAGGAATAAACCTACATGTCAGCCGTACTGAGATAATATCTGATACCGTGACTCTTAAATAAAATACGTAGTCACCGTCTTGACTCACACGTTAGACCTGTATACATATGTATATACATGCATAAAGCAGCAATTGTTATTGTGTGTTATAGTGTATCGGCGAAAGTGTGTGTATTCAATGTGTGAGAAATTTGTACTTATATTTTTTGACGGTGTTGAAAACACTGCCAAACAGACGTTTATTAAACACAGTGGAGTGTTATCATAATGGCCAGGACAGTAAATGTCCTTGGAACGTCCTCAAGTAGCGCGGCTGTAACTAAGTTGTCTAGTGAGTAAATCGCAACGTAAATAGCACGATATTTACAACACAAGTACTTGTATTATAACGCAAAAGAACAGAATGTTATTTGGAATAGAATAATAATTGGTACCTTGCCACGGGAACTGCATGAAACACAGCTTAATGTAATGTGTGTATAAAGCTGCAGGGAGATGGCGATAAATGCCTTTGGGGCGTAAGTTTTTTTTTATGATGCAACAGTCTTAGGGAGCCAAGGTCTCCTCATTGTCGATGATTCATGGTCACATTCAGTTACACACACCACACTCGGTAGGACTCCTCTGGACGAGTGATCGGCCCGACGCAGGGTCCTGTATCTGACAACACACAACATACACAAGAGACAGACATGCATGCCGTCGGCGGGATTGAAACCGACAATCCCAGCAAACGAGGGGCCGCAGACCCTGGGGCGTAAGTTAAGACGTCAAAAAATTTGTTGTAGGGCAACTATACTTGTAGCTTTCGTAGTTATAAAGAACATGGAACATGGCAAATTCCACATACTGTATACTCACCGTATTTATAAATTTCTTTCCTAAGCAGTTATTTTCCTTTACTCAGACAGGCAAGTGACTTGTTTTTTGCAACACGTCCTATAATATTTCATATTCGTGGTCGTAAAGGCGCTGAAATTTAAGTCGTATAATTATAATTCATACACATTAGCGTGTACGCCTTGTATATCTTCTATACTACTCGTACTTGCAGATGAGGTTCTAGTGTCGACGTATACAACGCAATGTAACTAAGATTATGTTGGTTCACCGACCTTAGAAGGTCAGCATTTGTTTATGTTCCACTAGTCTCTTCGTCGCAGCTTCTTCTGCGTAATTTTACGAGTACTTTTAGACTTCATCATCAGAAATAATATGTAACAATTCCACAAAATAAGTCGTAAAGTGCAACCTTAGTATTTACGTTACAAATTCAGTTTTTTATTGAGCATTATCTAGCTCCATATAGTTCAGATGTAATGTTTGACTTCTAATATACAGAATGATTTAATATAGATCCACTAGTCGAAATAGCAGTCGTTGCAAGCAGTAAGTTTTAAGTTCCCCTTGGAACAGGCCACGAAGGCCCAGAGGGGGAATAGAACTGTAGAACTACTCTTTCTTTAATCTCTGCGCTAGATTGGGGTGGGTGGGCAACGCCACGCCCCGGCCGCTTTACCCCCGGGAAAGACCCGGTACCCATTGGTTAGGAGGCTGTTGCAAGCAGTGGTTGTTTTAAAGAGACAGAAAAATGGGAATACGCATCGAGACCGAAGAACCTCAACGCGTTACGATGAGTAGTGTTCATTGCCAGGTCTCGTGTAACGTTGCCCCGAACAATGTTGTTGCACCGTAACAGAAGTTTGCGTTTTAGCGATTAGATTCGATCAACGTTGCTCTGACTGGAATCACGTTGTTTTTACTGGCAGCTTCCGGCTTCAATCACCAGAATCCGGGGTATTTTACAGGAGTGCTGATAAGTCCTTAGCCGGACTAGTTAGGAAACAAGCTAATGTTTCTGTCAGAATGGCGTGAATTTCCTTCGGCACCTTGCCTCGCAGGGGGGGGGGGGACGTGATGACAGCTCGCGTCTCGATGTTGTTGAAATCGCGCGCGTCCCTGTCATGCTTCCGAGCTTGTTTCCTTCCTGGTCGGTAGCTAATTCTTATGGGAGGGGGGGATACGTTTTTGTCGCTGTGCGTTGCGATTTCCACGAACGTAACTCCATTTTTAAATGGGAGCTAACGGTTTTTAATCGAATTTAACAATTTTACAACTAGATGCGACTTATTCAGTTTATTACATTACTGTAGGCAGCTCTACATGTTTCGGGTGTTGACACACATCATCAGGAGCTCGTACAACCGTAAATACAGCTTCTGGTATTGATTAACCGGATCTACTACCATCCGCTTTCGTTGTTGAGTTGGAACTGATTCACAGCTGATTTACAGTCCCATTTATAGCCTGGCAAAGCGTACGGAATACACCGCGAATTGGGCAGGGGTGCTGTGTCACTGAAATAGAGAGATGGCCGTCTTTTCTGGGTTAGCTGAAAAAAAAAACTAGTGGACAGTAGATTCTCATTTTTACAGATTTCTCGCAATCTGCTATCAAAAGGCGTCATGGAGATGGCTGGTTCGTATCTCGGCCGGGACATCAGCAGTCCTGATGGTTTTCCTCAGTCCCCCAGGCAAATGCTGAATACTGCCTCATTTAATTCAAAATCGCTTGCTTCCAAATCCTTTACTGCTCCTCATTCTTCGTTACTTCTACCATTCAACGTTATGTAGTCTGAGCTATGGACAGCGTCGTAAAACACACGACGGAACACTACAGATATTTAAAATTAAAGCCTTTCGTCCGACCTGGTAAAAAAGGTCCCTTTCCAAGCCATTCAGGTATGTGGCTTTAGGGAAGAAGTTAATTTCAAACCCCGTTTTTTACCTTTATACACACACACACGTCAGTTTGCTATTAAACGTCCTAAAGTGGTATTTGAAAATTGTGTTAAAATTATTGTAATACAAAACGGTATTAAAATTTGCTGTAACCACATCGTGCAATAGTGCTATCTCTTAGAGTTTAATGACGTGGTAAATCTTATTTATTTACGCTCTTGTGTATACATCCTGAACGATCGTTTTGTACCGAGTATACAGTAAAGTCACAGATAGTAAATTACTGTAACAGATACTACTTGTAGTACTTATTTACGGCAACAGAAATTTTGTGATATACCGTATTATTTACAGATACGAAGCTGAGAGTGCACTATCGAGACCTAAAATAGTCCTGTAATACAATTTGTATCAAAGTGTACGGTAGGTACTAAATCTCCGAAGCTTATTTATGATGTGTTTTTGCAGTTTTCATAATTAAAGAACTCTTATGACATCATCTTTATTGAAAATGTGACGTGCGTACAATTTTTTAACCATACCGGATGAATACAGAACAGGTGCATAGACCGTTCGTGTTTATGAGTCCTGATGCCTGCCAAATCCTTCGGTTCGAACCACGAGAGCTGCCATTTTAAGCGGGACTTTCTTAGACGCTTGAGGGTCAAGAAAGTTCGAAATAGTTGATGAACACATCCTTTCAAGCTGGAATGAGTTTCCGTACGTCAGAAAAAAAGTGGAATTAACTTTGGTCTGTATCGATTTATATCCAGCCAGACACATTTTAACACTTTACATTCATTTATTTACTTTTCTTCGACATGTTTAGGTCATTCCATTCAACCATCATCAGTCAGAAGACAGAAGTACATAATCGGAAAAGTATGCTAATGAATAGACAGTGTTAAAGTGTTGTTTAACGTTCGTTTTCCCATGCATCTTAGTATAATTACAATTGATAACCAACAAGACGCAACTATTCTGATTTATATACTTCTAATCAGCTCAAAATGTTTCGGACGATGTTTTTGCCCATCGTCAGGATCATATCACTGTAACTACAGCTTCTGCTATTGTCCACCGATATTGATGGTGGCTGGTGCTGCGTCAACACACAGTGATACGCTCCTGATGATGGGCAGAAACACCGCCAGAAACATGTAGAGCTGATTAGAAGTAAATAAATCAGAATAGTTGCGTCTTGTTGGTTTTGAATTGTAAGTAAAGTGTTCTGTTTGGTTATAAATCGATTTTGGTTGACTAACACAACTGGATGATGTTACCTAAATTTAACTTCAATGTGTTAAAATGAAGTCATTTACTTCTGTTTGAAATATTCCATATGGAGCAGCACTGTTTCCAGTGCTAAGTGTGCTTGTTATATAACTATATTTATGTGTTTACTTATTCATTAATATACCTGTCTATTTATTGTGTTCTTAGCAACGTTGTCATTAGCACAGTTTAAATAGTGTCGAATGGTAGGAGTGCGTAATAAAGTGAAGAGCATGTGGAAGGAAGCGTTTATGACCTATTTTAAGTACTACAAGGACATTTGGCCATAGGGACTGAGGAAAACCACAAACATTGTTGCGATAATCCGAGTCCCGGCTGAGATATTGTACCGGATATCTTCCAAATTACCGTTTGATCCAACCTGCCCGTTATATTATTTAACGAACAGCTCGGGGACTTTGATACTGCTGAGTCCTGGATTAATATTTTTCAGTACTGAGGAAACACGAACCTTTTAAAATATCGTAAATGGTAGTGTTGAATGTCACGCGTGCATACCGGCTAACATAACATAATTATTTAGTTAACGTTAGTTCTGACGGAAATGGTACCAAGTACAGTTCGGTATACCATTGGAGAATAGGCTAATTCATCAGCAACGGTTATTAACGGTAATAAAGAATAGCGGTGGGGAAGCACATTATTGAATTTTTACCAGGGTATGCAGGATTATGTGCTTATTCAGACTGTACGTGGTCAGTATTCGTAACTGTGATGTATATTATGTGTAATTATTACTTGTCCCCTATCATTCCGTACATTTTTGCAAATATGTGCGTCAGACGCCATTCACTGTCGTATCTGGAGCCCTTGGTGTAAGCCTACCGTCTGCAGTCACATAAAACGTAAACAGCAATGAGGTTCGGAATTCAGTGAACACGAAGTTACCAAACACACACAATTATATTAAAAATGGCGTACCTACTTTAGTTTAAGATGGATCTTCAGTTCATGCATATCTCAAACCGTCCAAACAGCAAACATCCAGTAACTCGCCTTATTTGCAAGTACGATTACTAGATGTAGTACAACACCATCGTGGTACAGGCTTCGTGTCCCACTATGGATTTTCTAAACACTGTTTCCTGTACACCTAGACCTTGTTTTACGCCTTTGTGATTTATCGCTCCATACCAATTTACGTCACATCTTAATTTGCCCTTTCTTATTTTCGGTTTAACGCCCTTTGGCTGGCTGCAGTCAGTTACGCTGACCCGTTATTTCTGACGGGAATATCATTTATTATTTACTGCTTTTTAAATTACCCCTATTTCTTCAGTAACGCAACTAGACCGTAACACAGGGGCTGGATGCAATGAGTAAATAATTTTTGTACGTGCATATTAAGTTTTCGCCGTTTGTATTACGTTATTTGACACTTATGTTTTGACGGTTTTAAAGCCGACTTGTAACGATGTAGGTGCAACCAGCTGCAGCACTGAGAAATTTGAACGTGGGATATTTCAGATAAAATTACAAGTTATTATTATTATTATTATTATTATTATTATTATTATTATTATTAAATTGTAATCAGATCCGCGTCATACCGAATTTTAATACGACAGTGAATTAACACACCACTGATATATGGAGGAGACACTGGATCCGGCAACACAGTGCCTGTAAATTTCATTCATTTTCCTTGGCAGTATTTGATGCGTAAACATAATCATGTTATTTAGTTGAAGGTTAACGATTTTACTGTTTAATACGTGTTAAGGGTTTGAGTTTTTAAATCATTTCTGTACTTAACAGATCGTGATACTGCGATAGGTGAAGTTTTGTGTAATTACAACACTACGTGCAGGCCATGGACGTAAAGAAAACATGCGTGAAGCAATAAATCCTTCAGTTCGATGAAGCAGAGAGACCACGTGGGAGAAGTGAGCGTAGATGGGAAGATAATGTTAAAGTGAATCTTAAAGGCATAGAATGTGAGGATGTGTAATTGATACGTGTCTCGGAATATGGCTCAGTGGCGGGATTGTGAGAACACTGTAATGACTCCAGTGACCCAATCAGCCACATTCACCAATGAATAATATCAAATTTAAAAACGGAAATGACACGTTCGTCACCGTAAAAGACGGGGGGGGGGGGGGGGGGTTTTTTAAGAATAGTCTCTTTCTCCCCCCCA
>Ga0136643_10014547_pt1 | contig 11813 bp, 14 predicted proteins | sample TergutLab28metaG_FD_96883 | JGI IMG/M metagenome (GOLD analysis project Ga0136643, IMG submission 96883) | Labiotermes labralis P1 segment gut microbial communities from Petit-Saut dam, French Guiana - Lab288 P1 (version 3) (version 3) | ecosystem: Host-associated > Arthropoda: Insects >...
TAACCGTCCAAAATCGGACACATGTTTATATGAACTTTTTTGATCACAAAGGCCTAGGAAATCACCTCCTGCAGTTATGCCCTAAAGTCGTGAAACACCCTGTATATATATATATATATATAAAGTGGATGCCAGATATGGACTCTTGCTGTCTCTCTCTCTCTCCCCCCCCCAGTTTTCTTATAAAGTGAGGGAATTGTAGGTTGGAGGAGTGGAAAGTTAGGGTTCTGTTCCCAGCAGGGCAGAGACCTTTCTTTTCACAGTCAAACTGGAGTCTGTAGCATACAGAGCCTCCTGTGTAATGGATGTCAGGCATAAAGTAGCTGGAGTATGAAGCTGACCACTCACCTCTGTTTAGTACCAACGTTGATGATGTTTCAGGCTATATCTCTGTTTTTGTTTACTTTATAGTACTTGCTTAAGCAAAGGGACAAATTTGCCATTGTCACTCTGAATATAAATAAATTACAGAGTGGTTGTGAAGTAAATAGATAATGTAAAATGGCTGTATCTCTCAAATGGAACACTTTATTGGTACAGTTCTTGCACCTTTTTAAAACCTGTACACTTCCATTTATTGTCAGATTATAACAAAGGTCCCAGCATTTTGTGCACAGTTCTGCAACCTGGAAGACACAGACTCATCACATTTGCTTGAGAAGTAAAAAGAAACAGCAGCATGTCAACGTGATTTTTGTTCCACTTATCTTGTGTTCCTGATTTTGACCTGTAATATTTGTTTTTGGCCCAAGTCCATAAAAAGAAATCTTGTGGGACTTCGTGGAGGTCATTCCATTGGTCCACTGGATTTACTTGTGCGGTCATGCACTACTACTGATGGTATTAAATTATGAAAAAAGTTGTAAAATAAAAATCTCCTTTTCTGTTCCAAATACAAATACCATCATACAGTCATCTAGTACATCCACTGCAGTCTTCTGATAATGTGCACTTGCAGATACAGTATCTGTACTAAGACATAACTGGAAGCAAATTATAATTTCTGTGCTAATTCCTGTTCAGTTCAAGCATGGGCTACCATTTAAGCCCCATACTTACTCCATGGAGCAGAGTCCTTCTTGAGAAGCCAACCAGTTTTCAGCTAGTAAAGAAATTTCCCACGTTTTATGGAACCCAAAGGTTCATCACCACATTCACAAGTGTCCACATTTAAGCCCCATAGTCTAATATAATTCAGCCAGGTAATTACATTTGGGGTACTGTATTTATAGAACATGTGGTTGAGTCTTACAGATCAAAGAGAGATGATCCTTGAGCTGCTCCACAAGGAGGAGATTTGTAAGAATTCACCATGACAGGATTGATGCACAGTCTGTAACTTGCATACATACAGTTCCTTTGAATTCCATGGCTCTGTAAGATGACTGTAGGATGTGGAGTAAGTCATAAAACTACATGACAAGAAATGTGACAGTAATAACTTTATGTTGCCATTCATGAGAATTGTGAGACTTGAGATTCTTGTGGCAATGAACACTGTTTTAGAAGGTGAGATACAATACAATCTGGTAGAAAAATACCATTTGGAGGATACGTGCTGTCTCCATCTTGAGCCTACAACGGTACTCATAAGATGAAGGCTGCATATTTGTCAGAAATAATAAATTTCAACCAATGTACTTGGTGTCACATGCCGTAGGATGGTATATTCTTCATTTTCATAACTTAGTATTTGTGCCCCAGCATGATGACATATGATTGATGTTTGCAGTGAAATACTCTAAATAAAAGGATTTTATATATTGCCTGTGTTCATTTAATGAGTTTAATTAGTCTACGCTTTGTCAAAAATAAAGTTTTTTGTGATATGCACCATCATGAAGTCTTTGAAGTAACTACTTAAGCATTGTACCGCATTATAACTGACACCAACACAGTTTGTGTGATTCAGTGGCCTTCAAGCTGTGTTGGTGCCTGGGGAATAAGCTTCAAGAACTTGGTGTCTCACTCCCAATAAAGATAAATTGTATATCCAATATTTCACATGTCCTGATTATGGCTGATATATTGCATCATGACCTTTCCGTTGAGGTTAAATTACGACCATTGTGAGGATTGCTGCACACTGTATTTCACCAGTTTCAAATTAAACATTCCAACAGTCTCCTACAAGAGTGAAGAAACAAAATAAGTGATTTTTAGGTTCTCATGGTGGTGAGTGTGAACGTTACTTTGTGGATTTCTGGAATTGTGTGCTATGTAGTTTGGTATATATGTATCAACATTACAGAGAAGTGTGCTGCCTCCACAGTTTCTGTCCAGAGGCTTAAGGCAGTATATGTCTGTGAATGTTGAAAAATATATTCCAAGTGACACAGGTCATACCCCACATGACCATCTGTTAGAACACACAATAGTTGCTAACTCTGTGCTTGTTCGTGTGTTTTGTTGTACCCAGTCACTGTTTGTTAGTCACGTGATTGACAGATGTTATTTTGCAACCCTGCCGCCATCTGAAACATAGTCTTTGTAATGATGGATCCAGTCTTTCTTCTATCAAAGAAATGGGTCATCATCTATCATACTAATTTCTTAAACCATTTCTAACCTCTTTGGTCTGTATGAAATTGGTTAAGTGGAAAATTGTGATAGTAACTTCTGTCCGTAGCATGAAAGAGAGGGCCTCTTGTTCTTTCTGTCAATTTTTTTAACATGCTGAATTCTTTCTGTCAATGTGCATATTATGTTCTAAAGTGCATATGTTCTTTAGAACATTAATTATCTTGAGGTAACAGCCTTACATTGTATAAAGCCATAAACGATTTGGAACACGTACATACATTTTTGTGACAGTGATGATGAGATTCTTGATGACATATAGCAATACAGAAACTGCAGCTTTGTGTACTGTAAATAAAGTGTTGTTTATTAAATGTAATCTACTGTGTTTTAAGAACAAAGACTGATAATGTGGTTGATTTTGTGGTGGATGGTGATTTGTCTTGTCAAGTCTGAAACTAGTGAATTTTAAGTTTTTTATTCTAATAGAATATAGTTGTGTATTTGGTAGTTGCTCATATTTTATATGTATTTAATGGGATAATGACTTATGTGACAGTTCCATAATAAAATCTTCCATTGTCTTGCAGAACAGTACCTTCCTCACATATCTGTCATACATATTCCTGTTTGTACTCATTATATTTGAGCCATATAATTTATTTATTCCACTTCCTGTTACTTGAACATCTTGTTCTCATTTGATTTTTCTCCCATCACAGGTACCACAGCATAGTTTTGTGAAGGAACACATATAACATGTTTCATTTTTTTCATGCATTACTGTTTTTTAATACAAAGAATAAAATATATTATCTAGTAATTAAGGTGAACTGTGACCAAAAAAAGTAGGATTGTTGCGGGTGATGGTGCTGGTGTGACAGATTTGTTGTTGTTGGAAGTTTGTGACAGGTTTATCAGCTGCAAGACATGCACATGTGCTATATACTACTTGTCATATAATACATGTATGTGTAAGAATGTTGGATAGTGTTATATAGAATTGAATTAGTTGTAGGTAAAGATGAAAATCCAGAAAATTTTCTTCAGATTCTTATATCCATTGTATGTAGAATCTCTTTATGAATATCCTCTGCAAAAATGGCATGGAAGAAAGCTAACACCCAACTTCCCAAAGTACTTACCACCTTGTTCTTTCATCCTAAATCAACTTGGTTTTAATGTTACTTGTGGAATAAGGGAAATCAGGTCTTGTCACTTGTATATTCTTAACTTTCTGTACTGTCAGTAATACCAACTTTATACCTGAGAGAATTTGTGAGCCTTGAGTCAAAGTAATATACTGCATGGTTCCTGAAATTTGGTGTGTACTAACAATCTTAAGAAATGAATCTATCGAGGAGATAATTTTTTTTTCTTGTGGAAGCACGAGTGTGAGAAATGTACATTTTCTCTGTGGTTTCAACTCTGTACTTGATGAACCACTGTATATAGGCACATGAAATTCTGGCAGTCTTTCACAGAGGTACCCACAAAGTTCTATAACATAGTCCTTCTGGATCTACAACTTCAAGCATGGTGTGATTATGGTTTTGTCAGATAGATTTTATGTAGTCTTAACCTGCAACCAGTGTAAAGAAGTTTAAAGGCAAGCAAGCATAATATTCATAATGCTAAGGGCGACTTTTCTATACCTCACCACTATGGAAGAGTTGCCTAATGAAGGATGTGCATTATTTACAAATATTTGTTCACAACTGGCACTTGACCTTAATGTAAGGGTTATTTTGCAGTTGTTGCAATGAATGATAGCATACAGGAAATTGTCTCACTCACATTCTATCACCTATTCACAAACTTCCCTTACCAGGGTGGTATAGTTGAGTGCTGATCAACTTAGGTCCATGATATGTTTTCCCAAAAATGACAGGAGGGCAAAGCAGTCCAAGAACAGTAAGTACTTCATGTACTTTTCTACCTTAAAGGCAAGATGTACCTACCTAATGGTGGGAATCACTCACACATTGAAATAGCAACGTGTCCCAGAAGAACTGAATCCTCGGCAACGCCGCTGTTACAACATCAAATACGAATTTTAGCTCATTACCGTTTTCAAGTATTTGAATTCCCAAATGATGTTTTAAAAATTTTTAATAACTTGGCCTCAATTCCAGTGATCAGATAGAAATATTACAGTCTTAGATTTTATGTTATGTTCCATAGAACGAGTTTCGTACCCGAAAAGTAGTTAAATGATGAACAATAAGTATCGAGGGTCTAGTGGCCCAAAATATTGGACTGCTTGACCTTCGAAATGAGGGTACAAGGTTCCTTCAAAAGATGGGGAACCACTTATCCAAATACATAGTGTTACATTCCAGAAGACCTGAATTAAAATAAATATGTTTAGCCCAAAATTTTGGTTCCAATGTGTGCTTCAGCAATTTGATGTTGGGAGTACTACTACATGCGTTGTTATGTGCTATCTTCATAAAAATGACAATGTGGTAATCCATGAAGCTGAATTGTGTAATCCGTGGCCTAGAAAATTACGACTGATCGGCTGTCGCCGTTCCTGGAAGCGAATTTTGTAATGGCGTGTGTGTGTTTACTTTGTAATTTTCATTTTTTGTACTTTCCGTGGTATTATTGTTAGAAAGTGTATGAATGAGTACATTGAGTGTGCAGTATGCTAGTAGAGGTAAATATAAACTGTTACAAATAGATTGCATTAAATGTAGGGAGAGTTGTGGATATTATTTCTTTTTTGTAGTAGGACTAGCCATTCTGATGAGTTTCCTTGGGTGCAACAACGACAAAAGACCCTAGTCAAAATGCAGACATTATGTATAAAGCATATTTACCAAAGATAAATAAACAATCAACACTCACAGTGTGCTAGCAGGGTACGGACTTTTATCACAATTTCACTTGGAATTACTAATAAATTCTGCAGTAAAATCACATATTTTATTCACTGAGTAAACCATCACAAAAAATATTAACAACGCGCAACTTTAATACTGATGGTGAAAGTGCAGAGAAAAAACAGCATTCGTGTTTCCAGTGGAAAGAAGTGAGAACAAATGTAAACATATCTCTTCTAGACATGTATGCACCAATGGTTCAGAAGAAACAGGAGTTATGAACAAAAGAACAATTTATACTATTTGGTAATATGCTGAAAACTGTCAAGTTCATAACATTATTTTAAGATTAACCTTAACCACATATTTAACTGCAAACACAATTTTGCCTCTAGCCACAGATCCATATTTAACACAGATTACATTCTGATTGCCACACAAAACATTATTAATAGTTTTATACCATAATGCTGCCAAAGTTAATACATCATATTCTTGTTTTAAGTACAGATCTGTTTGCTGGTAAAACTTCCTGACAGCACCCCCAAAACCTCCAACTCGCTCCAACAAAGATACTGCACCATGAACAGGAGACTCTCAAGGCAACAAAATCCCTCAAGGCTGAAACAGACCATGTAAGAGTTTGACTCTGTCTGACAAAACATTTGCAAGGTTTCTCTGGTATGGCACCCTAACAAGCAAACACCATGTACCAGTCCTTCTTGAGTAGCTAATAGCATATCAGCTAATCATGGAATTTCCCACATTTTAAGGAACACAAAGGTTCCTTACACTGTTCACAGATGCCCATCACATGCCCCTATCCACAGCAAGATTAATTCAGTCCATGCCCTCCCATCCTATTTCTTTAAGATCCACATTAATATCATTCTCTTGTACATGCCCAGTCTTCTCAATACAGGAACTAACATTTGAAAAACAACTTACAACAATGAAAAATTCTAGCATGCTGTAACATAGTGGAAACTTAATAACATTGTAACTATAGGAGGAACAGTACTACTACCACCTGTCCCAGTTTTTAAATTAAAAATCAATGAACAAACCTTCTACCTGGTCATGTTTCTTCTTGCTAGCAGCCTGTCCACCACCAGACTTTGGCCCACAACCTTTTTTTCCCTTTCTCTGGCTTCTCTGCCCTTTCACTTGCTCTGCTGCCAGTTAACTCCACTTGAGGTATAGCTGTTGGTGCAGGTGTCTTTGTTGATGCTGCCTTTAGTGAGGGTTTAGACTGTTTTGAGGTCAACTTTGACAGTGGTTTTGAGTCTTCTTTCTCTTTTTCTCTTTAGGTTTTTCTTTTTCTATTTTTCCTTCTCCCCACCACTAGAGTCAAAATTCTCATCTGAATCAGCAAAGCTTTTCCACTTAACATCAGATTAGATAATGGAAAATACCTAGGGTCATCTTCAGGGTCCTACACCCTGTTAGAAATTTCCTTACTCTTCACAGTTATGACTTCCTTTGGCTTCTCTGAAGAAGACACAGAACGTGTAGGTGTCGTAGATGTGGCATTACAGTCAGTTTATGCAGTGGTTCCTGAATCCAGTGCTGTTGTAGTGGTAGTGACAGCATTGGCTGCTGTAACTGCGGTTGTAGTTGTGGCTGCGGACTTGGCAGGATCAGGCTGGTAAATTTTAGCCCTAGACCACGTAGCTTTTCTCCCTCCACGGTTTGCTGGTGGTGGTGAAGAATCTCACCTTGGAGGAACTTCATGTAGCTAGCCATGAAGCCTGAGGATGGGTTGTTAGTTGGCAGAGACTTTTTCTCTGGCATCTTTGTTTCCATTGGAGGTGTCACTGTTGAACCTGCAGGGTTTGTTGTACTAGTAGTAGAAGCAGTTGTAGCAGGAGCTGTGTCTGACTCTGCAAGGAACCGCAGTTCTTCTGTATTGGGCACAATAACTTTGGGCTGGTCATTACGAGTTTCCTGCCTTGTGGCAAATGAACTGTTGCCCAAGGAAGTATTCTCAAAGGGAAGAGATGCAATTTCATTGGAGTGTTGGAACATATGTGGAGGATAATGTGGCTGATGCCCAGGGTGCAACAGAAAGGCTGGAAAATAGGGAAGTGGATGATAGTGGGGGTGAGGGACCATCAGAGGCTGGTGCTGATGGGCAGGATTGCCCACAAAATTCCCACCATGATGAAGAGGAGACTGAGAACCAAAAGCCCCTGGGCCACCACCAAACATCTTAGGTGGTGGTCTTGGTGGTGGTGGTGGTGGTGGTGGTGGTGATGGGAGGTTCCAACATTCAAAATAAAATAAAAAAAAACCATTCTATTGCTGTTGGTTGGTATTATGATATGCAGGTGTGGGAACATGACGTGAAGTATTCTGCCATTGCAGAGCCTGCTACTTTGTCACACCAGTTATGTAACAACTGGAAACACCATTCTCTGTGAGGTATGGAGTCTTTAATGGGCGTGTTTGTATTCTAGCGAAAAGCAACGTGCACTACATTATGTTACGTAACATAGCTGTATATTAAAAATACAAGACAAAATACTATTTCTTACATCAGTTAGGTAACGAGTGCAAACACCTTTCTCCGTGACGTACTGAGTCTTCATTATCTATGTCAGCATTCTCCACATTGTTTAAAATGTAGCGGGCAATTTACGTGAAGACCCAAGTGCATACATATTATCGACAGCATTATGAAATATTCTGAAGCTTGACAATACATAGGAGACTCACTGTTGCGTTTCCATCATAACCATGTTTAAAGTAACAATACTAAGAAAACATTGTGGGTTACCATGGCAACACATTTAACATTTGTGGACAAAAGGGTTCCGTGGATCACAGTTTTAAAACCGTTGTGATGGACGTTATAACACTGCCTGACTATTCCATGGTGACCATAGCAGTGGCCGCATGGCCTGTTATTATAACATCAGTGTTGGTAACTCTCAGTACGAGCAGTGTTGACATCTCTCCGTGGCAATGTAATGTGAGGAATAATCGACAGTATTAGATCATCAATGAAAGCGATTATAAGTACAGTGAGATACACATTTAGTAAAGGGAAGGACAATTCAGGACTGGGCTTTGAAATGTTGTCTTACAAAGCAGACGTCCTCAAAAATAAATAGTTACACATTTTGAACTTTGTTATCCATTGTCAAGAGAGAACAGTTATTCCATCCTGCTCGTTGTGAGTAAAATGACCTACTGTGTGTTTGTTATTATGCAACCTAGTTGAGAACCTGCAGTCCTTGAAATGTTTCCATGTGTATTAAAGAGGCCAGCCCCACTCATGAACCACTATTTGTTGAGGAAGAAGAACATCATCCAGTCTGGTGAAAACTGACATTCTGGAGGAATCTGAATTGTCAGTATCTTCAGGGTAGAGGACTATTCTGCATAAAGTATGGAAGTAGCAGTTCCTCCAAAATGCCAGTCAACAAGAATTTATGTTAGGTGATAAATTGAAATTCAGTAATTCACTAACCATCATGCATCACAATATTAGAGGCCTAAGAGATAAGATTGATGAACTAATCTGCTCTCAAACAAGCAATAATATTAATAGTTACATTTGTTTGTCAGAACATGCAGCAGAACAAGATTTGTTAACTCTCAACCTGAAAAATTACTATTTAGCCTCCACCTTCTCATGTACTAAGTATATTGGAGGAGGGTCGTGCATATTTGTTAGGTCTCCCTTGCAGTTTAACACATTTGTTGTTTCAAATTTTGGTTTAGAGAAGATCTTCGAAGTTTGTGCTGTCCAAGACAGTATTGAAATTTGCTATATTATTATAGTAAGTATTTACAGATCACCCTCACACCCTCTGGAAATTTTTATCACTTTTTTATATCTGTTGGAATTGATCTTAAAAACATTTACAATAACCAAGATCTGATTTCATAATATGCAGTTATCTAAATGTTAATTTCTTAATAGACACCACTTTTAAGCCACAAATATCTGTACTCCTTCATTTTTATAATATGTTTCATGTGGTAGATTTTCCAACTAGAATAACAACAATTCTGGCTCAGCAATAGATGATATTTTTTAGTGATAATTGTAAGGTTAATTTGTTTGAGGTGTCACATTAATCAGTGATGCACAATATCTAGTTTTCAAAAATGTCTTTGCCTTAAATAAGGGTAGTAAACCAACTAGTAGAATAATATTAATGACTGAGGACACGATTTCGAATTTCACCGACATGCTGAAAAATTAATCTTGGGATGACACCTTTCTTCAAGAAAATATTAACAAAAGTTTTAATCCATTTTTAAATACCTTTTATATTTCTTTTGAATTGTGTCTTCCTATGCAGCATGTAACTACAAAGCTAAAGAATAACTGTTGGTTGACAAAGGGAATAAGAATATCTTGTAAATGGAAGAAGAGACTCTCTGTTCTCAGCAGTAATAGAAATTGCCCCATAATTGAAGCTTATATTGGGTGCTGTATTATATTAAGAAAAATGATTAGAAATGCTAAACAAACACACAATCATTTGTTAGTATCAGCTGGATATAAATCAAAAACCAAATGGAACATTATAAACATCGAAGCAGGAAGTGCGAATAACAATAACCATACTGTCTGAGAATTTAAATTAGTTAACAAAAATATTCATCTAGGTCTAGCTGCAGAGGCATTTAACAAATACTTCTTAAATCTAGTCAAAGAATTGAATATGGGATATGCTAATATTGATTTCGCTATTTTGTTTCATAGGAACTGGTTTCCAGATGGTTTTCCTGAAATGAAAACCGTACCAATTACTGATTCTGAAATAACAAGTACAATTGCCTCTTTAAAGAGTAAGAACTCGTCTGATTATGATGAAATATTAAAAAACCTGCTAAAATATATGTGGAGAATACCTTGGTAGACCTCTTGTTCATATTTACATTAGATTACTGGATCTAGGCAAATTTCCTGACCGTTTTAATTACTGTGTTGTTAACCCATTATCTAAAAGTCATGAAAAGTCTCTATTATGTAATTATAGACCAATTTCCTAACTGTATTTTTCCAAGATTTTTGAAATACTAATATTTTAAAGATTGAATCAACATTTACAAAATCATAATATACTTCTGACTGAAGAGTTTGGTTTTTGAAAAGTTGTATCAATAGATAATGCTACTTACAAACGTAGTGCAACTATTTTAAATGCGTGGAACAAGGGAGGGGGGGGGGGGAGATGTTGCAGGTGTTTTCTGTGATTTGACAAAGGCTTTCAATTGTGTAAACCATTAAGTTTTGCTACACAGACTACAGATTTATGGTGGAAGGGGTGTGATCTTGGACTGGTTTAAGTCACCCATTTACTCAACAGGAAACAAAGAGTTGAATCAAAATTCCTAAATACTTATAATTGCTCTTAAAATAGGCTTCTTTAGGGTTCACTTTTGGGTCCCTTGCTTTTTATCATATATATAAATGATTTTCCAAGGACAACTAACAAACTCTCTCAGGGCGTAATTTTAACTGTTGATACCAGTGTGCTTGTGACAACTAGTACTTATGATGAACTATATCATATATCTGATTCTGTCTTGCTTCATATATCAAAGTGGTTTCAGGTAAATCAGTTTGTATTAAATGCAAATAAAACACATGCAGTACAATTTATGCCATATAAAGTCTGCTGTTATCCATTAAATTTAACATATGTTGATCAAATTCTTCTTGAAACCAACACAAACATTTCTAGGTTTACAACTGGATAGCCACCACACATGGACAACTCACATAAACTTTTTACTACATAAGCTGAGTACTGTATGTTTGATAATGAGAAGACTATCTCTTATGCTAAACATAGATACTCTGAGGATTGTATATTTTGTTCATTTCACACATTAATAAAATGTAGTATAATATTTTCGGGCACTTCGACTACTATGCATAAGGTTTCCTTGATTCAAAAAAGGATAAGAATTATGTTAGGAATAGGTCCAATGACCTCGTGTAGGACTGGTTTAAGAAACTTGACATACTAACAGTTCCAAGTTTATATATTTTATTAATTGATGATATTTGTTATTAACAATCTGGATAACTTTAAAGCTAACTCCTCATTACCTTGTTTAAACATGAGGCGTAAAAACCAATTACACATAACCTGAGTATTTTCTTCCATTCGAAAATGTGTTACTACTCCATAAAGATATTTTGTGGTTTACCTGCAAGTATATTTATTTATTAATAGCATTCCAAAATCCATATGCAGGAGTTCATCCAATGGATATAGGAACAGTCAAAGCATAAGTAATTTGGCTGTACAGTAAAATGTCGCTGTAACGAACGCCAGTATAACAAAATGTTCAGAATTGCGAAATTATTTTTAGGCCCCTACCCTTTTCCCTATTTAATGTGTGTTAAAACATTTCATTTTAACGAATTTAGAACTTTCAGTATAACGAATTAAAATTTTGCCTTTTGCATATGTTTAACTTTATTTTTTCAAA
>Ga0136643_10014551_pt1 | contig 11812 bp, 6 predicted proteins | sample TergutLab28metaG_FD_96883 | JGI IMG/M metagenome (GOLD analysis project Ga0136643, IMG submission 96883) | Labiotermes labralis P1 segment gut microbial communities from Petit-Saut dam, French Guiana - Lab288 P1 (version 3) (version 3) | ecosystem: Host-associated > Arthropoda: Insects >...
CTTCAGAGTTGGTCGTTGTTTCTCAGTGAGGTAAAAATTATGAACTATTCTTCTCAAAACAGCCTCATCGAAATTATCTAAGACACTTTTAGTGCAAACTTTTGGTCTGAGTTTGCGCGGAGTTGAAAATGCCATTGCGACACCATTTTCCACTTTTTTGCCTCCTTTCAATACCCTACATAAAGTTCTTCTGCTAACACATGTTGCTTCAGTGACTCTCTTCTGCACTTTTGAAAGAGGGATTGTGATACCCACCTCAGATTCAGGTTTCATGAATTTGTACACATTGTAAACTATTTCACGCTCACCACTCCTTTTTACCCGCTTCTTCCTGCCTTGTAGCGACATTTTCAAGCTCTGATCAATGTACTTGCTAAAGATAGTACAATAGCTGCCCACTGATCCGCACTCCTCGACTGCCAGTAGTCGACTGAACTGACACCCCCGCCTATTTAAATGGACTCATCCGTTTCGCTGAAAGACCAAATCTGGTTTCTGCGCTTGTGCCATCACATTCCGCACGGGCTACACATTTTAAAGAATGCAAAATCCTACTTCTTGTTCACACGTTACTGGGTTAAAGAACAGGAGCCACAAAATCTGGCCATGTTAGCATCTCATTTCCACTCACAGAGGAACATAGGTGGTTTATCCTGTCAACAACATATTACCATAACCATCTTAAACATTACTTGAGCCAGATCAGTGACAGGAGAAGAATGCTTTCTCATATTAATCTTTCTGAGCATCAAAGTACTCTCAAAGAGTTACATCTGTAGAAGTGCAGAATGAGCATTAAGAATCAGTTTTGGCCATATAAATGTGGTTTTACTGGCAAAATGTCAGTTTAAAGTGCCAGTCATATTTCACTTAACAGCGGTCAATTGTTTTTCTTTAAAGGAAAATCCTAGCACCGCTTCTTGGAAATGACATTCAGATAACCTCAGAAATGTACGGTGTACAGTGTCTTGAAACTGTATGTACAGTAACAATGACTTTTGGTTGAAAATGGGACAGAAAGAGCGAAAGTCATCAGAAAAACTGAAAATGTACAGTGCTGATAAGGCTGTTAGGAAGAGCAGATGGGTTTGATACAAGCCTAAAACATGTTTGAAGTGCCAAGATCCACGCTGAAAGTGAGATCAACAGTGTAGAGACAGATATCAAACAGTCAGTAGCTGACTTAGTAATGAACAGTACTTCCCAAGAGTCTTCAAAAAGAAGTTGTTATTATCTAATTACAGAGAAAAATATTTACCAACATACTGTACAATATCAAGAAATGGTCTTTGAAACAAGGGAAAGCAGAATGGAAGTGGCTATCTAATTTTATGAGTTTATGTACTGGACTATTGAGCTACATTAGCAGCATCATCAGGCTAATATTTGATAAAACACTTAAAAGATATACAATTGCATTTGCTAAAATGAGATCTCACTATTTACAATTATGTTATATTTCATACATTATGCACGTTCCTCTCGTCACGAATTAAAAAAATTTAGGTTACAATAAATAGTTATATTGATGGAAGATGGTGTGTTCATAGAGTTAGATGGAGCAAGGCATATTATTTTGCTGTCTAACTACATCAAAACACCATCTTCCATAAATTTAAATGCACTTATTTCAACCTAAATGTTTAATTCATGAGAGAAGCAACATGCATAAAATATGAAACATACCACAATTGTAAAAAGTGAGACAACACTTTAGCAAATGCAACTGTACATCTTTTTAAGCATCATATCAAGTACGAGTATTAGCCTAATTCTGACCCTTTAGCTTCAAAACATGTTGCTCTAAAAGAAACAAAAAATTAAGTGGTGTTAATGGTTTTTTTGCTTTTTAATATTTTGTTACTGTATACCAGAATGTTCTAAAATTATGTACTTCACAGGACCAGACAATTATCTGCTGCAAACAAAATACAGGTCATAAGTTTCCATAGAACAGTATCACACTCTGAGCCAACAGATGCTGTCAGCAAAGATACAAAAAGATAGCACATTGTTACTGAGGATAGAGCGGTACACTACCCACTAAATTTCAAGGCATAGATGAGAAGACTCCTTGTCTACCTGTCCCACTGCTACTGTTGTATAACTTCTGTCTCCAAAATTTTGAAGTTATTACAAATGCAGTTAAAAATAATTAGAACTGTCATTTTATTCACACTTGACTTTCATCTAGCATATGTCATATCTGCTCTAAGGGCTGAAATTTCAGTATTAAGTAATACAATCACAGTAGACCACCATTTAAGATCCATCTGGGATACAAGCATTTGATACCTTATGAAGAAGAATCTTAAAAGTGTGTTGTGACAAAATCAAGCAAATAATTTTTACTGTACTTAGAAAAATATTACACTGCTACAAATTTAAGTCTAATGATATTTTTCTTCAATCCATTTTATACGTATATTTTTTACATCTATTTATGGGACATGAAGGAAAAAATTTGAAAAATGAAGTAAAATGAGGGTTTCACTGCACACAATCTATGAGTCCATCCTTTTGTCAGCATGGTGCATGATGACCTATCACAAGGTAGCTTACATCCATAAGTTATCATCAGCCAGTAAGTGATGAATTATAAACATGCTTAAATGCAAACATATATCCTGCCATGGGATTTTTGACCAATCACACACTCTCTTTTGAGAAGTTAGTACTTATACTGCACATAATCATGCAAATCAAATTCAAAACTTGTAAACACAAACCCTTACTTACTTACTTACTCCATGGTGCAGAGTCCTTCTTGAGAAGCTAACTGGTTTGCAGCTAGTCAAGAAATTTTCCGCATTTCACGGAACCCGAAGGTTCATTACCACACTCACAAGCGTCCGCCACCTATCTCTATCCCGAGCCCGCCCAATCCAGTCCATATACCCACATCCTACCTCCTGGAGATCCATCCTAATATTATCCACCCATCTATGCCTAGGCCTACCCAGTGGTCTCTTTCCCTCTGGTTTCACAAACCCTAAACCCCAAAATTATGTATGAAACAAATCTTTGTGTATCCAAGGTAAGAAAATCCTGAATTCAAGAAACCTTACATCCAGCAAAATCTGATTACTATTTATATGGGGTTTGGCCATTACAACAAAACATGAACTCAAATGTGGGACAATCTTCATTCAAAAAATATTAAGTCAGGAATCTTCTCTCTGTTCTGCTCTTCCTGGCTACCCAGTGTATTTAGAGGCACATCCCAACATTTATTTGAGTAATGAAGGGTGTACAAATTTTCTGAAAATACAGGAGCCACCTCAAAATTCTAGGTGCCAACCAATCAGTATGTCAACTGCCACACACACACAAATCACTTTCAGATCCTATATAATGATTCTCTCATAACTGCTAGGTTCATTCATCCTGAAGATTGCAAATGTAATGTCTGCCACAACAATGGGAAATCTTCATTCCTCTATGCAGCCCAGTATAGTATGCCAAATCAATGCTCTCAACACCAGTCATGATGTCCAATTATTAAAATTTCATAAACTGTTTTCCTATGTACTGTCACATTTGGTAAAATGTGTATAACACATTGTAATACTAATTTGTACATCAGCACAACTGTTTTTATTACACAAGGTAATATGTAGGCTACATGTTTCAACTAATAAATAGTCATCTTCAGGCCTATTCTTTACAGGTTAAGTCACAAGATGCTGTGCACACATTCGGATCCCATTGTGTTTACATCAGTGAAATATTTAAGCCATATCATTTGCCTAGGAGAGTAAAACTTGCAAAGTATGTAACTAATTGGTTAAAATATATTTAAAAAACTGAAATTAGTGTATTGGTGTTTATCATTTAAAAAAATGTACGTCCCGTCACCATCTAATTATTCCAGGGCTGTGAGGTTATACTTGCAGTGAAGCCAGAGTGTATCCAGTGTTTTTTGTTGCTTTGCAGGAATGCACGTGTTGTCATAATATCTTACATGGAACACGTCTTGTGGAACTCGGGATGGAACTACTCAGATGAGACTCACTGTCTACTTTGGTATGTTTTTGTGGGAAGAATGAGCTTCCTCTTCAAGATTTTCTCCTGGTGTGATTGATAGGTCAGGCTTCTTGGTTCCATTATTTTTTAAACCTTGTTGCTGGATGTGGTCTGTTGTGTGGGTTTGTTCAAGCGTTCTCACTGAGTTTCCCCTTTATGGTTGCACCGTACTGTATCCATTTTGGTTTTAGTTGTTCACTGCAAGACTCGGCCCGCTCCTCTGACGTACTGTCCCTGCAACAGACTAGGCCCGCTCCTCCGATGTACTGCCCTCACTGTAACAGACTCGGCCCGCTCCTCCAACGTACTGCCCAGTTTATAATACACTGCTTATATTTTCTTAAAAATATATAAAAGTGAGCACTTCAGGCATACTATGTTTACAGCTGAAAATAACAACAAAAAACCAAGGAAGTAAACAATTTTAAATATTGTTTAATTGCAACACACAGTTTTTCTGTACATGATTAATGTCAATAGAATTTTCAAGAACTTTTCCCATCATCAAAGATACTCAAAACAAACAAATTACATTTCCCCTGAAGAAAGAAGCAGTTTGCTTTTGAAATGTATTGCTTTTGTTACGAGTACATTTCGACACCTGAAAAAATTTCTTGTACATGCTACTAATATGACTTAAATATTGTATTTAAATATTTTGAAATACAGTTTCACAGATATTAGATGAAGTGGCACAGCTGCTAGAGTTCATGCATGATTTGGTACTGGTGATTTTTTGATCTGAATGAAGCATGCAGCATTTGCACCATCCTTTTGTCCACCAAATAACATCATATACAGACCATTGCATGCTACATGTTCCCAGACTGTTTTACACCAACTGTTTACTTGTCCCAAAACCACAGTTTTGTCATCACTTTCATTCTGATTCACTGTAACATGAGCCACTACGAAAGAATGTTCAAGAGTAATGTTACATGTCTGTGAAACGACTGTCTCATTTGGAGTTACTATACAGTGAACGTTATTACTGCCACTTCCACTGCTGTCACTAACACTAAACACTGTTTCTGACATACAGTTTGAGTACTTGTCAATTACTTCACTGCAACCCACAACAGCAGCTGAAATCAGAGAAGAAATATTTTAAAAATAAAATAACTTCCATACTTTTTGCAATTATAAAAGAACAGAACACATTTTCTGATTTCACATTACTGAAATATATGATTGTCTTCATTCTAATACTATTACATTAGGTGATAACAAGGCAGGCAATTTACACATAACGTAACACTGATGTGTGTTTGCATAACCAGTGTAGCCATGGAAAAGCAGTATTTTATATATATATATATATTATGAGCGTGTTTCTGTAGCCTTAGTTATCCAACATGGAATGCACATGTGCCATGTTATATTGTCATCTGTGGAGTGTCCACATCTACCATATTTTTCCACATTATCTCTCAAATGGCAAAATTTTTGGAAAAAAGTTGCTAAGCACAAAACATGTGTTTTCATTTTCTCTACCGCTGTTCTCTGAAACATTTTTCATTCTAAGAAGAATTCAGTGAGATATCATAAATTTACATAGGTCTCCAGATAAAGCACCTGTTATTCCTGTCAGATTTTAATTAAACTTCAATTTTTGGCAGATTTTTCATAAATCCTAAAATACTACATTTCATGAAAATCCATCCAGTTGTTCCACATGGACAGACAGATGGTTGGATGGACGGACAGACATAACAAAGCTAATTTTTCAAATGTGCCTAAAAAAACCAAATATTACAGGTTAATGAAAATGGTCTAGTTTGACTTTATATTGTCATTTGTAATGGCAATACAGCATTTCTTCTTTTAACACTACAATAAAGCCATTTAAATACAAAAAATAAAAATACATTAATACACTATTTGGTTACATAAAGCACATATTATTAGATGTTCAGATGTTTCCCAATGTTTTGCTTACACATAAAATTGGATCAATAGTTCATAACTTTGTTATTCATACCATGCATGTTGGGAGTATATTCTGATTAACAGTTCAAAACTTTACATGAAAACCTAGATGTGCATCTGTGAACACCTCAAGTGCAACTTTCTAAATATTTATCAGAGCAAAAAGTGTTAGAACAGTACATTTTCTGCATATAGGCTAACTTAGTGGTCTTCAAGACAATTCAGAAAAAGATATTTATGAGTCACTGGATAACTGAGAAGCCAATGGACTCATTTTGATACAATTTTATACCAGCAGTCTTTGCATAAATGAGATAAACAAGCTCCCATTTTCAGAAGATCAGCATCTGTCTATTCTTCTGCCAGTACGCTACACTTGTTTTATGCTCTACATAAAATAGAATCATGAAGTGGAAACTAGGCAAATGTGCTGAAATCATTATCCTACTCATATATTTAACCCTTAGCCGCTGAACGACGTATATATATATGTCGCGCAGCGAGCCCTTTAAATAGCCGAACGGCCACTAAAGTGGCCGGGGAGGGGATTTAATTCTGGCATCAAAGATTTAATAAAGCAAGTAGACTGATTACTATGGAATGAACATGTGCACAATCATGCGCTCCATAACGACGTTTCGGTTAACTACGGACTGCATATACCATGGCGGCCCCATAAAATTATAATATTATAATACTTACCAGCATGTTACAGTTGCTTAGAGTATTCAGTACAGTAACATGCTGTACAGGTTTGTAGCCTAGGACCAATGGGCTATACCATATAGCCTAGGTGTGTAGTAGGCTATACTATCTAGGTTGTGTAAGTACACTCTATGATGTTCACACAATGATGAAATCACCTAACGACACATTTCTCAGAACATATCCCTGTCATTACGCGACGCACAACTGTAAAACAATATTTGTGTTTATACACAGGAACAAATAAGTACCTGATTTATCCAATCTTGTAACATGACTAAAAAGGCTAACAGCAACCTCTTGTTGTGTTGTAGGTGGACTCAACTGCCTTTGTCGTGCTACTGCTGTTCTCTGACAAGTAAGGACTGCATCTCCATATTCGACACCTGACAAACACAAAAGTTCAGAATGCCATCAGAACACATAAGCTAGCAGTGAGAACATTGTGGACATATGTTACTGTGGACCAACCATCCTCAGATTACATACCAATTCTGAAAATCAATTTAAGTTGTGTGTGGGTGCATATCATGCATAGAATGTCTGTCTTGCATAGAATCAATCTTCAGTAGCATCTCCATTCCTGCTCTGTTTAATATCACACTTCTTTGGAAGAAAAAACACACACATGCAAACATGCACATGCAAAACACACACACACACACACACACACAAATACATTTTTGGTAATTTCTGACATATGTAAATGTGACTTATAAACGGATTTACAGGCAAAAACCCTTTAACACACTGGGGCCTAGCTGTAATGCAGCACATCACTGTATAATCTAAACTTATGTTTTACGCAATCCGCATTAAATGCGATAATTGGTTATACAGCATTTAATCCAACAAACTGCATAATCAATAATAAATAATCACTTAACTAATAATTACTTAATTATTTGTCTACCTTTGTATGTACCACCCTCATGATAAGCTTGTAGAGGATGAATGAAACATGTAGGAGGGACATAACTGACAAATAATTATTTATTGTGGAAGTTGTTGGATTAAATACTGTATAATTAAACTTATGTCTTTATTCTTTGCACCTACTCTTTAAAATAAATTACACTGTGACAGGATTTAAGGCATGGGTCTTTTATGGTAAAGGGCCACACGTGGAAGAAGTGACAATTTTTATAGTATATACTCAGTTTACATGTGGCTGCAAGCCACATAACACACCATGGTGGGCTGCATGTTGTAAACCCATGATTTAAGGAATGAAACAGCAGGATTCTGTTCCTTTGTGACATGATGCTGTGTCAGTGGGTCATCAGACCTGAACATTTCAAGGCAACACAGTGTCCTCATCTTCAAACATCAATCGGTCTTCTAGCATCTACTGACCCTTGATGACGGGGAGACTATGCTGCCTCACAACATGAGGATCTGATGACCCATTGACACATCACATTCCAGAAGAATGGAATCTTCTGCTACATCATTGCCAAAACCTTAAAACTTATAATGTAACATCACTTAAGATCATTCAATCATACATGAACCACTGAAGGCCAGCTGCTTAACCATACAATAATTACACTGATGATAACAGCAATTTCTAAAAATGAATAATTCATTAGCATACTTAATCTTCCTTAATAAAATGAATAATTTCCTTTAAATTAGTAAAGGTAAGGCAGTCTCATAACAGGCCTGGACAGACCCAGAGGGTTCCAGGAAGTTAAGATTCCCAGATTTCGTGACAACAGCACAGGATGGTGGTAGGTTGTCAGCCTTACACACCGGCCTCCTTTACCCCCAGGAAATACTCCAGGTACTCATTTCTTTAGAGGCTGAGTCGACCCCAGGGTCATAGTGTGATCAGAAGGATTTTATGTCAATGAAAAATTCACTGACACCAGCTGGGATCAAACCAGCGACCTTCCGATTTGTAGCACAGCACCTTAACCACTGTGCTACCGTGATCCCCCTTTTAAATTAGTACTATTGTGAAATATTAAAACAGATGTATTGTAAACAACAGTTTTTTGCTGTGTTTTAAGGAATCATGGGTCCTGTAGATTACACAAACTATAGCCAATCCTCATTATACAGATGCTACTTCAAGCTGTCCATACGAAACTATATCAACAGAGCCACTTGTGACATGCTTTAAAAACAAAGAATTCACCATGGCTACAATTCTGTGACACAATGACACACCAATCCTTAATAAATTAAAATACAATCACAGCGGCATGCCAGTTTAAAAAAATGCTGTTTTCATAAAGAGTTTTATAAGTCCATGGCTGGCATACAATACTGTATACACAACAGGATGACATGAATATAATGACATATTAATCAAAATATATCATGACATACTTATTTTAACCTTTACTGCCCACACACACCATTACTGTCGTGACACATGCCCAGTTCAGCTGGATGTATTGTTTTCAGTCCTCTTACTGGGACCCCAAAGCTAAAATATGGCCTACAGCCTTGTACAGCCAAGACGTTACATTGTCATTTTGGCAGACAATAAACTATTACCCCCCCCCATCATTCAAGTATGGAACACACTTAAATAGTAAATTCTGCTTGGAGACAATGAACTATTACCCCCCCATATAAAGTATACAATTTAACCCAATAGTACCAGGATACTGATGACCTCTACACCTCGGTGATGTTACAGAGCTGATGCATTGGGTATAATTAAAAAAGAATTAGACGTGTCATTTTGCCAGAAACATCATTTCAATAAAGCTCTAATATTCGAGTATGATGGGGATTAAAAACAAAAATTACTCAATTCAGTTCACACACCTTAAAATAATAAATTTTAAAATTCATAAATTTCAAACTGGAAATATTATATATAATAATCAGTCTAAACTAACATTAAACATGTCACCAGTATAAAAATACTACTTTCTGAATTTTTTTACTGTTTTGCAATGATCACTTATTAAAAATTACATTAAAATTCAACATTTCCACTTACACACTACATAAAACATGCAGAGAAGACAACAATTTGGCTTGAATATGAACAGCAAGGACCAGATATTAAACATGCAACTGTTTCTGGTAGAATATTATGTGAAAACTGAAAGATGCCACACTGTTTTTGATGTCACATTTTGTTCTGATTTACTCCATCAAGTTCTGCCTGCTGTGGCTATAGTATTTCAATTGGGGAAAAACTGACAGCTGCTGCACTCTAGGAGAAGAACTGGAACTACTAGTATATGAGCAGTTTATGTTTGCTTTGAGAAGACAGTGGTTGAAATATCTTCACTTATATCTAGCAAGCTCTGACTTTTCCACTATACAGAATTTAAAGGGCCAGGCCAACAAGGGAATCAGAACAGTAAACGAAAGTACTGCTACCAGAACAGAAACATTTGCGAGGTTAAAGCAATGTCTCCTTTCCAGCTGTTACAAATGAACTCAATGCATTCTAACAAACCCTGCCTACACCAAATAACAGTATCAACATACCATTGGCCAGTTTTAGTTGAGTCAATCTCATACAAGTTGTACTGTCCTCTACAGAACAATGTCCTTTTTTACCCTGCTGGATCTCTTCACCCAGAAATCTTTGGGCCAGTAATGAAAGTTTTGTCTTCCGAAATCGATCACCAGTGATATTGTAGATAATGCTTGTGTCAACGATATATGGGTGCATCATCTAGGAAATGAAATTGCAACAAAATTTACAGTTCAACAGAATAAACTATTAGCGTACAATACACTACAAAAATATTTACCTTCCATCTTTGGCATAATTGTTTTACTTTCTTGCTTGTTTTGCACACATGGCCATATATGAACTAAATAAACTTATGTAAAAGATGACCTGCCAACAAAGAAAAGTGATAGGCCAAGATACAGACAATATATAGTTTGAAAGAGTCATTGTATATGATCCTTTAATCCAGAAGCGCATAAACACTATGCAACAGGTCACCCAGGTGACTGAATTTTGTACAGTGGTGCCTAGAATTTCGAGGTGGTTCCTAGATTCCTGAAAAATGTGTGCACCTCTGAGGTAAGCAATATGCCTATGAAGTTGACAAAAAAATTAATGTTAATTTACCACGATACAATATTTGCCGTTTCTAATCTCATGGATCAACTGTAACAGTGTCTAGCAGTTGAAACTAAATAAACTGATGACCTAAACAGAAAAGTTCATGCAGAATACAAATGAGAACTGTGAACAAAACAGACTTTAACATAAATACTACAAAGTAACACAGTCACCCAAGTTAATAAGTTCCGTATCCCTGCAGTAAAGGAATATTTAACTTATGTAATAAAAACCAACAAATGCACATGTATAAATGTTTTACCACATATTATTAATTAATTAATATATGCATTGGTTTTATTATGCAAGTTAAGTAATGTCACTCTTTTTATATGAAACTGATTATTTAAAAGAGACAATACTCTGCAATATAAAATTTGTATTTGAATACACATGACAACACATGTTGAAGCCTCACCATACCTCACCTTCAGTGCTATCAAGTCAAAGTTGAGTGACTGACCAACCAGAATCGCATCCGGGGGCAATAACGCTCTGATATTTTTTTGCACATCTTCCAGTCTTACATCCACGTCAACAAGCGACTCCTTTGTGATACCAGAAAATCGGGTAAGGTAGTCCGTGATTCGATTACGAGGTTTCACCAGTGTCTCGTACACGACCTGTCCCATAAAATCACACCAACTGAATCATAAACCGGTTATAACAAATTAACTTCACCTCTGTCCATAATCTACCTAACCTCAAAGAACAGGAAATAAATACGAACACCTCATTTACTGTAAAATTTAGTAACTTTAAAAACAATTGCTGGTCTATAATGTGCAGAACTTCATCACTACTGTATTTAAATTAATTAATTAATTAATCATTAATGAAAGGGGTCTCAAATTCAAATAATTTGTGGATCAAACCAATAATTTTGGCCTCTGTGGTCTAGTGGTCAGAGTTTCTGGCTACAGATACAGAGGTCCCAGGTTCGATCCCCAGCACTACCAGATTTTCTGAGTAGTAGTGGGTCTGGAATGGGGTCAACTCAGCCTCGTGAGGTCAATTGAGGAGCTACTTGAATGAAAAAAGTAGCGGCTCCAGGTCTAGAAAACAGAGATTAACAGCTGTGGGGACCCCTTGCGCTGA
>Ga0136643_10014554_pt1 | contig 11810 bp, 6 predicted proteins | sample TergutLab28metaG_FD_96883 | JGI IMG/M metagenome (GOLD analysis project Ga0136643, IMG submission 96883) | Labiotermes labralis P1 segment gut microbial communities from Petit-Saut dam, French Guiana - Lab288 P1 (version 3) (version 3) | ecosystem: Host-associated > Arthropoda: Insects >...
AACACACATCGAACCAAGAACAATAGACCAATGTGGTAATTCAACAGAATAGTCGCAAGCTCCTGATGATGGATATATTAATGTCCGAAACATGTTGAGCACATAAGAAGTGAAATAAAATAGTGACATCAAGTTGGTCTTTTATTCTTCAACTATTACAATGATGCACGGTCCAATAAACAATATTATATACCTTTGTTATAATGACTCACTGAGGATGGCACATCGGTGTCGAAATATGTAGGAGTTGATATATGACATAAATGGCGTGTCACAAAATGCATATTTTGGATGATATATTGATAGTACATATAGGAATTAATTCAGAGTGTTTGGTAAAGATAAACGTCACGCCCTCTTTTCATACAACTCGTAATAAGATACTCACTGTTACAGGATAAGTTCTGTGCGCTAGTCACGAAATAAACGTGTTTGTTCCCTGCGTTTTTGACGGTAAACACCACATACACTTCCCTTGTGTGTGGTAACAAGTGATAGCTGATCCATCACGTCGTCGATGGAGTGACAGACTGAAATCTGCTCATTAGAGCCCCAGTTACTCTTGATACAATGCAAAGGAAGCTGCTTGAAAGAGACAGAACACAAGGAAAAGTGTCTTTTTCTATTAGGACCATTAAAACAAGCACAGCCCTTTGTTTGTGTTTTATACAGTAATTCGAAGTTTCCATTGTTAAAATTCACAGACAATTAGGCCTACTAGGTGATTTCAGAATCTCACAAAGCAGCCACGGCACATAACACCACGGAGCAGAGTCCTTCCTCGGAAACTAGAAGTTCCTCAGCTGCTCAATCAACTGTCCGCATTCATGAAACTTGAAAACTGAATGCCGTATCCACAAAAGATGGTCAATGATCCTTATCCTGAATCAGAAAAGTCCACTCAACGCCCTTCCATCTTGATAATATCAACTTTAGTATGTTCTTTCCATCTGCGACTAGATCTTCTAAGATATCTCTTTCCTTCAGTTTGTCCAAACAAAACACAGTAAGAATTTCTACTTTCTACCATGTGTTCTACAGTCACAACCAGCTCGTCCTCTTGTATTGGATAAACTTATCAGTATGTGGTAAGGATTAAAAAATACGGAGTTCCTCATTATGATATTTTTTCAAATTCCTTTTACTTCCTTTGTGTTAGGTCCAAATAGTTTTCTCAGCAGCAGCGACGGCAGGAGAAAAAGTATAGCGATGCAGTCAACTCTTATTTTGGGCACTGGCAGTAATTTGCTGGATAGTTAAAAGCTTATTAGAGAAAGGCAGAAACGCAAAAGATTAATTTATAAACCTCTGTTTCGTTATGAAACACGTAAGCAGGCAAAATGTTTTTGCTCACATTAACTTTAGATATACATCAAGGCTGAGTTTTATGTCCTAGTTTTGTTCCTGAACAGGGTGTAAATCAAAAATAATGTTCACATAAGAAAAAGGCTTAAATAAGTGGAAACAGATAGGCCAGAGGGCGTTCAACCGAAAATGAAAGACGTAAAATAAGAAGTGATATACCTCGTCAAGAGGCAACAAGGAGCAGAACAAAATGGCGCAAAACAAGCCCTTGGTGTGTAATGAGAATAATTCCACCCAAATACACGCTTCTCGACTATTCATATCGTCTCGACCTTCCATGTTCACCTACTACAGATACACTGGTCTACTTTATTGCTAAAATGCCCTAAAGTGCACAAAATTGTAGTAGCGTAGAAAAACTGTCGGGGGCCACCCGCGACACGATTAATTGGAAACCCACGTATAATCATTAGCGAAATTACTCACAGATAAGAGGGATCCAAAATAACGCCTTCTGTCCAAAGAATGGAATCCAGTCCGAAAGAACCCATCACAAAATTTAGTATTCTGTACGTTTGGGGCTCCAAGGGGTTTCATCCGAATTTTGACCTGAGGTAAGGTTGTAAATTACAATCATAAAAAAGTAATTCTGCAATGTGTTTCCTAAACACATTCATATTAACCCTTTAAACGCCGAGTTAAATCCCATCTGCCATTTGCTGGCATTATTAGTAACTCACCATATTCTCCACGTTAGCAGGATAAGGGTTAAAAACTGAGATGTAAGACTGAAGGCTAGGGAAGCGTCGTAATTTATGCCCATTTGTGTGTTAACATATAACATTCCCTATAATGAAATAATAATAAAATACCGCAAATGGGAGTCTTGTTTATTGATGTCAATAGATATCATATCCTTTATCTTTCCTAAAGCAATAGAAGCTTCACAATTCTGGGTTTGGCTCGGACAAATCTAGTCCAATGCTCTCTTCCTCCCTGTGCAACTGCTAGGCTGTATTCAACTACGCATGTTGGGCTTCAGTTCTGGGTGTCGAGACGAATTCTGTGAAACGTTTTTCATCTGATCGAAATTATGTCTACTGTATCGATCGAAATGTTACCGAGATAGAACAGAAGAAACAATAAAGTACCACCAAACTACTTCAAGAAATGGAAGTAACTGCACACAGACCAACCATAAGGTGACGTCGGAAAACGCAGGCACAAATGTTTCACTCTTAACGTAGCAGTAATAACAATCAGTTGCTAGATGAAATCTAGACAGTCTTACAACAGGGCAATCAGCTATGCGGCAGCACTCACTTTCCCTTAAGAAAAAAATTGCAGCTCCGAAACACAAACTGCTGTGTGGATGAAATTAGCATCGGTAATTCACCAAGCTGTCCGCATCACGCCACCACCGTCACATAAGTGCTAACAACATCAAGAAGCGAGAAAAATTTGTTAATCCTTAGACTGATCAGAATTGAACCTATATCGAAAATTGTACCACCCTATCAAACACGTAAAATGTGCGAGTATAAGCGTTATTATGGTACAGCAACGACCCCAGATATCAGGACTCCTTTTGCCTGTTAGCAGACTGGGATCCTACCGTAATTATCACTTGAGAGATCCTCCGATATCTCTAGTCCTTTTGATTTCTGGAAATGCTCAACTTTTATGATTCACTTAAGCGTCATCCACACTATGGGTACGCTCACGGTCATCTCACGGTAAAATCATGGCATTCGGGAACAGTTCATTTTGCTTCAATCTCTTTTAAAACAACAAAGTTTTGATGGCAATCGCATTGCTTTCGGGCCAGTTATTCTTCAGAAGTACACAGACGTTCCTTTGATCACTTCGTTACGTGAGCTTCACTTTGGTGTCAACAGATGCATTTAAATACAAGCAAAGAATGTGTCCCCTGACCGTGAGCGTACCATAATATGAATTATGCCCCATTTGAAATTAAAGTAGATTAGGCACCTTCCTATATACGAACCTTCCCTTGGACTAAATATCTAGATCATTCCATATACCCTCCTCTCATTTTGTCCTATTGTTTACGTTCCTAGAAACCTTACAAAAATTCCATTTCCACTATTTGAACTTCAATTTTTCTTTCACCTAACCTAACACACACTTCCACTTAAACTGCGGAAACTGTGATAGTTTCCATGTCCACTTAATCTAAGTAACTGACCAACTTAATGTACAAATTGTTGTTTTATAATAAGTTTATTACATTCCTCTACATGTTTCGAGCACTTTTGTACTCATCATCAGGAGGTCAAAATTGTATTACACAGCATCTGGTATCATCACACTCTGTAGGTGGCCGTCGGCCACTCCGGTAGAATGTTGTTTGAAAGGAATTTCTGCATCTACAAAGTTTTCCTCAGAAACCCATAAATGTTTTAATCAAGGGGACCTCTATCTACAATTACTTTTTGTCATACGTGAAGAGATTGCTAATGTTTCTTAGCCGTCAGTTTTCTGATGGCCATACGTATCGCTTAGGATTTTTTCCCCACGACTCTACAGCCCTAGCGAACCTAGGCCTCCTCCATGAGGTTCCTCGATCACCATCAGACACACCACACACGGTAGGACACCTCTGGAAAAGTGATCGGACCGTAGCAGAGACCTCTACCTGACAACACACAGCACTCACAAGAGACAAGGTACCCATGTTCCCGATAGAATTCGAACCCGCAATCCCAGCAAGCGAGAGGCAGTAGACAGACGCCTTAGACCGCGTGGCCATTGCGATCGGCTTGTGAAAGAAAGTACATCCTGAAAATTAAAACTACTGTTATGATCGTCTTAACGTGTGCCACTGTAAAATTCTGTTTTAGAATCTGCATCATCTTGAACATCTTGGTCATGCTGACCCCAAATAAAAATCACTCTTTCAAGTAAGGCGTAAGAAAGATTTGTTAACTTTAATTAACTTTAATTAACCCAGATTCCCTCTCCGAAAGTTTTCATTCCAAGTCGTCTGTTTCACCGCGGTAGCTGAAATGTTCATTATTTCTTGCCCGATAATATTGTCAAAAGTGGCGGAAGGACGCGCCCACTGTGGTAAAGTTCCTCACTTTGGATAGACACTGCTCCTGAGCTTTTCAATTTGGGTGCTGAAAAATAACGAAATAAAATGCTTTTGCTGAAACAGATTGGAATTCGCTGTTTATTTTCGATCCCATTGTAGGTACCTTAGCCCACTGGGAAATGGAAAAATGGACGAAGCGTTTGCAGACGGTTGTACATCGTTTCAGAAGTGCCGTACATCTTCCTTACAACCCTACACTATATTTTTCCTCTGGTACGTCTAGTTCTAAAATATGATAATTATCCTGTCCCGATCACTTGTACCATTCCGTTTTGGAATGAGTTCAAAAGAACAGCGTCTATTCAATTTTGCTTCTCTTTGCCCTTAAGAGTATCAGAATTAAGATCTGAAGTTAAAACTTGTCTCAGATTCTCAAGCAGGATCAACTCTATCGTAATCCCGTACTCTATTACAATTCTGATGGCAGATCCGAGATTGTAGGAGGCGTTCACGCCCACTTGTAACTGTAATAACAATTTATTACGTCAACAGTATCAGTCTTGTGCAATTCTAAGCCCCCCCATCCCAGTGATCTCAATAAAAACGAATTTTAATTCCGTAATTTTAGACGTTAGCACTATCGTTAAATTCAATACGCTTATGACGTCTCATCTCTGTGCTTTTTAAGAACCACGTCCTGAAAACATATGGTGAAGTGGAGTTCCAGCTCCTTAACCACAGCACCAGATTGGTTAGATAAACAATGGTTATCACTGATGTTTATTGGACCGTGTATCATTGTGATAACTGAAGAATAAAAAACCAGCTAGATGCCACTAATTATTTTATTGTCCTTCTTATGGGCTCAACATGTTTCGGGCATTACTATCCCATCATCAGGAGCTCGCGACTATGATGTTGATTAACACATTGGTCGTTTCGTTCTTGGTTTGCTGTATGTTAGAGGTTAGGTGCGGTTAGGCTGGAGTAGTGTCCGGGTGCAGCCCGGACACTACTCCAGCCTAACTGCACCTAACCTCTAACATACAATAAAATAATTAGTGGCATCTAGCTGGTTTTTTATTCTACAACAGTTATCACTGTCGCCTAGTCACTGTACTGACTGCACAAAATTACACTTCAGTAACGTACATGGCTGCTGGGTTACATTTTGAGGCCTTCTGCACCAGCAGATTTAAAAGCCCCTCCCCTACCCCATTAATTAAACTAAATTACAGTTGCCGGCCTTCTCACTCCACTTCTTTCTTCCACCCTACATTCCTCTCCATTTATTTACGAAGCTATTTTGCCACATTCGAACACGTGACACGTTTTAGCGTTTGTTGAGACTGCTTCTCAAATAAGCCCACTAAGCATCATAAAATCTCATTAAAATGTGTTCTGAAAGATGAATTAGCTAGGACTGCAACAAAGGAAATTCGTGTTGTGAAATATGCAATGATCTTGCGCTACTGGCTGAAGAATGTACGGAACCACGGGGCGTGAATGATTATCTAAACTGTAGTTGTAAGAGGTTATGGAATGGAAATGAATGTGGAAAAATCTAAGGTAATGAGAATCTCTAAATCAGCAACCCCAGTGCAGATTATGATAGATCAAAACAACAGCGGAATGTGGAATATGTAAACTATTTGTATTGCCTGATAACACGTAACGCAAGACGTAATCATGAAATTAAATCGACTATTTCTATGACAAGAGCCACAAACAAGAAGAAGAAGAAGACTTCTTTCCAGAAAACAAGACTGAAATTTAAGAAAAATCTAGTGAAATATTACATTCGGAACGTAGCTTTGTATGGCGCTGAAACCCGAACATTTCGAAAAGTAGATCATAAATTGTTTGAAAGTTTTGAAAAGTGGTAATTGAGAAGGATTAAGGAGATCACTTGGACGGATCGCGTGAAAGATGAAGAAGTATTAGCAGAGTCAAGGAAGAAAGGAATATCTTGCGCACAAGAAAACGAAAGACGGCTAACTATCGGTCACATCATGCGCAGGAACTGCCTTCTAAGGCACGTTGTTGAAGGAAAGGTACGATGGAAAGACGAGGAAGAATACGTAAGCAGCTGCTAGATGACCTTAAGAGAAGCAGTGTACACTAGAAGTTAAAAAGGAAGTACTAGATCCAATCTCTGGGGAGATGCTGTGGACATGTCGCAAGACGGTGTAATGAAATGAATGAAATACAAAAACATCATTTAACCCCAATAAAGATGCACATTAAAATAAACAATTTCTCACCCATTTTTTATGGAGCCACGAATATCTTAAATGATAAAACATGTCTTTGCTAACCGTCTTCAAAATGCCGACATAAATGGAATTACTAATCACTAAGTCTTCAGATAACACTCGGGACGTGTGCCCTCAGCGTAATTTCTGAGAAAACCTGTTTAGTTTAGGCTTCGACAACTATTTAGACAAATCTCTGGTTCTCTCCACTTACCCTTGCAAATTGTATGGATGGATTTCCCTAGTGGCTAGCATTATTTTGTAAATATTCCATCACGATTAAATCTATGTTTTGTATTAAATATTACAGCTAAAATGAAAAAAAAATATTTTGGCGTTAATGGGGTAAATTAAGCAGAAACTTTATTCTTTCTAACCATCATTCAACTTTCATATGTGAAATTCCTTCAATCTAAATTCCCGTCAGCAGTGAAGATGAACTTGTTTCGCCTGATTTTAATGAACCCGTGCCTCGCTGTGGTCTACATCTCTTATCTTCATCGTCGGGACAAGACCGAGTGGATGGTTGAAAATATTAAACGACTTATCATTTTCAAGTGAATGAAGTACCTCAGATTCGACGTTTGTTCGCATATCAGTTTCACTGACGTCCTTCTCCTTTCGCACGTCACATGCTGTCTAAAAATATTTTTCCCTCCACAGAAAGTCGAAGCATCTGAAACGTATCTAAACCTCCTTCTCTGTCCGTGTTCCTTCCTTTTCTTGTTTTCCTGCATATTTTTGGTACGATTTATCTTTTTTAACACCATCGCTTACATAAATATTACTGAAACTCGACATATATATAGGTGACCCTGTATGTGACATTTTTCTTCACGGTGGAAATCGAACCGTGCCATTGGTCAGGCGGCCAGTCGTCCGCCTATCACCACGGAGCCCGGTTTTAGCCCCAGACCAGCCCACGTGAGATTTGTGGTGGACAAAATTGTAGTGGAATAGGTTTTCTCCTATCAGTATAATTGGACCCAAGCTACGTTTTCATTCGTCTATCACCGACATTACATCTAAACATTAGAAAATTAAAACACATTTAAAAATGAAGTAACTTAAAACATTTTTTCAGAACCTGAAAAGTTTTCTTCTTTTCACTTATTTCAATATACGTCCTGAATCCACACCTGTACAACAAACAAATCCTGTTCTCCACATATTGGCATCGACATTCTATAAACCTAGTGTCATTTTACAGAAATCCGTCTTCTGGGATGTGACGCCGTGTAGTTTGACAAAATTTTACCGACACAACTAGTATATATACTGCCCGCATCTTCGGGCTAAAATGTTCTTCTACTGTGAAACTGAAACATCGAAACAGTGGGTTTTTCCAACTCGCTGGTAAATTTATACCAGATCACACGGCTACACATGCCCGGAAAAGGCGTTCTTCACAAACACTACCGACAGAACTTTAAATCTCCTGCTGGTTATCTTTCGGGTTTCTGCGCCGTGTTGCACATTTGATTTGATCCTTCGTTTCGGATGAACCAAGTATTCTACATGTTGTAGTCACTGCCGTCAGAACTTTAAATCTCAGGCTAGTTATCTTTTGGGTTTTTGTACCGTGTAACACATTTGGTTTGACCTATCGTTAGGAGAAATCAAATATTAAAAACAGTGTAGTGACCGACAGAACAGCTAGCAGTTGAAAAACTCCCAGCATGGAAACTTACAAATTTATAATCCGATCTCACGTTGTCATTTTGTTTTTATTTGTCTGGGACGGATGATTAACCGGTGTTCAAAAGCAAAATATCACACATCACTTGGAACTGAATGGCAAAACAAATTAAGGGGTGGACAGAGTACCGAAAGTCAATAGGCATAATCCCAACAGCATAGTTTACAGTGGCTGCAGTCGCTTGGCCAAAGGGGCAGCCAGAGTTTAGGAGTTCTTACAGCCACAATTAAAGCAGCCTGGGCAAAGTGGGTTACGTTTCACAGGTCTGCGGACTTGCTCTAAATTTAATAGAGGACACATGGGCATTACCATCACATAAGTGTCCATGTCTGTTTAAACTACGGTTGCCATACAGTGCTTGAACTTGGAGAGGAAAGTCCCTTCTTCTAATCCACACAGTGTCTACGGCAAGCGTATTGATTTGACCCAACAAAACACGTAGCTAATCTACAGCAAATTGCTACAATTGTCGTGTACTGTACTAACGCAATAACACTTCACGATTGTATAAACAGTTAACATCCTTCATTTACACAGGAAATCAGTCAACACATCTGTGTCATGTTCATTCCAAAATTACAGCACTAATAAAGGCAACTGTCAGTACGTGAAATATCCAGTAATGCACTCAATTCAGAACATTGCTGAGATACAACAGCGACACAAACACACTCTCTCCACACTCCGTTATTTTGTGAAATCATATTATTAAACGTTACTTGCACGCACTATATTAAACGCTTAATAAAAAACTTCAATCTGTCTGTCCGCATGTTTCTTCTCCTATGATACGCTCGAGGGATTTTTAATAAATGTGATATCACAGACTACACTGTACAGAGAACTTACATTACATTTTGCCAAATGCTTCAAGAAAGAAATGTAATACGGATATCATTAACAGCTGCAACTTCTGTTTCAAAAAAATTAGCAAGATTAGGCATACTACTACGTACGTAACTACGTTCCTGAGAAGTATTTTATTACGAGCAGTGAGATATACAAAGAAGTATATCGGATTTATGTTTCCAATTAAATATCAGTGAACCCAGTGGGCTATAATAATAATAATAATAATGTTTATTGGACCTGCATCATTGTGATAACTGAAGAATAAAAAACCAGCTAGATGCCACTAATTATTTTATTGTCCTTCTTATGGGCTCGACATGTTTCGGGCACTATTATGCCCATCATCAGGATCTTGCGACTATGATGTTGATTACCACATTGGTCGTTTCATTCTTGGTTTGCTGTAAGTTGGACGTTAAGTGTAGTTGGGCTGGAGTAGTGTCCGGGTTGCAGCCCGTTTCTTAGCAACCCATCTGTATATGTTTAGAATTTTCATTTCCTACACATAAGAACATGTTCAGTTATCTGTTCCTCTTCTAGCCTCCAAACCTCTGCCTTAATCCTCCATTTCGTGAACTCCCGGTATATTATCTCTTACCCAACTAATGCTTCGCAGCTTGGTACAGACACTAATTAAAATTTTGTTTTCGGTATATTATATCGTTCTTTGATAACAACACCTAGTCTGCTTACTCTGCTATCTCCTACTCCATCTACTTTGTATAAACTTTACTTATCTTGTTACCTGGTTGCTATTCATAACACTGCTTGACGGAGTCTTGAATGTCTACACACACTATTCTTTACCAGTATTATCTCTCAGCCATATCACCTTTCCCCTTCTCATATACCTTCCTAACTTTATTTCTGTCTCACTACGCCTAAAGCCACTAATTTCTTCAATTCCCTCCCACGCAGATTAAGACTTCATTTAATTCCCGTAGTTCAAAAATATATATAAGCCTACACTTAAAATTAGATACGGTAGCAAAATTAAATTCCACAGAAATGGGCTTTTGGCGACGCTCAGCTCGAATTTACAGGAAGGACAAAATTATGAATACTATTATTAAACAAAAAAATGAATGTAGTAAGGTCTCTTTTAGAGAATATTAAAACCAGACAACTTCAATGGTATGGACATATTCAATGAATGGAAGAGGAAAGATTGCCTAAAGTAGTTATGAAATGGCGTCCACCAGTAAGAAGAAAATGAAGTAGACCTAAACTTACCTGGGCAGAAGGGATTAGAGGACTGATGGGAGAAAAGGGATTAATGGAAGAAAACTGGAATGACAGAAGCAACTGGAGGAAGAAGATAATTGTTAAATGGGCGCAGGAAGATGTGGAAAAATTGTACAACCTGATAATAAATAAACTTAAAATTAGATTGTTAGCAACGTTTTACTAATCGGTATATTTCCATCTACATTTCATCACATCCGCCAAAGGCAAGCCGGATTTAATATTTTGTGGACCGTGCATCGTGCAATGAGAACGAACAGGATGCACTATGCGCCATGCATTTATATTGGCTGACTGCCCAGCCAGTCAACATAAATGCATGACACATACCAATTGCTGTATATACATAAACATACCTCCTAATTATGAGCAGTAAACCTGCTCCAAACATGTAGATGTTAATTATCTAAATAAATTGAGAGTAAAATTGCATCCTGTTGGTTCTTATTGGGCAAGCCGGAATGATGACACAACTTGCTGATGGGGTTCGAATACTGGCACTACGACTTCTATATCGTCTGCCTTTTTGTGGTCCACGCTCTATACTTTTCAAACACCTTGTACCTTCATGTATTCACTTAATACAATTCACCACATTTTCCCAAATCTTCTCACTTTAAACTATGAAGATTCACTATCACTTGCAGCAAAGCCTTCTTCAAATACCACAAAACACCAATATATAATTTACTCTCCATTACTCGTCACCAGCTGTTCGTCGTAAGAAAATATCCAAAATATTTAACAACCCAGTCTCTCACTCTGCCAGTAAAGATCCCAAAAAATACCTTCCCCAAAACAGACAGCCATTAAATTTCAACAAACTTTTATCGTTCTCCTTTACTGCACCCTCTCCTGTAGGTTTACTGAAAGCTAGCCGGAAGAAACTCCGTTTTTCTTATTTGTAATTTTATTAAAGTCTATTACAAATTCTAAAACCTCTTTTTCTTTGGTATGCCATGTTTTCAAGGCCCCAGATCAAATACCATAACAGCCACGTCTGAAACCACAATTCTGGTTGACTCTCCGAAAAGACGCTGATCATCTGAGCAGATAATACTCGTATATGCTCGAAGATCAAATGTCCGGCAATGCACGGTAAGTAGACAAGGATTTGGGAGGAGGAATTGTAATGTCTACGGCGTAGCATTCATACCTATACAGACTTCACCCAAACACAAAATGTCAACAGTTGTTTTTCAAATACCAACTTACTGCACTATTTATTTACTTGATAAAACACACGTTAAAATACGTAAGTCTAATCCATTAAAAAATTTTTTAATATAACACTCCTACATGTTTCAATCCTTCCGGATCATCATCAGGGAGTAAATGTTCCTATATATGAAGTTATTGAATATTTCTATATTTGTTGATGTTATTGGTATGATGG
>Ga0136643_10014556_pt1 | contig 11809 bp, 8 predicted proteins | sample TergutLab28metaG_FD_96883 | JGI IMG/M metagenome (GOLD analysis project Ga0136643, IMG submission 96883) | Labiotermes labralis P1 segment gut microbial communities from Petit-Saut dam, French Guiana - Lab288 P1 (version 3) (version 3) | ecosystem: Host-associated > Arthropoda: Insects >...
ATATAGATGAGGTATCGTATAAACCGATGTCGTTATAACAGGGTTAGTGAGGAATTAACTGGTACTGCAGAATATCCGAAGATATAGATGAGGTATCGTATAAATCGATATCTTTATAACAGGGTTCGACTGTACATTTTTTTACACTAAATTTTAAGTTTCTGGTAATGTGGTAGGTGTGCCGGTGGTTCTTCGTCACTTGCCTGGATACCGAGAGCGTCGTTAAATAAGCCACCAAAGTAGAAGAAAACAAGAACGATCTGGAAATAACAAGAATCTCGTTTCCTTTCAGTTTCGATCGGTGGCTCTGGTGGGCTCTTCCTGGGCTGCAGTGTTCTCAGCCTCATCGAAATATTCTACTTCTTCACGATTCGCCTATTCATCTACATACTTGGGATCAGCCGCAAGCGACGCGACCAGAGCCTCTAGAAGGGCCAGAAACACCCACATTAAAGAATGTATTTCATGTAACTGCGAGTGCTCTAGAATAAATGCTCTTCGGAGTTGTGTGTATTCTAAAATAGACGGGGCACTCCTCAATCAAATAGCTTTGCAAATAAAGGGGTCTTCATTATTTGTTTTGTGTATAATGGGAAGTGCTATGACCATCCGATACAAGAAAAGAGGACATTTCCCACTTGTAGACCATGCGCAGAAGACTTAGCAGCGAACAGGGAAGTCGAAAACGAGGACAAATAAAAAGCCACAGTTTTCACAGTTTTATTAAATAAAGTTCCCTCTCAACGTTTCTCTGCTAATAGTTCTGTAAATCTTCATGGGTACGGAATTTACAGGAATACCTTCTTTAATCATGTTCTTCGGTAAAATGTTCAGAATCTCCACATCGACTTTTTCCGAGGCATTCCGAAGGTCAAGTGCTGAACTCAGGTTTTTTTTACTCGAAGAATGCTAATATAATAATTGTGTATATATTAAAAAGTAATAGAGGTATTTTTTCGTTTTAGTAACATTGAAGTATGCAAACGCTGTAAGAAATAACAAATAGTAAAACCTGGAATTTTTAAGAATTTAAGGTACTCGCCCAGACACAGTTTTTGTTGATCGAAAAGGAACATGTTCGGGGAGAAGAGGGCTTATGTTGGCACTGTTGTGACACTGACACGTGTAATTTCTAATAGACCTATATGCTGTATATATATATATATATCTCTAATGGACGGAAAAGGGTTATTAACCCTTTAAACGCCGAGTTAAATCCCGTCTGCCATTTGCTGGCATAATTAACAGCTCACAATATTCTCCACATTCGCAGGATAAGAGTTAATAACTTAATGTAATTACACACATATATCGGTATGCTGCAGCCCAAAATAAATAGCATAAATTCACGTGATCTTTACCACCTTGTCCCTCGTGTTGCTAAATTCCATGCCTACTTCTTAATTAGTAGTGACTTCACAAAAATGGCCGATACGTCTCATTCACTTTTATCTCGAATTATGTTAAGGACCGTGATAAGTGGGTCCCTGTCACCACGGCATGGCGCGTCCTCAGGTTGTGGATGGACGAACGGCCTCTAATATGGAGGGTAACTGCGAATATATTGAAGAAGCAGTCGCGGGCAGCCGACAAGGGCTGGTCCTCCAGCTTGGGGGTTGGGCGAGTTGTTAACAACTCCTCACCGTAAAAACGTATCTTGTTGCGAAATATTCACAGAGAAAGCCTCGGACCTTACCCAGTTGTAGATGGGAGGATAATATTAAGATGGATCTTCAGGAGGTGGAATGGGGGTATGGACTGGATCCAGCTGGCTCAGGATAGGTACAGGTGGCGGGCACTTGTGTCTGCGGTAATGAACCTTCGGGTTCCATAAAATGCGAGGAATTTGACTAGCTGAAAACCTGGTAGCTTCTCAAGAAGGACTCTGCTTCATGAAGTAAGTAAGTAAGTAAGTATTATGTCAAGGAGACTAACCATCCAGAAAGAATATCTCCATTTTAGTGTCTGTTTGCCGAAAGAGCTTTGCGCCATCAACATTAACGAATTTCGTGTTCACTCACCGGTGCCGAGGGCATCCGGATTCCATGTTTGTTTTGTCTTCCTTGTGAGTAAAGCAAAATAATAGGCCTAGTCCATGTTTTCATCTAGGGTGAATGTAAATTTTACCATGTACAACCTCGGAAGCTCATGCAGTAGTGGAGGTATAGCTCCAGATCATGGGTCTCTAACCCGCGGTTCACCACGTTGTATTATTCGGCCCGTGACCATGTTTGCAAATTATGTATATAAAATCAAAATTACACAATAATTTAGGCGGTTAGTTATACCACTTATTATTTTTCACGTGCTGCCCGCGAACCAGGCCACAGTAGCGGGTGTGGCCTTTGGCCATAAAAAGAATGGGCGCCCATGCACTAGATGGAGATACGTGGTAGACTTAACGCCCTGCCCGCTTGACACCAGGGTAGAAAACATCCGTTACCCATTGAATATGAGGCTGGGTGAGTTCCGGAGCCGATCTGGAGGCTTTAGAGAAGAGAACGTGTCTTATCTTTGCAGGTAATATGAACCACGAGTCCGCGATGATCTGTGAGTAGAACAATTGTGTTTTAGACTTCACCGAGTTCGTTTAATGGGGCTGTGCTCTCCGTTTAGTGCAGGCAGTAAAACGGGTTCGTCATAGCAAATTAACAGTTTCAGTTTGATCTGGCAGGCGTGTTATTTTACTTCGATATCACTACTCGTATTCTATGTTCATGTGAGGTGAAGTAATTTGGCACCACTGCTGTGTACTATACAAAACCTAACAAGTAAGAAACAAATAAATATTGTACAGAGCGTAGCCATATGTAAAATTTGGCAGCTAAAAGAGACAAATAGCGCATATTTTCAGCAGTGTAACATCTGGTTTGGTTATTTTATGTATGCAGTCGGCCAATACTTCAAGGCTATTTTTCTAAGATGTTGTGGCTTGAATGATGAAGTATAAATAAGGTTAAATTCCTTCATTAATGCCTCCATTAGCAGTTAAAGCCATGTGTTTCCACAAAATATTACATTTTTTAAATTAATAGTAGCAATGGATCATACAAGTGAATGTCTATGTGACATACAATGTGACGTGTATTAACGACTGCAAAACATAAGCCCATCAATCCGACGAGCGAACTCGCATCTGGGACCACCAGCAGGAGAGATGCGCAGAGTGTGAGTAGAAACAAACAATTTTGGTTAAGTACATCCTATCGATAATATCAATTATAAGGATTATTATTTTATCTCAAAACTGTAGCTAGTCTCTCCCTGTCGGCCCATTTAATACACAGAACTCAGAAGTACAATGATCAACATGCTTGTTTGGTGTGACAAGTGTCTGAGAGCTGAGGGAAGCATTTCCAACAGCTTCTTTAGAACCTGGAGGGTAGAAACTTAGTATTTGCTGCAGTACATTGAATTAAACGCGTGGAATTCGACTCACGCCAAATTGGAAACGCGGCGAGTACTTGGTTGCCTGCAGCTACGCGAAGCGGTCTGAGTGAAGCGGCTATGCGAGTTATCAGTTAAAATAATGTCCCTGTATACTGGCGAGCTATCGATCACGAAATTCAAATAACATGTATGATATTAATGTTAAGCATAAGTGGTGTATGTCATTAGTCTGTCAACCTTCCTTAAGGCTGACAGAATGTGCTTCGGAATTGGCAGTGTGTAATGCGGCTTGTGTCCAGCGGTGGTTCAAAACCAGGGGTGCACAAGTTGTTCATAAATTTGAGAGTCACCTCAAAGTTCTAGGCGCCGGAAGGGTGATAGGAAGCATGTTCCATATTGAGGAACCACAAACACTAGGCAGCACTCTAAAATATTAAGTTGCCAAGGTGACCTGGCACTTGTGATTTGTGCACCCCGTGTTCATGACTGCCCAAATTTTAAGAGCCCACTGTGCTCCTTAATTCGCTGCGGTCGGCGTTCCAAATTTTCCTGCTGTAGGCTTGCAGGAATACAGCTCATCGCCTCATTTAACGCGGCTTGCTGGGTAAAAGGATGATTCCGCAATGTTAAAAAAAATTTCTCATCGTAAAGACTGCATGAGATATTCATGTAGGTGTTTTACTACACGTGGCTGAAGTATGTCACTGTGAAAGGCTGTCCTATATTACTGCCTGTAGGTTTAAGCTAGGCGATTATTTAAATAATGGGGGCAATGCAGTATTGTGATCACTTCGTTAAAAATACTGTCACCCACTGAATCACAATGGCTGATGCTATTTTTATATTAGCACGCGAATTTACACACAGACACACACAGGAAGGCCTGGATAGCGCAATCGGTATAGTGACTCACTACAGGCTGTAGGGGTGAGGGGGGCTAGTTGGCTACGGGGGTAAGTTGGCACATGGGTCATAACTCCCAATGAAAGCGCAGCATAGCAACACCTGACAATTTGTAGTGTATTCTTCAGTAACTTCTCCTGAGAGTGGTCAGCAAGCATCACTGCTCTGTGAGCTATGACTGAAGTGTGGTCTGGTGTTTTATTTTTACACTGCAAGAAGTATTTTTTATCGCTGTATAAAATGTTTTGTGTACAAAGTTTGGTTACAGCTACATGTGATATTATGCCTCCCATGAAGGATACCTTCTTTTGGCTAACTTTGGAGCTAGTCAAAATTGTAGACTTCTGTTGTGTTTGGGGGTGTTGGAGTCTAAAACATAAAGAAGGTGGCAAGGGAGCAAGTTGGCAAATGCAACGTGGGGTTTGTTGGCTCAGTGTGTCAACTTGCCCCACTTTCAGTTAGTAACTTATTGGTTAGTTTTTTTCCAGACAGATCTTTTCCTCTCCTTTTAAGAAGCTAAATAATGCATACTCGCAAGCAGAGGTCAGACAGAAGCAAAACACGCCTTGATGCACTGCTATGAAGTGTGAGAGCTATGTGTAACCATGGAAGGTCAACAAGGAGCATGTTTTGGGAATGTACTGCAACAGGGTGTGAGAGGCTGACATAAACTGCACATCACAAACACTGTCATTGTACACAGGGTACATTCAACACATTTAACACACAGTCCATCCATCTGAATAGATAGCAGAGGATCATTTTGTAAGATATGTATGATACTTCATAGCATATGTCAAGCCTTCATAAGAGAGACCAGTAGTTCTGTTGCTAGACAACCAAGATTTCCATTTGTCCATACAGGCAATACAGTAGTGCAAACAGAGTGGTGTGGCTTTCCTCATCTTCCCTCCACCTTGCAGCCATAAACTCCAGCCTCGTGGCTTGTGTCAAAGGATCACTAACAATGTATGTCGTCCTCCCATATGACACCTACTAACTAAACAACCAGGTAGAGTGATGACGATATATGACATTCCTTGTGCCGTCAACACACCTTCCCATCAGACTTATTTTCCTGCAGATACCAAAGCATATTTCCAGGTTCTGGCATCTACCCTTTCAGCCGGGATACTTTTCAAAGCTACGATGATATTAAACTTTGCAGAGGAAAGCATCAGATATATACAATTATATGTGTATTGGTAATGAAATTGGTAATACAGTGTATGTGCAGTGGACCAGCACTGTTTTGTTTTAACACATGTTCCATGTGCTCAGGTGGTGAACTGTGCTGCTGAGCATTGTGTTGACTTACTTGGCTGAACTGTTTGTTACCAGTTTCAGTTTCACAGCTTGTAATGCTGCTGTCCATAAAAGTACCTTATATAGTATGTATACTTTGTAGCCTGAGCCTTGTCTAATTCTCCCAATACATTAAAAATACCATAACTTATGTGACAAAAAGAATATTCTAATGCCAAAACATAGTGAACCAAATTGGGTCCTTCCGGAGAGTCTTAACAATTGGTTTGTTCCTCATATACTTTCCTTAGTTTCAGAAGAAATTGCTATATCAATCAAATTTGTGATATCTGTCCCCAGAATTCATGGAATTTTGTTTATGTGAACTGATTGGCCATGTACTGTGTGTGTGTGTGCAAGTAGTCAGGTACACAGAAAAGAGGAATGTGTAATGTGTTTGGGGTATTTTGAGGAAACTTGTGTGTAGGTTGCAGCCCTGTTTCCAGACTCAAGTTCTGGAACAAAAGTATGATGTCAGTATGGAGTGAATCTGTGTCTACATGCCATGTAGGCGTGATGTCAGGTGTGGTATAGTTCTACTGTGGGGGGTTGGAGGTGGGTTTGGGAGTGGGGGTGGTGAGCAGTCAGCTTCATGTTCTGATGTCTTTTCCCCTGGAAAAAGAGTCCTGATACCCACTGAGTAGGAAGCTGGTCAGGCCCAGAGCTAGGAGCTATTCTGGATGCTTTGGAGAAGAGCTCTTGCCCCTGCCAGGCACTGAACCTTGATCCTTGGTTATCCAGCCCATTGCCTAGTTGCTGTGCTGACTGCAGTGTTCTGGCTGCCATATAAATAAATATGTGCTGCTGTACGTAGAAGTATTTTGTGGTGGTAGCCCTTAGATGTGGTTAAGATGTGTCAAAATGGTAACATAATTACCAGTACTCACAGAAGTTTCACATCCACATTTTCGGATACAAAGTTATCTGGGTGTCACCATTGCAGACATTAATAAGATACCTGGTTATTGAATTATTTTTGCCCACAAATACTTAAAATATACATACAGAGTCTGCATTTACTGTTATGTAGCTAACAGAAGTGCCATTCAGATGGAGGCAAACCTGTTTATTATGTTGCTGGGGTCCCTTTGTCTTGCCAGCACAGCCATCACAAAAACGGTCTTCCTATGTGAGCAGAAAGATATTTTACGCAGGGACATGCAGCGACCACATGGCCTAACTTCATGCATTTTAGGTAAGGTTAGATTAGGTTTTTGATTCCAATGTATGAGCAGCTAACACATCTGAGGTGCGCACACTGCAGGAATGGTAATTGTTAAGGACAGTGCCACGCTGAACTGGAATATTCATATTTCCAATGATTTTTAAGTGTAATTTATTTTTGTTTATTGGCCAGTTGTGTGGCATTTCAAATTATATTGGCACATGAATAAACGTGATGTGTACACACACAGCACAGTATCTGAACAGCAGTGATTATCATAGAGAACACAGCCAATTAGTATGTCATAACTGGCAAGGTAATAAACTTGTGTTGCTGCTATGCTTGTCATGAACAGTTGGTAAGTTCTGATGGTAGCTGTGACTGATGTTTGTGTGCTCTGTTGATATGCATGGTAAAGTGACTGCCTCATCCTGGTTGTTAGATCTTATTTCAACAGTGATGTGAAACAGTTTTAAATGAAAAAATGTAAAAATAAATTAAATTAAAAGAAACCAAAACAACTTTAAACATTGCAGTCAGCGAGGTAAGAAGGAATTCAAAAAAGAGTGTGTGAGACTTCAGCAGAGAGCAACACTCAGATGCATAAGTTTTGTGTGTGTGTGTGTTGTTGTGACATGTAAATTTTAATGTGAGGTATGAGATCTCATGACTACTAAAGAAAATGAATGAATGTATGTTTGCATAATTTCCTTGATTTACATTGTGGTGACCTGATGATGGCTTTAGAAAGGCAAAACATGTAGCCTTATTGCTATAAACACAGAAAGTTTCTTTTACCCATAAAGTAATATGTGTTGCACTCCCTAGCTTTGGTTGTAATCACAGAGGGATGTGACATGTAAATATTGATGTATCGCTCTTGAGTTTTATATATACTTCATTGGCAGATACAACCCAGCAAGTAGCACTGTTACAACAAAGTTGTGGTATGGCCTTTGAGTGCAAGAATTCAGTACTGCTGAGCAGCTTATTGAACATGCATCATTGGCAGTTCTTAGAAAACATAACTGCCTTGATCCTCAGTGTGAGTGAATCTAGTATCATGGACATAAGAATCCATTCCCATTTTGAGTACCTTCAGCATAATAATTTCCAAATAGCAGTTGTCCAAGATTTCCAAAGTTTCAGGAAATGTTGGTAAAAATTTCACATTTGGGCAAATGGGTAGAGTCAAAGTGCACTGGCAAGCTGAATACAGGCCCTTTTACAGCATCATGCATTGGGGGTCTATTAATGGCAGGGAAAACTGTAAAAGTCACCTAACTCCACCTCTAACTTTAATTTAAAAGAAAGTGGATATTTAATTTTTTTAAATGAAATATTTCTAGCAATGCTCCAAATTTGAATCTTGGACTGTTTTTCAGACATGAGGTATAAATTGCTGTACTGCAGAAGTCAGTATTAAATAGCACGTGCACTTACATGTGTGTGCTTGCTGTTGAGTGGAGTGTCTGTAGTTTAATTACATTACCATGTGTGGATTGCAACAGCAAACTGCTGATTGTCACAGTTTTGGAAAATCACATCCTGTTGCAGAACTGATATCATGTGGTACATAAAGAACATTTTAGCAAACTAGTTGTTAGATTAGCATTTGGGTTCAAGCCCTTACAGTCCTGATGCACTTAGGCCTTATTTTAATGGGCCCTTTGTGCCCTGTAATCTGATATCAGTTCAGGGGAGCCCTGTTCCTTTGCTAAAGTTCCAGATGGCCCCCAGACTGAAATTCTTAATATCCTCTGCATCCAAAAAAAAGGAACTCAGATGTACATGTCTGTATGAAGCCACAGCCTCATACTCATAGGGAGTGTGGGCTGAGGACTCATCCTCTGCTCCACACCTCCTATGTAACGGACTATTAGTTAGCCCCATCCAGTGAAGATGTCTTCTCAGGGTGTTATATCCAGTAAGAAGGCCAATCACGACCCTGGATTGTGTTCTGTTAAAGGAGAAAATTCTGGTCTTTGCTCTCGGACTAGGGCCTGAATAGCAAACTTGTTTCTAAAGACTCAAGTGTGCTGGGATGTGGTGCTGTGTTTTGTGTCAGAAGTAAACAGTTGCAAGTGTTTTGAGTGATCACAGTCCCTGCAGCTTCAGAGTCCAACAGTCTGAGAGGAGTTTGGGTGAAGTGGCTATAAAAATGATCCTTCAGAATGTCAATAATTTCTCACCCAACAAAACAGTGTCACATCTGCAGCAACACTGCCACAAAAACCTCAAACCTCAAAATCTCTTTACTGTTTTCCAGAATGTATCCTACTAGGTGGGATATGACAGTAGCCTAATGAATGTTCACTCAGATCTCAGTATGTAGAAGTAAACTTGTCTTGTCTTTATTATTAGTACCAAGGTGATGAGAAAATGGATACCGATCTTCCAACGTATCTCGAGGTCAAGCTGTTGTGCAACACATTTGGGAAATTGTGCTGGGTACTCCTGCAGCCATTTTTCTACGCGCTGCATCCTGTCATTACGTACCCTAAAAGTCCAATGAAACTGGAAATCATCAATGTTATTGTACAACTTGCAATTGATGCTCTAGTCTAGTACTTATGTGGTGAGTATTCAGCTTAAATAAGTTAACTGCCCCATCTTCTGTTTACTGATCTACACAGCTGCTGTCTGTTCACACAACACTTTCCTCAAGGGATTATTTGTGGAGTTTTCAGTTATCTCTATAGCCACAAACTGTTACATTTTTTAAATGCAGTTCTTGAATTTGCTTAAAGAATAGTCACCAAATGGTTACATAAACAGGAATCCTGTGGTCTTTGAAGAATGAATGCTGTTGATTTAGTTTGACACACAAAAACTAGATAAAGTGTAATTCAGGATCACGAACAGGGGTGAACCCTGTGGTGCTGTGATATCTGTTAATGATCATCACAAGGCCCAAAGGTCACAGGAAAGGCTTTTGCTCCTTCTGACACCAAGACACAGTTATTCAGTAGCAAAGTGCCATCCGTAGATGATTGTCATACTAGTGACCACTTGATGGGCAGTTGCCTGCCTCTGCAATGAGGGATACGATAACCCTGTTGATGGAAACAGGGATCATTAGCCCCCCCTCCCCCCACCACCCCAATTTATAACACACTTTGTGCAGCCTGTAGTTAATGGTTTGAACTGTTAACTCTCTCGACACTTCAACATTTTGAATAGTATAGTTTCAATTTTTATGTCATGTAATCCAAATTAGTTGTCATAATCTCCGGCTTATGTTATCCTTGGGATCTGTGTCCAAGGCATGAACAGTGGTGCCTGACCTGACACACACACACACATGTACATCAGCATGTGCATACACAAGTTTCAGTCCAAGCCTCTGTGAATTGAGGAGACTTTCCTGTTTGATTCACCCAAACTGTGGGGCCAACCACCGCCTCTGTAGCATTCTGTGATCAGTTTGTGCCATGATCTGAGTAAACTAGAGCATTGAAATTGGTGAACTTCAGTGTCCAGGATTGCTGCTGTGTTGTGTGACCACCCATTTTTATACCGTTATTTGGAACTTTCATGACTGATGGCTGGTAAAGTTGGATCCCCCCACCCCTCCTGTTCCATGATCACTGTCAGTTCAGGCAAACACTATTATTGAGTGAGGTTTATTGCTTTTGTGCTTAGCCATTCCTTACTTTTAATGTCTTTCAGGTTATTTAATGTTTTTGTTACTGATATTTGCAAGTTGCTTGGAAACAAATAGGCTTCATATATTGAAAATGAATTTGCCTGTTCATGGTTTGAATTTTTATGATAGTTTTATCCATCCCAGTTAAATCACAGACTTACAGAATCCACTGTAATTGAATGAACTAGGGGATTGAAACTGAATACAGATGAAAACAACCATGAATTGAATTGAAGCATCACAGATCTTCAGTCAAGACACAAAATATATTTTCTCACTCTAAATAACTACATGTTTTGGATTGAAAAATCCATCATTAGGCTGATACGAGACTTAATTACAGGTATAATACAGCTACATGCCAAATGTATAGTATATTGTTGTGTTTATTATGGTATCCCACATCACATAAATGTCATTACAGTGAAACTGTAATAGTAAATGATGAATATAAGTTGGGTTTAAAATTGTTTAGAACATTATTTGTGTGTGCGTGTGAGCGTGCGTGGGTGTGTGCATGCGTGCGTGTGTGTGTGTGCATGTTTGTGTATATAAATTGGTGGTTAATTTAGAGGTGTTAAAGTCTAGGGATGGATGTGCAAGAATAATCATTCAAAACTCTTTTTGACATTTTTCCTGCAGGTGGTAAGGTTTAGTCTACATGATAGCAGGCTCTCTGCTTGCCATGGGTCTGCATCGTGTGGCAGGCCACTTTATCTGGGAACATTACATGTTCTGGAAAGGCTATGAAACATACTCAACTGGATAACATACAATGTGAGCTACTACAATGAACACCATGATTTTCCAGCTGTTCCAGGTTCAGAACTAACAGAGGCATGTATACAAACATAGAGAACACCAAAATAAAGAGAAGAAGTTGATCATGATAATAGAACATGAAGAAGTGGCAGTGGTAAAGAAGACTGTCAATTATCAGATCTGGGGATTATAAATACAGGAAGCTTTTGTGCTTAGTGTTATAGTTATATTACTGAAACAAACAATGTACAGTCAAACGGCATATATTGGATCAGTTTTTGCCTGTAAATGTTAACTAAATACCATTCAGTTGGCCACTGAAAATCTTGGCACCTGCCAGAAACATAAACACTAACAGATGTTACAAAATGTATGTACAAGGAATATTATGTACAGAAGGTTCCACAGGTCATACAAATTAAACAGAAGTCATTATAGTTACACATTCTTTAGTTGGTGGATTATTTTATGTTTGTATGATTTTTTACTTTTTAGTTAAGACACCTATGTTTATATTTGAATAATGGTTGACCAACTAGATGACACTTGCTTTATTGTATATTGCTCAACATGTTTCAGACGTTAATACGTCCATCTTCAGGAGCTAGCGAGTACTTGTTGTGTTGTGTAGGCTG
>Ga0136643_10014558_pt1 | contig 11808 bp, 7 predicted proteins | sample TergutLab28metaG_FD_96883 | JGI IMG/M metagenome (GOLD analysis project Ga0136643, IMG submission 96883) | Labiotermes labralis P1 segment gut microbial communities from Petit-Saut dam, French Guiana - Lab288 P1 (version 3) (version 3) | ecosystem: Host-associated > Arthropoda: Insects >...
GCAAGCCCTTTACATGCCTTCATGACATGTTTTCAACACACTGTGACTTTATATGTATTTATCTTCTTGTTTACCTTTTTGAACCCCAAAATTATAAGCTGAATTCATAAGTGGGTAATAAATAGAGATGGCAACAATATGCTAAAACAATGTTCTCATTTTTTTTAATATATTGGTAGAGCTATTTGTATAGAAGGAAGCAGTGTACTGACAACACAACAGATGCAAGAGTGGTGGTATAAGTCACAGAATAAAAGAAGTTTATCTTATGTGTGTTATTGTAAAAACAGGATGCTACATAAAATCTAAAAACAGTTTATTCATTTTTTGATTCAAGATAATAACACACTTATTTAAGTGAAGGAATTACAGTAGCAGATACACTGTGAGTGCACATGAAAAGATGGAGTTCAGTCAGTTCCTATGACTTTACATTTTTCCCATGCACAAACCCCATACTGTAATCTACCTTGCCATACACATTATCATCACAGCTGTCTCAAATACGACTAAAACAGACTTATCCCTCATGATCAAGTTCCAGATATTTTTCACTCTGTTTCAGTCATGTGATTGTGAAATTAACTCACTCTTCATAATTGCTGAGTCAACCCTATTTTCATATGCATCCAGGGTATCCTTATTGTTTGAGGTCTTGGGTGGATACTGTAGCTGAACCTTTTTATTATATTTGTTTCTTAGGATTGCTGGCATCAATTACAGACGGTTCATGGCCATGCGTTGTGGGTTAATCTGTCAACGTATATTCAGAACCGTTGGCAATAGGTAGGAGGGGGAAACGAAGAAACGGCTGGGAGCTGATAACGGATGCTAGCAATCCAGTGTGAAGTCAGTCATGTATGAGTGTGCTGTAAGAAGGAGTACAGAGAAGTTACTGTGTCAGTTTCCTAGAAATGATCTAGTTGTTTTACTGAATATAGCACTCCATTACTTTATATCAAGAACAAAATGAATAAATAAAACATAAGTAAAAAGAAATAAAACTATATGTGATTCAGTGAACCACACCCGCTTCCCAAAAGAGGATCACTTACCAGACTCAGTGCATTGGGACAACAAAGTTACAAAGGGTGGTCATGTAAAATGCATGACCACCTAATCCTAATTCACCCCATTTCATGTGGGTTTCTTGAACATGCCATAATTGTTGGAATATGTGAATAACTCACATACTTATAGTAAATGACATACATTATGTAACAACAGCTAACACTGCAGTGTTGGTGGATGATGAATGAAAGAGTATGGAAAACTGAAGTATGCAGAGAAAAACTTGTCCCAATAGCATCACTAAGGTAAAATTTCCTCATTCCACAGACTTTCTCTTGAATACTTTTCAAAGCAACTGACATTACATTTTATTTCTTGCTTGCCTTTATTTTCCAGGCCAATTCTTACAACTAAATTTTTAAACAACTGAATTTTATGTTTCACTTTTCCAAATTCTTTTACCACTTTATTTACTACTTGTTTTCTCTCACCTTCCCACAGTCTGCACATACTTCTGTATGATCATTACCATTTCATACAAACACAGCACCAAACTGTGCTAATGACTTGATCTCTAGGCCTGAAGTGTTACAAACAGTTCTGGTTTATGCAAGGAATTAGGCTTATGGTGTCCTGAAGATAGGGACAGTATGGACGGACCTTTGAAATATCAGTATTAGTCTACACCTACAAGACACCATTACCCAGAAAAAAGATCTACAATTCCAGTTTACTACTGTCAGTTACTACAAGTTATCAAGCTTATTCATGTCCCCCTACCCCTCCAAAATGTCAAAGGTACTTCATACATTTTAATCCTGATTAATTTCCCTTATTTTCTCGCTATTTATAATAGCTCAAAAAGTCAAACTGTTTGGTATGTACCACAGTTATTGAGAAAGTTCCTGTAACAGGTATGTAGGGTGGAAATTTTTTTGCTTTACATGGGAAAGCATCAAGATGTTAACTTCAGAAATGAAGTTCTACCACAGACCAACAGTAATACAGTCTCTCAAATAAGAAATGCATATAATACTTGAAAGTAATATCTTTGCACCAATACAATCTCAGTAACAGTGAGCTTTCAAAACAAGTCTGAAAGTATAAATTTAATAAATAATACATGACAAATTACTTGGTTCTGTAATACACAAATAAATGTTGGACATTACATATCACTGCCACCGTCTGCTTCACCATACAAAAACTGAAAGTATGCTTAAAAAAGAAAGTCACTCCTTAGAAAATGAGTTCCTTCTTTGTACAGCACACTGAAAAATGAAATTTATGGCAAAAATATAAAACTGTGATTGTGTGGCCTACTAGTTCTTCTGTGCATACACATTGTTTTGTAAATTGTACAAACATAATTTTAAAACATTCTCCTCAACAATTTCTGAAACCCTTACTGCACAAACTCTTATACTGAAGCATGAATCTTTCATCCAGACCATGCTGGGCATCTGTATATGGCACTCATGACATACTTAGTTCTCAGTATTGCTATGTACTGGAACATTTACATACACAGCAATCCCTTACATCCCTTGAATTACAATCCACAGCCACATAAATCTGAAACCCAATATCTGAGGTTATGAGGGACTGCTTTACTCTAAAATTGCTGTTATACAATGGCAATCCATATGCAGAATGGTAAAGTAAAGAATATTTAGATATCTAACACAAGGAAAGGCAGGTAAGTCACATTTTATGGTTCACAGGTTACTAATTTATTAGCTGCAGAGTTTAATTATCATCAAATGAGACCGGGTATTATGTGTATAATGATATAGAAGGACCAAGCAAAAGCACAAAACCTCTCTGGACATTGTATCCTGGCTGTGAATCAAACCTGGCACCTCCCAAAGAGAAATACTTGGTCACAACACTTAAGATACAACCTCATTTTAAGTACATTTTACAAACACCCTGTCAGCTGTTACACACCTGCCTAATTATTCAATCCCTTGCAACTCCACTGTGAATTAATACACTTTGATTAAATCTGAAGTCACTGTTGAAGCTTGCGACAAATTTGCAAGACAACCTAACACACTCTGAGATACACTTCAATACATGCTTAGTATACAAAAAAACAAACCTGAAGCCACTAATATGAAAAGCATGTTGTATTTTGTGATGTGTTCATACATTTCAGACAATGAAGCACTAGTTTAGAGATAACAATCATGACTTAGTTAATACTATTTATGTTTTCAAAAACATTCCAATGTCAAAAATGTGCATTCTTTTAAAACAGCACACCTTCGATTTTGTACAGTGCTGCACTACTGGAACCTGTCGTCTTTATCTTAAGGTGTGACTTCCCTGTTGCATATTGAAAATACATGGCAAGGACGTAATCCATTGATACACAGCTTTTATTATAGCAAATCCAAACCAGCTACACGATTTAGCTGCACAAAGCTGCCATCATCAGGCCATATGTAACAGAAAATGTACAAAGAAAATTATATACCTGTGGTCACACGATTATAACATCTATGGCTGAGACCTTGCCTTTACATAAAGTGTATGTGAATGTCACATCTGGAAAACATTTTTAAAATACAGTGCTTTGAGTGGCTGAAACATGTGGCTTGTTTCAATTTGCTGTAATAAAAACTGAGTATTGACAGATTACATCCTATTTATTACATACTATCTTCTTTCCATTTACAGAGTTACGTTGCTCAGACTGAGGAAAATGTGACAATCTCTATTGTCTGATAATTTTTGTAGTCTTAATACACATGCACTGCTTACATGACAAATGTAGGTATCTTTCATCATGACATGTCAGATGTGGTACAAGCAGACCTACATATGCCAATGAGAGGAATGTGCAGGATGTGCATATGACATTGGAAAAATCAAGAAACCAAGCTTACATGCAGAAAGCACCATTTAGTAAGATTCTTGCATTGGAGTATTCCTTGAATACCTGTGACAGACACACTACAGAAATATATGTTGCAAACACCTGGTTGAAAGGCAGGAGTGCTGATTATACTTGACGTCAGGTCCTGCAGTGGCTGAACAGCACAGAAAATCACAGCACTTTATATGTATTAATAGGTGTATCTCCACCTTGGAATTATACTAGCTTCCTATGAAGGACCCATTAACCTGCAACGTGCTAAAGACAGTGTAAGAAAACTCCTCAATTACTCTGATGATCACTTTTTAACCAGGATGCATTTCACAGGTGTATGAATCTCAATGGCTGACATCAGCATCACGTGTTCTCTGCTGCCAGTACCAGTTCAAGTATTCTGCCAGCCATATATTACCATTCAAACTAGTTCTAGACGCCACTGCATCAGCATCAGGTGTCTGCTATAATGGGTGAAAGTGTAATGCTCAACACAAAATCCCCTTCACCCCCTCCAACTAAGGAAGCAACAAAGATGCAACCACAATGAAGAAACGTAAAGAAAAACTGGATCCTACTGATGACAATCTGCTGGCAGGGTCAAAAGCTATGAAGATCCTCTTGAAATATTATGCAAGGGCAACTCTGGACCTGGACAACTTCTAACAGACCTATTCACATGAAGACAAATGAAAATCTGTTCCTTACCTGCGGAACAAGACATGTCTTAAGACATGATCTCTCTTGTTTTGCAAGGAGAAATACAGTGAACGGCTACATCAGACATTTATGAACTCTCACCTCATTTCTGGAATGTTTCAGCAACCACAGAAGTTTAACCAGCATATATTAACCTGAATGTGCCTGCTTCAAGAGTCTAACACTAGTAACATATTAAAAGTGTTTATGTGACATTGTCACCAAAACCAGCTCTTGCCCTAAATCCTGACCATAGAGTAGAATACATGTCGACCCTGGTCAAAACTATTTTAGAGACATCAAAAATCCTAGATAAAAGAACCTGCAAAGCAATGTGAAGTGGTGATGATAAATACTGTATATTCAATAAATATAGGAAATATTTTGAAGTTGAATGAACACTTACATCTTTGATTGTAAAGCTGTTGCATAAATATGCATTACAGATCTGAATTAGCAATTTTCATTATAACAAAGTTACATGGATTGGATTTTTACATTATTTAATATTCCACTGTCTTCCTGCTGTGCATATATTTTGGAAAAAGATTGTTGGATTATTGCTGGCTTTAGCTTTAGTTAGAAAAATTGGAATTCTGTTCCCAGGTCATGAAAAACCAAGTACAGGTAGACAACTGGGATTTATAGCTCCATAACTGTCGCCATTGGCTGGAATAATGCTGGACACAAGAACCATGGCAAACAGAGAAACAGAAGTTCAAAAACATGCTTAAAAAAGGGAAATCTCTCTCCATCGTTTCCAAATGTCATTTTTCTGCAAGTATTTTTCATTTCTTCTCATCCTGACAAATCGTCCATAAAATCAGTGCATAACTATGTTGCATGTACTGCTCCTTGAAGTGTCACTTTCCTGCATCAGTCGTTCAGAATTCTTGGTCCTGACCCACAATATTCCCAGAAAAAGCACCTGAGTAACAGTAACAATAATACGTTTGGAATGTACAGCAGTACCTGCCTATACCAGCAATTACCATTAACATACATATATTGCCCACATCAGCCAAGTGTTATGATGGCTGAGTGGTGAAGGTGATGGGGAGGCTTAGTTATTAGGTGGCAAACATGTGAATGGTGTTCAGCAATAGTCAATATGGTATAGTTTTGCATTATTCTGTCTGTTTCCCCTCGAGTTTGTTAACTAAAAGTTTGGTGATTTGGTGTTATTACTCCTGTTATTTGTTACTTGTGTAAATCATGGTCAGAAATTCACCAGAACCACACTGTTCTAAAAAAAAAATGTGGAATACCACTCAAGAGAGCATGATCACAACAGACATTTACACCAGCTTTTAGGGTATTAGATGCCACCATTGGTGCACAAGGTAGAACTGTTTTGCTGTTTGTGGAAAACTGTGCTGCACATCTTTAAGATACGATCATTTCTAAAGAATGTCTGGTTTGCATATTATACATCAAACTTCACAAGCTTCGTACATTCTACAAGGACTGCATATGGCTAGATGCTGAGGATGCGTTAAGATATGTGCTAATTGTGTGGGTGGCAGCAGCAGTTGAAAGAAGAGAGACTCATACATGACTCTGAAGCAGCGGTAAATGTTGCTGAAGTCCATGCTGCACACAATGTACAAAGCACTAGTGGGTGTGATGAATGGTATATTTTAAACTGGTGCTGTATTGTCTCAACCATAACGTTTTGAACCGAACAGTTGTCAATACAAATTTATTTTCAAAAAAGTTTATATGCACACAGACAGATATTAGAGTAACTTTTCATTTATTAATTCTGTAGGCCTGCGTGCAAAATCTAAAATCTTCATTTTTTGTTTTCCCGTATTTTGAAATGTTTTAAAGCTTTTCTCACATTTATCATTTGCTTTCTGTAATCCCTTCATAAATGGCAGACTGAGGATTCACTGTGTATGTACAGCAGTGGGTCAACTCATCTTTAACTAGCATAATTATGCACACAGTTAACAGAACCTGAATTTTAAGCAGGTGTAACTCTGAGTGAAAACCACACAAAAACAAGTTTAAATCTGGTTCTCATATGCTGACGTCAGAGCCACCTACTTGCCATTCTGTAATTTTGCAGTCATGAAGGGTTTCCACATTCGTTATCAAGCCTACTGTGACAATGGACCATTTGTTAAATCTGCCTCTTTGCTGTCAACACCCAACTTGATATTTGCAAACTGTGTGGCAATGATGAGGGCTTCTTCAAGACAGGATACATTTGACCCTGAAGCCTGGGCTGACTCAGCTTTACCTCCACCCTTCCCCTGCATGAGCCCCGACACTTGTTGTACCCACTCATTAGCCTTCAGTCCTTTGCTCACAGCATTCTGAAAGTAAAAATAACATACTGAAAATCGATGACATTAGTAAATACTCTGAATTTATGGGGTTTCCCCATAACAAAATCATGAACGTATGGCTTATTTGAACCAAATGGATCTTAGGTTATTTTGCCTTCATTCCAAAACCGGGTATGTTGAATTCTTCCCAAAATTGTGGTTTGGTAGACAGATTCTAACTTGGGCATAACATTTTACTGTCTGTGAAGTGGGGTCTTCAACCCAGTGACATGCTCGCCTGTCAAAGAGATGGAATTCTAGTCAGTTGCGTAAACCACTCAGCTGTCTCTGAGATGAAACTGCAGAGCTCTGATTTATCAGCTGTAACTACTAAGCTGCTAGTGTTTCAACTGCATAAACTGTAAATGACAAGGCTGAGGGGTATAAATAAATACTGTAAAATATTAAAATACCATCAAACAAAAAGTATAAATTAAACTAACACTTTCATATCATACTGTAATTAAAAAGTAAATGTATAAAACTAAATAAGACACTTTTATATTTGGAAATACAGGGTGACCCACAGGAACCTGACATATTTTGAATGGGTAGTACTCAGTAGGTAGGCCGAGCGCCAGTACTGCGCCAAAGGAGAATAAACTGTGCAAATGTGTGGTTTCAACAAGATGGTGCCACAGCGCACACTGCAAATGAGTCAATGACCATTGTTCGAAACATGTTTCCTGGGCACCTCATATCTCGTTTCGGAGACGTGCTGTGGCCCCCTTGATCTGATCTTCCGTGTGATTTTTTCTTTGGGGGTATCTGAAATCGGGTGTTTACGCTCACAAACCCCGTACGTTGAATGATTTGAAGGAAGCCATCCATCAGGAAATTCGTCTGATCAATCGTCAGTTGTTGGCCTGTGTCATGGACGATTTTTAAAAAAGGCTTGAAAATTGCAACCAAAAAGACGGTTGTCATCTTACCGATATCATTTTTAAAACTTAACCATCTAGTATGGCATGTTTTAAGCTTTAATTTTGTATAAATAAATGTGAATTTACTTAAAAACAACTTAGTACCGTTTATTTTAAAGCTGTCAGGTTACCGTGGTTCACTCTGTACCATGTTGGTTCAATAATTCACGTTCCATTTTCATTAAAGACAAATAATTCGATCATTTCTGGGGCACTGCAATTCATACTTCAGTGAGAATTCTTGGTGCAGTAGCTAACAGCTTGTTACATGCCCATACAAATGAAAAAATTTTGTTACACAAAAGCAAACACTGCTCCTGGGAAAACTTGATACAGACAGAAAATTGTAGACACCTGAAACATACAGCTGGCAAGGGTATGTTGTACTAGGAAATGAACATATTCAGCATGATTTCAAACTGCTGGGAAATGTCTCTTCATCTTGGCAATGTTCACATGCACACTCTTTCATTCATTCTAAGGTCTGTCTTATGGAAGGATCCATTGACCCTTCCAAAGCAAATTCTCCAGAGTGCAATCTAGTGCTTCATATTTCAGTTTCCAGTAGCCTCTCATTTCCTGAAGTTCATCAAGCACCTGCTTATGTTTTCATCTTCCTGTCATTTCTTTTCTTCCCTCTATTTTTTCTTCAATAACATGTTTTACAAGACGGTTGGTTCCTACACAAGATGTGAGCAATCCAGTTAGCCATCCTTCTATTCATAGTATATACAACATTCCTCTCCTCCTTGACTATGCATTTCTTCTTTGTTTCTCACATGATCAGTCTAATTGATCTTCTCCATCCTTCTCCAGCACCACATTTCATAACTTTCCAGGTCTTTTGGATCTACTTTCTAAACTGTCCAAGTTTCAGCACCATACAAAACTGTGCACCAAATGTAGCATTTTACTAGATTCTTCCTTACATTTTAGTCCAATCTGCTGGCAAAAAAAAGAGTCTTCTTCTTGGTGAATGCTGCCCTTGCCATGGCAATTATGGATTCATTTCGCGGATGCATCTTGCAACGTTTGTTATCATGCTACCCAAATTGATGAAATATTCCACGGTCTCCCTTTGTTTCTATCGTAATCTGCACTGGAGATTATTGCCTTGAGATTCTCATTACATTCATTCTTTTCACACTCATTTCCACTCCACGGCATCTTCCAATCTCAATTAGTCTATCAATCAAGCCCTTTAGCACCATTTCTTCGTTAGCCAGTAGCACAGAATCATCTGCATATTTCACAGTACAAATTACTTGTCCTATTTTGAAGTCTTGAAACCCATGGACATCTTCCTTGGTAAGTTACTCACTGCACAAACTGAAGATAAATGGTGACAAACAGCTTCCTTTTCTAACTCCTCTTCCAGTCTACACACTTCTTGTCTCCCCTTGGTCCAATTGTACTTTAACACTCTGATCCATGTACAAATTGCTGATAAATTGTATCTAGGAAGTGTGTCATCCCCATTGTGTGTGTAAAACTAGGAAAAGGTATGTAGTCAAACACAACTTAATCACTGAGGTGTATTTAATGACTGTGATGGAAACAACTACACGTTTCGGCCTGTACTGGCCATCATCAGGTTGTCTAGGGAACTTAAGGGCTAGCTATATGCATGCATGCATGCGGGGGGTGGAGACCCCCACATACCACTACAACCCCACACCTGCCGAGAACAACCCCCCCCCCCCCAACAAACAGAGTTATTGTCTAGTTTATATTCATGTATTTTGTATTACTATCTGTATCTGTTATGTTTCAGTGTTTCATCTGACCCCTGTTTTGATTCGGTTTGACAAGCTATGCGTATGTAGGGATCTCTACACCACGCGCACGTGCATGCATATAGCTAGCCCTTAAGTTCCCTAGACAACCTGATGATGGCCAATACAGGCCGAAACATGTGGTTGTTTCTATCACAGTCATTAAATACACCTCAGTGATTAAGTTGTGTTTGACTACATACCTTTTCCTAGATGATAAATTGTCTTTTGCACCAGCTGATACCAGTTCCCTTGAGACATGAATGAGTTAAATCACAGTTTAGTACAACAAATCTTTCAACTCTGATTACTGATTCATCTGAAATTAAGTATTAACAATTGTGATTCAGGTATTAATATATTAAATTTCTCTTTATTTCAACACACTGTTCTGTAGTTTTTCATAGAATTACACATACTAGCAAAAGAATGCAATTACACAAAATATTTTTCTTCTGTTCTACATATTCTGTCTTTTGTCTGTAAGACAACATTATTAGCACATGCTTTAATTTCTACCCATGCTGCAATGATCTAAGAATTACCCCTCTATAATCACAATATCCAAACAGCCCTCCACTCTTTGTTCCTACTAATCATTATGTCAAGAATTCAGAAAGGTAACAAGATGGAAGTTGCTGGTCACCTAAGTTACAGTGTTTGGTAAAATGCTGGTATATGTTACCTGATACTCACTTTAGGCACTGCTGCAAGACACACTATCTTGTTCATTTCTGAATCCACACTGAAGAACATCGTGGACGTTTCCGGAGACAATGTTTTTACTTGCTTCAGAGCCCCATCAAGTGCCTGGAAAGGAAAAATCTCAAATACCTCATGAAAAACTCAACCAGCAGGGTATAATTCTTTCACATTTGCCATCTTCTATAATAGAAACACTGGTTCAGAACACACTCAATTCAGTTTCACCGTTACACAAATCACATCAACAAGGAATACAACATGAAATCAATGGAACCTAAAATTTGAATTATGCAAATCTCTACTGACAACACAGTCAAGCAACCGAAAAAAGTAAGGGCAGAAATTCTTGCATGCCTAACCAGTAAAGTATGACCATCACAGAGGCGTGTTTCATGAAACTCGTGCTTGCGTGGCAACTTTTTTGTCAAGAACTCCTATACCGAATTTCATGACAATCCTGTAAACAGTTTACTTGCCAATATTTGTTGCAGAAAGAGAGACACAAGCATGTCGGCTTCAAGCGAGACATTCACTATGATAATAATAATAACAGAAACTGATTTCTGAACATTAAGCTGTGTGTTGTGAACTACCTAACAGCTCACCTTTGTATTGGAATAAGCTCTCAGCTCTTGTACAATGACAGGTACTTTAGGGTTTGAAGTGAGAAGGGTCTTAACTTCTTCTATGACATTAGCAGAAACTGCAGCCTTGCTGGCACGATCCTTGTCATCTAGCTGCTTTTTCAGGCCCTTCAAATTTGATCTCATTTCCTCCTACACACATTGAAAGAAGTTAGAATGAGCAAACGTCAAAATTTTTAAACTTGAAATTCACTCTAAATGTCATTTCAAATTTAAAACCAAATTCTGAACCTCTGACCCACTTTCAATCAGAGAAACATTAAACTCAAGTTTTGGTCATTACACTGGGTTAGAGACACTCAATTACAGTATTTTTACATAACAAACTTGCTTTGGCAACATATTTAAAATTTTGTGACAAGACTTGAAAATTACAAATTGTGAACAGTTCTCCTTCATAAAAAGAGTTAATTATTGTGATCTATGTTAAGGTATATGAAGCTTGCGCTGGTGGGTCATGCTACACAAGCATACAAAATAATAAGCAATGTATGGAGCACTCTTACCCAGAAAACTATTTCAACTAATTAAAGATTCCACACTCTTGCCTAAAATCAGATACAACCTCAACACCCATTTTTCTCTCCAGAATTCCATAGGTATAATCTGCGTTAGTGACAGCACACTCATTACCGAATTATCAAATAATGCTAAAGTGGTTAAATTACCAACTACGTCAATAACATACCTTCTTCCAGTATGGTATGGTAGCGTGAGAGACATCATCAGTAAGTTCCACAATCTTCTTCACAAGCTCCCTGTTCACAGTTTCACCATGGTCACTCTTCACAAGCTCCCTGTTCACAGTTTCACCATGGTCACTCTTCAGCAGTGAAA
>Ga0136643_10014563_pt1 | contig 11806 bp, 5 predicted proteins | sample TergutLab28metaG_FD_96883 | JGI IMG/M metagenome (GOLD analysis project Ga0136643, IMG submission 96883) | Labiotermes labralis P1 segment gut microbial communities from Petit-Saut dam, French Guiana - Lab288 P1 (version 3) (version 3) | ecosystem: Host-associated > Arthropoda: Insects >...
GACACGCTGCCACAACACCCTGTAAACATAACGGAATTAATTTGTGAATGTTTTTAAAATAACTTTAGCAAGGAATAACGTAGCTCCCTGAGGATGATCTAAGAATCGAAACATGTCGGAGCGATTTTAAGTGTTTTTATGTGAAATGCTATGAAAGTGCATTTGTTGGTTGATAATTAAAGTGATTCTACGAAATGCACAGTGCAACAATAAGGATAACATGTTGTTGTATTTAACAAAAACCAGAAAATATTTTTTTGTCTTTTAGTTTAATAAATGCAATGGGATATCCTATACAAAAAAAAATGGTTTCTCATTTATTTATACTGCAATTCACTGTAGGCATTCGAACAGACAAGTGATAGAAAAATTGGCGATGCACTTTCAAAACAAAGTGCCGAGGAATTACACTCTCACCGTCTCTCCAACCCTACCAATGCTTAGAAAGGCTTGTCACTGGAGAAACCTTAGTTGCCTGCTGTACACGTAGGAAAAGCCACATATTATGTTCTTAAACAAATATTATTCCATAGACTGCGTAAGTTTATACATCCAGGGACTAGTTACAGCGCTAGGAAAATGTTACTTATTTTGTGCATCAGTGCAGTCCAAACTTTTGCTAACATCAGTGTCAACAGTCATCTTCCTTTTCTTATTCCCGCCATGTATTACAGAAAACTCGTCGGCTTTAATTCGAAAAGGACTCAAGTCACATATACAACCATCTCTTCACAGGTCCTAAACCAAACAACTGATTTATGAATTACAAAATAGTTTTGGAGGTAAGTAAATAATAACTTATTCCATGTGATAGTTATGTGGTTAGTTTATTAATAAATAACTTTCCAATGAAGGAAATAGCATTTAAAATTCAGGTAATCTTACCACGCAAAAAAAGGTACGTTGTTCAAAATGCAATTTGCAAGAAAATAATTAATTTAACCCCAAATCTGAAATAGTCTAAATAAAAATGTATATAAATACACAGATGTTTCTTTTCCGAATTAAATACTAATCAATGTCAGGAAGAAAAGCACTTTTCTAAATACATACTTCGATTTGTTGAACTAACAATAGCAGCTTCATACGCCCACATTTGTGATATAACAAACTTATTAGGGTTTTGAAATATTTTGACTGCGAATTTTTTTGTTTAGGAGCAGGACATTTATAAAACTAACCGCGAACTTGATCGGAGACATCACGATGTGCTAGAAACGTAATATAACGCTAAATAGTGTATGTCAACACAACTGTTTCATCGCACAAAATAATTATATAGGCTACATGTTTCGACTATTAATCAGTCATCTTCAGGCCTATTTTAATCGGTTTAATCACAAGATGCTATGCACACATTGGGATCCCAGCGAGACAAAAGATCTAGTTTTATGTATACCATTGATGTAAACACGCTGGGATCCCAATGAGTGCATAACATCTTGTGACTAAACCGATTAAAATAGGCCTGAAGATGACTGATTAATAGTCGAAACATGTAGCCTATGTAATTACTTTGTGCAATGAAACAGTTGTGTTGACGTACACTATTTTGCATTATATTATAAAATTAAAGTGGAATGAGGTTAGTGGATTAAGAATAACCTTGAAAGCAGTCACCTTGCCCGATGGAATCAAACCATTGGAAAGATTAGCAACATTACGTAGACCAGAAGTCGTAAGATGTAAGGTTTGTTTGGAGTGAGAGGCGAAGGTCTAGAGGAAACTAGGAGAAGATATCTGGCTGAGACCTCTAGAATACAAGGCACAAATGTTTGGAACCATGTAAGGAATCCAAGAAGAAGAGATGTTGCTATAATCCACTTTTCGTTTATTGTGTTTATTCTGCCCGTGTTTTCCTTGCCTTTGCAAACTTTCGTGAGCGCCATGAAGAAGAAATGGACTTAATTAGCAAGTCTTGGTGGCGCTTGTGTAAAGATACGCGGTTGTGTTCCATTCCACTAGGAAAGCTGGTCTCTCCGTCAGATATATCTTAGACCCATTTACGTAGCTCTCTTCCACGTAATGCCTGCACAGATGTTCCAAAGGATTTTTGTCCTTTGTTTTCTCAAATGGAATACCGTCTTCATTCCATCACATTCCTTTCTCTTACAGTAAGACCTATTTTCTAAACTCACTCTTCCCATATTTGCCTTGGCCTCTATTTATATCCTCTGTGTTTACTTTTTATTCCCATACATTCCTATGGTACCCTATTTGTGAATCTTCAACGTCAGATTAGAATTTCCTTCAAAATCAAAACGACTCTATGAAATCACACGGGTAATGGGGCTTACAAACTCTACCCCCCCCCCCGAAGGAAAACTCCTTTTAAACTTTTACTTGTTCCAGATTCTTATTTATATCAAAATTTGTATATACATATCGACTACATTCTTGACACGAATTGTAATTTATCGCTTAATAGTTTAATATCTAAAATATAATTTATAGAATTTGGTTCCTAATTCTAGCTTTTCAGTTATATTTTGGGTTTCTTTTACAAGTTTTATTTCCATGTTTCTTCCCTTTTATATACAAAAGCTTTACTCATTTAAATGCCCTGTCATAAAAAATAAGTGTAACTATAAACAGTAAGTGTAAACCAAAAAAGTAAGCGTAGCTCATAAAAAGTAAGCGTAGCTCATAAAAAGTAAGTGTAACTCATATACAGTAAGTGTAACTCACGTCCTGAACCTTCTTTCTGCAGCCTGCATGAGTATATCTTCATAAATAGTAACAAAATCCAACGAAACATTTAAATAATATTTTTATTTAAAAAATTACCATTACTACGCGTTTTTACTTATTAATTTTCACTCAAAATTTCAGCGCTTTATGCTAAGATAAGAATTTTCAATATAGAAGACAATTTTGAACCAGCGTCTTGTGTATAATAACAAACACTGAATTTAAAATGACTGCAATAAACCATTCCTATTTCATCTTTTCAATTATCTGCTTATTTCTTATTCCTTATTTCTTACATTTCCACAGTTTTACGTTTGAAGTTACAGAACTGTCATTTGTGTTCTTCGTCTGGAACACAGTTCAAGTCTGAAACCGCCCAGGGAAGACAGTGTCAATCCAGCCCACTACAACGAGTGGTGAACCTTTAAGCTAACTGCGCCAGATTTACATCAAAAGCTACTTACCATTGAAAAGTGGCGCCAGCTGTCCCCTTGGCTACACTCTCCCACCCTCCCCTCTCCCTATGAGCTTAACGAGACGTGGCGTTTATACTGACGCATTATGTAAACAGTTTCTTTTTAATTCATAGCTTACAACGTAGAAGTGGAGTAGACAAACACGACAATTATGACCAAGATTCAAGCCTTCTGGAATCTTAGGCTGCCTGCTAACTAGTTATCTATTTTGTGAGGAGATTTGAGATTTCCTCTCCTGTGCACCCGTCCAGCCTTTTGCAAAATGAGTAAAAAAGTAAAGCAATCCCATTACAGGCCTGGACACGCCCTGAGGGCTCTAGGAGTTTGGGGCCCACAGATTTCAAGAACATCGGCACAAGAAGGTGGTAAGTTGGTTAGCCCTACACACCGGACGCCTATAACCCCCTCAGGAAATATTCTTAGTACTCATTACTGTTATGGTTTGAGTCAACCCCAGGGCTATAGTGCGGCCGGAAGGATTATGTCAATGAAAAATTCCAATGACACCATCGGGAATCGAACCCGCGTCTGTAAAATAAGTAACGGGGCTGTTTTCTCGGAGGAAAGGCAGCCAGAGTGTAGCGCAGGTCACCCACTAAATCTATAGTCAAGATAAAGGAAGAGTAGAGCAATATTTCTTCTCCCCTCTGAGCCTTCAGAGCAGTGTACATGAAGATTTCTCCTTCTTTCGGAGGAGCATAATTTTTTTACTTTCAGGGACAAGCAATTTAACACTCGAAACGCCCTTCGCTATGAGAACTTCAGGCTTCCCACGACCTTGAGTTGTATCGTAAGATTCCCTGTTATATTCCACTTTATTTGCATTAACTTCAAAATTACGCACAATATTATTTCATAAAACTGCCAGGTATTTTAATGGTCTTTTTTTGGTCAGGATAAATTTCTTACTTATAGGTGGATACAAATTGACAGTAATATTTACGTGTCTCTTGTGAGGAAAAAGGGATTTGGTGAAACATTAAATTATTAAATTATCGTTGAGTTTTTATGAAATAGACAAAATCTGTAATCAGGGGTAAAAAGTTAAATGAGGGCTTCTCCAACGTGGTCAACTTGGCCACGTTGGAGGGATGTAGGTGCACAAAAATATGACCAATACCGGAGGCTGTAGTTACAGTTTTAGGCACTCCTGATGATGGGTGTGTTTGACACCCTACACATGTAGAGTGAACTTGCAGAATAATAAATATACTGCTTTGCGTTGCATCTCTTTGGACAATATTAAAATAGATCGGCGATGCACGCCACCATAAACAGAAAAGCATAATTTTGACGTTTCTTTGACAGTGCATCTCAGTATATTTATCTCAGTATTTAACCAACTTGATGCACAAAATTTGTTTCACAGTAAGTTTTATTTCATGCCTCTACATGTTTCGAGCACATGTGCTCATCATCAGAAGGTCTAAATTGCATTATACAGCCTCTGGTATCATCATACCTAGAGATGAGCACATGTGCTCGAAACATGTAGAGGCATGAAATAAAACTTATTGTGAAACAAATTTTGTGCATCAAGTTGGTTAAATACTGAGATGAATAAAAGCATAAGGATGATTAACTGGTGAAGGAATTTCACACTTAAAGGAAATCGATATTTATTTTCATGTCCACACGATTCCACCACGGGCCTTTATCCCAGCCCAATCGAAACTACTCTATGGCCTTGTATAGTAAATGTAAAACATCAGTCTCAATGGATCCTAAGATCTTCTTAACCCCCCCCCCCTCCTTCGACTCGGAAACGGTATCCTTCATTCAAACTTCTCAACGAAAATCTGAAAGGTTTTGTCACATTCCTGCTGCGTGCTACAGGTTCTGTCATCTCATTAAAGATATAATCGCTCTAGTTAGTCTCTATTGCTAGTGTTACATAAAATTTTTCTCCGTTCTTTTATATCAAGTGCAATTCGGTAAATTTCTCTAAAAATGTACGTTACCGATAGCTATATGTGAGGTTGACATGCAAATATAGGTTGGCTTCCTGACCTCTTCGCTACACTGTTATTACAGTAGGTAGGCTATCTATCGAACAATGCTATAGGAAGTAAATTTTGTGACATCCAAAGTAAGTGACAGTACGTTCACGTCTGACAAATTACACATCCAGCATTTAGTGTTACGTCATCAATCTTCGCGACATTTGACTATTTCAGTGTTTCCCCAGAGAATAAACGGCAAACGGGAAAGCCATAAATGCATAAATACGGCGTAAGTACAGCTGAAGCAATCTGTTTAGGATAGGATCATCATCATCATCATCAGCCATAGAAGTAACAACAACAAGAACAGCGTTCAGAAAAGAAGGTTAACTCGTCATAGACTATTTGTTTCTGAAGACGTAGTTGTGAAGGTCAGTCGAATCAACGGTATTTTGTATCAGTTGATACGGAGTGACATTTGAATATAGCAGACAGTGGCGACACACTTTAGAGACCGGACCGGCCTTTCAATTATACAAAAGGACGAGCTGTACAGCCTGAAATTTTAATAATTTTAATCTTTTAAAATAAATTTCCGTTATACCAAAATCTAGCAGGTTTGTAAAATTTTTCTAAAAGGAAATATCTACATATTAGCTATTTGACCCTTTTACATCACGTCAGCTGTGTAAAAAAAAAGTGGATAACTTGGTTTTATGCGACACTGATTTGGATTAATTCCGTTATGTTGGTCCCTTGCGGACTGAAACACTCAGGGATGTTCGGAGCGATGTTGTAATGTAAATATCTCGAAAAAAGTTTTGAGAATCTTGTTAGTTTAGTGTCGAGAATTCTTTATCGATAATGTACGGAATGAACAGTATAAACATAACAACTCCCCTCCAACCACACCCAAACACACAATTTGGAGGTCGCTGTCTTTTTACAAAGCAAGGATTCTCAAACAAGTCTGTATTCTGACCAGTCGTGAAATATCAACGTAATCAACCGAAATTTGTGGTCGCAATGGAGTGCCTCGGATATATTGGTTCTATTTGGTTAAAAGGCCAAAGTGATTTAGGTTTTGGGGTTGGCAGAGAAAAAAATTATAAATCCCTAGATTAGAGAGTCTGACTGCTACAGTCAGATGGGTTTGACTCTGAGGAGACGCCCTTAATAATTACAGATATAAAACGATGTAGTATCTCATTCGGTATAGCGACTGACTACAAGCTGGACGGTGTTGGATCAAATCCCGGTGGGGACGAGATTTTCCGCCCGTCTAGACCGGCCCTGGGTCCCAAAAAGCCTCCTGTAAAATGAGTACCGGGTCTTTCCCGGGGGTAAAGTGCGGCCGGGCTGTGCTGCTGACCACTCACCCATTTCTAGTGCCGCGGTCATGGAAGAGTAGAGCTATAACTCTACCCACCCTCTGGGCCAAACCGGGCGTGGAACGGGATCACTTTACCTTTTTGTCTCTATTTATGTAGTAAATGTTACAATCGCATGATCCGAAATGTTAAGGACATATATTTTCCTCCCTGCATTTAAAGAATTGTTTATAACATAAATGTGCTGTTTTCCTAACAAGTGATATTGTTCTTAATACATGACTACTATATCTTTCCAGTTAAATTTCAGAGCAAACTGGACGGTGCTTCTTGCCGGAGAATTTCTTACGTGGTGTGGAAATGTTATCTTCCCTATCACACTGTTCTGAAAATGCTATTAACCCCCACAATTTGACGAAACTCTGTAACGCAAAACTTTATAAAATTTAATAAGATCTTGGGAAAGTTACAGGATTTTATCAACTTGAGTTAAATTTTAAAGCAAAAGAGGACTGGTTATGCCCCGGTATATGAAATATGAACTTAAAATATTCACTATGATGGTCCCATTCATTAACAAACCTTACACTTAAACTTCGCAAAGTGTCACGTTAAGTTTGGCCAAAGTTTCTCCAACCCCACTCCTGCGTAGGCACTTATAATGCAACAGTGGCCTAAATTCACTCAAGGAAAACTTCTTGGCTAATGGCATCTATAGAGCTGCGACAGAAATATTTTGAAAACTAATAACTGAATAAGGTTGACAAATTCGAATTATACTGGACATACTGACACCTGTGATGTTGTTATTGTAAGATTTGAGGTTTTCACATTGGTTGTCTTGAAGGTCACTGTCTCGTGCGCCTTAATTTATGCAGTTGGTTAGAAAGACCCCGGCGCCCCTTAAGAGTACACAACTTTTTCTTGAGGGTGGAAGCTGTTTCAAATTTTCAGTTCGAAACAGGAGGCTAACACAAAACTTTGGTCATTACTGAGCACGCTACTGGCGTTAAGTTCAAGCACCCATTAGAGATAATTTAAATGCTGAGATCTTTTTTGAGTCTAGGAGATCAAAGAAATATACACATAGGTACAAAAATAAACGTTCGGAATTTTACCTGTGAAAAATAAATTTTATTGCGGGAATTTTATCCGAGACGCATAAAGCAAAAAAAAAAAGCAACAGACAAACTATTTTGGGCAATAGAATAAAAACCAGAGGAAAGAAAATATTCTACACGCTCAGCCGAACACACGTAGATAGAGAAGAATTCTTAAAAAAAATCATGGTGATGAAGATGCTTAAAACAAATTTAGATTGTCTTAGAACTTAGTTATTGTTTTCAACTTTACGCAATACATTAGTCTAATGCAATTTCCAGAACGAAGACAAAAATACCGATATTCTTGCATTTATGTTCAGCTGCTCTCTAAATGATCTGTACTCCTCACCCAATATTGTGCGGGTGAAAAAAATTGAGAAGAAGGAGTTGGGCTGGGCATTTGGCGCGTATGGGTGAGCAGAGGAGGGTGCATAGGGTCTTGGTGGGGAAACCGGAGGGAAAGAGACCAATGGGGCGACCTAGGCGTAGATGGGTGGATAATATTAGGACGGATCTCCAGGAGGTGGGATGTGGGTATATGGACTGGATTGGGCTGGCCCAGGATAGAGACATGTGGCGGACGCTTGTGAGTGCGTTAATGAACATTCGGGTTCCGTGAAATGCGGGGAATTTCTTGACTAGCTGCAAACCAGTTAGCTTCTCAAGAAAGATCTGCACCATGCAGTAAGTAAGTAAGTATGTTCTGCTACTCTATGTCTTGCAATTAGTAGCAATTGTAATGCCATATTAAAGGAGTTTAATCAATAAAGAAAATGTAGATAACATTTGCAGTAAGAATGGGTTGAACAAGAGTTCGTACTGGGTATAAAGCTTTTGTCATAAAATAACAGAAACCGTTAGGGAGTCATAAGCATTATAATGATTACAGCAGTAGATAAATGTGCAATGTGCAATGAAAGTTTTCCACCGATCTGAACTGAACTGGAATTAGGAAGCTGTAAAAGCCAATGTTGTATCGACATGTTCACGTTAAACAGCAGATATTGTTTACTTGCCTAAATCTAGGATTTTCCCGCTTTTAACCTCCTCTTTTATAGAATTCCGAACCACTTAAAGACTCCAAAGCCTTTTAGTCACATCTTGCTCCAAAATTCTAGCACGTAGAGAGGAAATGGTCTCGCATAGTTGTTAGTTTATTAATTGAAGTCAAACTTTGCTACATCTTACGCTGATACAGATTTCTTATGCACTTTATAATTTATCTCCATCCCCATTTGTCCAGCAGCGAGTGTACATCCTTGCAGTTGAGATCCTTCAAAACTTCTACTCAACGGACCGCATATTGCATGTTAGCGAAGCTGTAGTAAAGTCTCGCTGTCTTTAGTCACGTGTGTGTTTGTGCGTGTGATTTTGATTGGACCCCGCATTCTTCCTTTTGTCTTAAGCCCCCGACACTATTGCTAACAGCACGACACGATATTTATATTTAAAGTTCACAGTTAGACTTTAGGCAATTAAAAAAATTGGCATGTTTACAGAAGTATAAGTTTTATCGCGGTTTTCTTAAGTTGAATTCAGTCTGCGCCATCACAGAAACTGTAGTGTTATGATAACATTACAATCCAAACTCCGTACAGAACGGAATTAAAAACACATTTAAGTTTTATGGAGGAAGAAGGATTAAAAAATTAGTAACACAGTGGAAGCCCAAAGAAGTAGAATGAAACTGAGATGGCCAAAGAGGTGATAAAATGAGGACTTAGTGGAAACTTGCACTAAAACACGAATAAAAGGAAGAAGAAGAAGAAGAAGAAGAAGAAAAATAAGAAGAAGAAGAAGAAGAAGAAGAAGAAGAAATGACTGCATTAAAATGAAATAACCAAAATAATTTTCATCTTCATGCTCTTTTGCCTAAATACAGAAGTCATGTACTAATGTTAATAAAAATCCAAACAGATGGAACAGTATGCAGATATTTATTTACTGCAAAGTCACTCTACATATTTTGGGTGTCAGAGCACCCATCATCAGGAGTAAAAACTGTAACCGCAACCTCTGGTACAGGTCATAATACTGGTACAGCTACTTCCCTCCAACGTGACCTGATCGGGCATGGTTTGTGCGAGTCGTGCGACTAATAAATATCTGCATACTGTTGCATCTGGTTGGATTTTTATTAACACTAAATTACGATGCACGGAACCATGAGTTTAAAATGTCATATATAGCAAATTTTCTGCCTAATTTGCCCCTATATTTTAGTACCGCTCTGCTATACATGAAGATTCCGAAGATTCGTGGCATGTCAGTTTTTGTCATACTTCGTCCTGCCTCAGTAGGATGCGCCTTTAAGCGATTTTAAGATACTTCAGTTCTACTCCACTGTTTGAGTAAAGCTTCAAAAAAGACAGTAAATAGTAAAATCATAAGTTAGTAATTAGGAAGGTGTTTTGATTTTAGAGTAGTTATTAACAAAATAAATGTAATACAAAGATAATCACAATTAATATAATTAGTCGGAACTGCAAAATACAAATTCTGCACTAACCTACAATCCAGCATTCCTCTCGAAAATTAATTAACTCTCGATTCATTGATTTTCGGATTAAATTCCTACACCAAGGTGTAACATATATTTGCTTGCGCTAAAGTGGCATATGTCACTTCTATATTCCTGTAACTTTCAACTGATTTAGCAAGAAGTCTCTCTCAAGCCGTAACGTTTGTCATTTGTATCTTCAAAATGCCTCATTCGGATCCCAGCAGGTACACTGACTACCTGATTGTAATTTTCTGATGTTTTCTTGAATCCCTTCAGGAAAATGCCAGAATAGTGCCATAAATTATGGCAATACAGCTGCAATCCATTGTTGTTGAGGTTATGAATTTCCGAATTGTGACGCTGTGACATATTACTGATACTTGCCAACGAGTCGGAGTAAGGTGTTGCCTCTAATTTCAGGATGAACTGAGGCATCAAGTTTTTCAGATACCTTGGTGATATTGGAAAAGGATGAGTGCGCTGTGTGATATTTAGCTGTACATCCGTTTATTAGAGTGCGATATCTCTTTGCGGTTTGAAAACTGTAAATAAACAGAAGAAATCTCAAAATGACAAGTATTTTAAAACAATTTTATTGTCCAAAATATGCTACATTTTGGGATTTTTCAAAAAAGCCATCATCTGTCTCCGCCTCAAAAATACAAGAGGAAACAAATTTACAAAAAAAATATTGTTTTATATACGAGAGCCTTTCTTTTGTATCCTTAAGCTTGTGCCTCGTAAAGTTTTTCTACAAAAGACTAAAATTTTGGCATATTTTAAAAAATAGGAGAAATTGATTGAATATATAGTTGTGACGGTTGTTCAATCTATTTGCCTAGTTAATTAATTAATTAATTAGATATAGGTTAATTATTTTGTACGTAGGTTGCTACGTTCTTATGCACCCATGAATCTATGTAGGTAGCTAGATAAATATTACAAACCTGTTGTCATGCTATACAGCCAGAATAAAATTCCTGCTTAGTTGAAGTTCAAAACAAAATTAAATAAAATTCCAATTCTTAAGGTTATCAGGTTTTTTTTTTTCTGAATGAAAACACGGTAAAGCGAATACGTTTAATGTTTTTCTACCTGGGTGACCGTGGATATGTAGAAATCACGTGCAAAGGCTTGTATACTGTTTTAATCACATACGCAATCCGGTTACCCCTTCACACCCTCCCCGCCACGAAAACGCACCGCAGCCAACCCTTGTGTGTTTTGTCTCACTCCCTCTACTGTAATTCACACATTAACCTAACTTGCTGAGGTGCGGTTGAAACAATTTTCTAATACTTTCACGAAATATTTTAAAAGCTAAAGTTTCAGCCATTAGGTGTTACAAAATTTAATAGTCGATTCGTAAAAGTGTACCTCTAAGTGCTTTGGCTCTACACAGGTGTTGCAATACTTGCCGGCAGCTGTATTGTATTTAAAAAATTTATAGACGGACGAAATAGCCCTTTCTTTACGATCTCTACATTAAAAATTAAATTTTGGAAACTCTGAGACAAATCAATAGAATTTTACAATGACAATGGAAAGAGAATAAATTTAAGAAAATTTTGAACACTGAATTCTGGACTGTCTCCCTTCCCGCCGCCTATGCACACATTTAAACTATAAAAAACGGTTATATTATATTATGTTATGTTATGTTATGTTATGTTATGTTATGTTATGTTATGTTATGTTATGTTATGTTATGTTATGTTATGTTATGTTATGTTATGTTATGTTATGTTATGTTATGTTA
>Ga0136643_10014565_pt1 | contig 11806 bp, 5 predicted proteins | sample TergutLab28metaG_FD_96883 | JGI IMG/M metagenome (GOLD analysis project Ga0136643, IMG submission 96883) | Labiotermes labralis P1 segment gut microbial communities from Petit-Saut dam, French Guiana - Lab288 P1 (version 3) (version 3) | ecosystem: Host-associated > Arthropoda: Insects >...
CGTTGGAGGGAAGTAGCTGTACCGGAGGTTGCGGTTACAGTTTTTAGTACTCCTGATGATGGGTGCTGTGACACCCGAAACATGTAGAGTGACTTTGCAGTGAATAAATATCTGCATACTGTTATATCTGGTTGGATTTTTATTAACATTGAATTGTGATGCACGGAACCGTGATTTTAAAATTTCAAAGTTTCTATCTACTATAAATACATATGTAAATTTAACATGCATTACATATATTTAGTTTCTTACACACGATTTGAGTAAAAGATAAATTCTTTGATTATGGTAACATGAATGATTAACAGAAAAGTATAATGTGGTGTAACACAACTTTATCTTTTAAACAATTTAGGAGAGTTCTGTGAGATTAAATTTTGTCTTTCCATAAATCATTGAATAATATACAACGGGGATGTCTCATCTAAAATGAATGTTAATACGAAACTTCAATTTCGTACATTTATTTTATATATTTCCAAAAATATATTTCTCATAAGCTTTAAATAATGCAGACTTAGAATAAAATATAACAACATTTATTTCAATGTCATTGCCGTGATACAACCACGGAAGTTAGTATAACTACATACCAGTATTCTTCTATCCCGCCAAAAAATTCGCATGCAGTTTATTATGCAATTTATGGACGGAAACTTCATTCTGATATCCTCAATTCCTTACGCATCATCGTTCTTCTTACTGACATGCAGCAAAAAGTCTGACCTCAGAGAGCTGCGAGCTTAGTCTTCGAGCAGGCCTGTGCTTTAAAAATATCTCTGTTTCTTCCCTTAAGGACCAGAGTCTGGTGTAATTTTGAGCGTATGTAGCTCTTATTTCATTAGTTTGTGTTTCAACACATCTGATCATCTCCACAACATATAACATACGTGTTTCAGTATCTCCAAAACATAAATACAGTGGGGTATGCTACAAAGAACGAATGCTACAACGAACAGTTTTTGTCAATAAAACCAGGATGCTACAACGAACACAGATGCTACAACAAACGCGGAGGAATACTATCGGCCGAAGTAGCACGCGCAAGCGCATGACGCGTCGGTCCTTCCCGCTTTGATTAGAGCGTCAATCATCATCTTTCTTACAGTTTATAAGGTTACGTTATCAGTTTACTTCAGTTATCTGCTTATTTGTACAGTGTATAAAAGTTAAATAAACGGGTTTTATATTATTTTACACTTACATTTTTTTATTTCGTATTGTATTTTTACTGTTTAAATTGTTGTGTTGGATAGTAACTTTGTTCTAGGCTGTGGGCCTGGAACGGATTACCCCTAAATACATATACTTCAATATACGCTTGAACGAACAGATGCTATAACGAACGAGAATCTAGAACCAATTACGTTCGTTCTAGCATACCCCACTGTATATGTATACGACTTTATATTTTGATTATGTACACACGCTGTTCTTATAGTAAATTAATTACAGTTTATGTTTGTCTATTATTGTTCCTTCCATTGTAACCCATGTACACAATATTCAAAAGCCTATTTACTTTACTGAATCCATTTGATGAGCACCTAACAGAAAAGCAAGTATTCTCTAAGAACCCCGTCTGTGCAGTAACTGTGCATAATTTAAAGTGTTATACACTGACTGAAAACGGGCATTTCTTCACGAAATGCTCACTTCCATTCAAAAATCTTCCTGCACTGCTCTGCCATGGAAACTTACATAACACACACATGAAGTACTTTTAAGCATTAAAATATTTACGCGAGTCAAATGCGAGATCTAAATTCTACGAATGCAGTCCAAAGTTATATTAACATAATCTGAGTACATTTCTAATAATTAGTCTACGCCCATATAGAACTAACTTAGTTAATGAGGTTGGTTTTGTTATTCACCCAATAATAAATGTACTATTACTGTTGTTAATAATTTCAAACTCTAGCTGTAATTACAACAACAGAGTTACATCGCTCATTTGCGACAACAGTGTCACAACTCAAAATAAGTGATTATTTTTTTCAGGAGAAACTTTTAAAGGTTTTGAAGTGCTAAAATTTTCTATGTGTGCAACGACGACACAACTGCTCTCCAGCGGCGAGTTTTACAAACTGCGTTATGACGCTATACCTGTTAAAAGTGCATCCGTAAATGTTTCTTTCTATACCAGTAACTCAAAAATGCCAAATTTTGAGTTGTGACTCTCTCGTCGCAAATGAGTGATATGTCAATGAGTCGTCACGAAACAAAACTTTACTGAGATATTTTTGGCACTCATCTAGCAGATTTTATGTGGTATATTTTGCTGAGTCGTCGCTAAGGAACTCATTAAATTCGCAATATTTCCTTTAAGTGCAAATTATAACTTTGTTCACATTTCCGCATTATAAAGTCTGTAAAAATACAGTGTAGAATTTGTGTAACAATTAGAGCAAAATTTGGCAAGCCTCGCATTTTGTCCCCACTCTTCTTGATAGCCTTGCGCAATCAGAAATCCAAGCCCGGCCGACACTCTATAGTTTCTGGCTTATGATATGTTAACATTGTTCTTCTCGTAATGGCTCTTATACTTCTTACCAAGAATTTCATATCTGACAACAGCAAGGCTGTTTGTCGTTCAGTTTTATCTTACGCCTATCACTAGCAATTATAAAATCTGTCGTGTTCCAATTTACATTATTACACCAAGTGCATACACCAGCGTTTCCCCAATTTTATTGCTCGCGGAACCCTATGGATTCGAACAAAAACCACGAATCCACATATCCTTCCCCTCGTAATAAACACAGTGTACGGGTGATAAGAATCCAAAATTAAAACTTTGTATCTCAGAACTAATTTCATCTGGATAAAATTACATACCCATTTGATCTTTAAGTGTAGATGATCAAAGTTTAAATGGGAAGAAGTGAAGTGTCGACAATTATAGTGAAGTGGTGTTAAGTGTAGTGAAGTTGAGTGAAGGTCTTAGGAACAGGGTGTCTATCATTATTAAAAGATATACAGATCATATGAAGTTTTACTGCTTCTGTCATATTCTTCTGGTTCTATTGTGTTTCAATGTATATATGGTTGTATATTTTTATGCTTCTATTTAATTTTTGTTTATTATGTATTTTTATTTATGTTTATGTATTCTTATTGTTATGTATGTTCCGTTCTAGGTATTGTGTTTCATTGTGTTGTTCTGTGTACTGTTTGTGTGTAAGTGTGTACTGTGCTCCTGCCATCGGGTTTCAACCCAATTGCAGTTAACAAATACAACATATCATTTAATTAAAAGGACCGTCGTTCGCTTCGAGGGCAAAGGAAGTTTCTTTGTTACATATTGTAACGTTCACGCGAAATAAACACACCGCCAATTAAAGAAGTTACGCCATTATTTTTAACGAAACATTATTTCTTTAATTAAAAAATAAGTAAACTTCAAAGTAGCTTCCGATCCAAAGGGATCTGCAGAGCACAATTCCAAAAACCGCTTGTATACACAACGTCTTATTAAAAACGGCAAATCTAAATAAGCTTTGGAGAAAAAAATGTGTACTGAAACCTTCCAGTAATTATCTTCATGACTGCACCGTTCATCAATGATAATTATACAATTTATTATCCAACTAATGCACAATATATAATATGTAGATACAATTAAAATTAGAAAATAGGGGAGCACTTTTAAATATTTTATAATTTTAATTGTACTTATATACTGTGTATTAGTTCGATAATAAAGTGTTTAATTACGTCCAGTAATTATTGTAATTATGTGACGTGCATACAGCATGTTAATTAATTTATTTAACAACACCATTATTATCTGAATATATTGTTCAATTAAGAATGTAATAAAACTAAGCAAACATTAGGTAAAATGAATGGAACAATTAATATGTCCCCACTATGAGAAGAAATGATGTATTGTTAAGCTTGTACAATTGAGGAGGGGTTTTTGTTCAAGTCAAAGCACAACTAAGTTATGATTGTATATATAACACAACGGGCATGACGCATCTAAAGGACTAAACTTGTATTTACGGGGTAATAATGACATGGTTTAAAGATAATTCTTCTTGGACAATACAGATTCTGCTTTTATTACGAGATTTCTGTCCGCATTGGATATGTCAAATTATACAGGAAATAGTTTGTGTTTTGAATCAAAAAATCCTGTTTTGATTAGAGGTCAATAGCTTAACCCTTTATACGCCGAATTAAATCCCATCTCCCATTTGCTGGCATTATTAGGAGCTCAACATATCTCCACTTCAGCGGGTTAAGGGTTAAATCACCGAGCGAGCAAGGAAGTGCATGGATTACCTGATTTTTTTTTTGTAAAAACATGAAAGAAAAATACATTATTCTGACATCGTTCATTGGTTAGTAATTAAGACCATTCGACTCGATAAGGTCAGAGTAAGATGCAGTGTATAATAATGAGTTCGAAGAAAAGTACAAAGAGGTTATCGCGCCGTAACAAACGGTAATAACACGGCAGTGGCCAGAAGAACTGAGGAGAGTCACGAAAACCTCAGTCATGAAGTCGATGTATTGATCTGGAATCGAAAGAGGCACAATAAACAAGCAGTTCAAGTCGCTAGCGGCTCGATCCTCCCTGCTCAGTGTGTTCCTGGCTACATAACAAATCAATTACTGTTCTAATTCGATCCATTTTTATCCTCAAAGTCTTACCCAGCAACATCTATAACGCCGGGTGAAAATTTGTAATGTAATGTTCCCAGTATATCGGACCAGACGCTGTCTGTATTGTGTCCCACAGACGTTGGACTCCAAACGCCGAGCCTGATGTTATTAACATCCCATCACTTTTGCCTCTCGAGATAATGAAATCTAAATTCGACATATTAAGTGTATTCAATACGTGCACATAAACAAATAAAGAGAGTAAATATTTTTAAGAATCAATAACAAACATGGTTAAATCGTGCCTGTATAAAAGTTTATCTAAACGCAGGATAAACTAAAGAGTAATATCTCAAGAAAAGCAATCATGATACGCCATATTGAACAATATTGCGCAAATCTTTCCTTCAAATGTTCAGATTTTTTATTCCTATCCCGGTGATTTAGAGAACGAAAGTTTAAAAACACTACAAACTAATTCTGCTTTCCAAAACCTATTCCCTTTACACACACACGTACATAAATGGCCATAGTAATCGTCATTTATCATTTTGAATATAAATCTATGAGAATGTAAGAGCATGCACTGAAGTCCGCTAACTCCGACTTCAATATGCAACGGGGAACAGTGAGTAATTACAAACAAATACCTCCTGCAATTATGCTTTTTAGCCCAGACAATAGAAACCTATCACAGCACCAAACAAGAAAAAACTGATTTTAACTCATCTACTCGCCCCTTTTTTTTTAAATAACATAAACAAATCACCAACGGTACAAACAAAAAACTCCTACAAACAATTAAAACAAAAATACAAAGAAACAAGTAACCACCAAACACACACAGCGAAATAAAAAACATACAATAATTATCAAAACCGTACTAGTAACAAAAAATATACATATATGCCGTAAATGGTCTCGACTGGAATTGGAAAATATATTTTTCACCGATTCTTAGATTAATTAACAGCAACGGTACAACCATACATATTAAAAGGTGTGGAGTCAGGAAGGAGTTTTGAAAAATAGCACCTAGCATGATTCAAATTCATTAGCTGCGTTCGCTGGGACCTTATTGCAAGTCCAAATATAAGGTAACATACTGCAAGTTTTTCTTCTGACATCCGCACTGAAGAGTACGGTTCTCCTTATATGGAAGGACGTAAGGAATTTCCCAGTAAAATGTCAGAAAAAGGTAGACTCCAGTTGAAATGTGATGGCACACGCTGACGCACGGGAGGGGAAGTGAAGGGGAAACTGGCGAATGGAAGGGGTAACCAGTACCCTTCACACTACCACGGAACATGGTGTACCCAGCATTACTACCGCTGATGCCGCACACCTCGGCTGCCAGCAGTCCACTGAACGGACGCCAACCGGCCGATTTAAATTGACTGGTAAGTTTCGCACGAAAGACGAAATCTGGTTTCTGCGCGTGTGCCATCACATTTCAACTGGCCTCAACGTCACAGTAAACAATTACCAAAAAGACAGGATACAGCTTCGATTTTTTGTTTTTATTCCGTATTCCAGTGAAGGAAGGAGGAGTGCAAATTTTCGTTAATTGTTTCTAATACGCTTCTAAATTTTCTAAATCTTTTCTGTAAACACTACAACGTAAAACATGGCATTGCTTTACAGCCGAAGGACCTAAATGTATTTACTTAACGTATTCAGTAATTCTGATCATATTTGAAATAATACAGAGCGAATGTTTGTGCACAGCTCTTATGCAAACCGCCCTCCTTAGAAATATCGTAGACTCGACCTCAAACACACAAAATATATTTAATATTCAAAAAGAATTTAAGGTTTACTATGTGGCTGAAAACTGAAAACAGAGAAGACTTTGTGCCTCTCGAAAGGAAAGTATGACGTAAGAGGTAGTAGAGGGTACAATTGGTTGCAATTGTGAGCCCAGACACTTCCGTCCAATTCCTGTCTTCAAGTTAGGATATTTAAACAAATTTATTTGTATTGATTTCCCATAATCTTCAAACGTGTCGTGCAAGGCATTGCATAGACACTGACAGAAGCGTGTTAGAAGTTGCAAGTTGCAATATGAAAACAAATCTCGGAAATGATTTCCCCCATTTTGCTGTAAATGCTGCATTCAGCACATTGGCAAACAAGAGCTTTGCAATTATGATAATCTGAAATTCAATAAGTATTAAGGTTATTTCATAATGATGATGCTACACATGAGGTCTGTTCGTAATGTCTTCAGTGGTACCTAGTGCGCCATGTTGTCCGCCAAATGAACCGTAATTAACGCCCTTTCATCCGTGTTTAAATCTCTCTGAGATAGTTACGAATATCATAATAAAGTGCACCCTTGTACAGGTTCTGTACAGGTCGTACGGCCTATAGGGGGAGTAGTATTTAGCTCTATTCTTTATTTACCACGGCACTAGAAGGGGGTGAAGAGTCAGAGTCACGCCTCGGCCGCTCTTTACCCTGGGAAGGACCCGGTACCTATTGTACAGGAGGCTGTGTGGGCCACAGGCCCGGTATGGACGGGCGGAAAATCTCACCCCTACCGGAATTCGATCCCGGTACCATCCAGTCCGTAGCCAATCGCTATGCCGACTGAGCTACCCGGCCCACTATGTCATACTAAAAGAATAAAAATAATCGGTTTCATGTTGCTTGGAAGATCAATAATTTCAAATTGGCTAGTACAATCTGAAGAACAGCATCCTTTCCAATTCACTGCTTAGGATCTTTTTAAATTCTTTAAGATGCAAAAGAGCTATTGTCGGGGCTGAAGGGGGTGCCATGAAGCCAGACAAAGGGAATGTAATCACGGTCGTCAAATGCAGTAACCGCCCTCTTCTCCACCGCAAGCTTAAGAGCTGAGATTCTTTGTCCTCAATTTACCTTCCATCACTTTTTTCTGTCATTTTAGGCCCACGCAATCATTTTCTGCAATATTGTATCCTTCCACTTTCCATAAAGACTAAATATAGTCCGTCCATCCACCCTGAATATTTTCCTCAGAGTTTTAGTGTATGTCGTACATAATATGTTGCGCTGAATGCACATAATATGTTGCGCTGAATGCACATGAACATTAGGCAGTGTATTTATCTCAGTATATTTATCTCAGTATTTAACCAACTTGATGCACAAAATTTGTTTCACAATAAGTTTTATTTCATGCCTCTACATGTTTCGAGCACATGTGCTCATCATCAGGAGGTAATAACACCTATAGGTGTGATGATACCAGAGGCTGTGTAATGCAATTTTGACCTCCTGATGATGAGCACATGTGCTCGAAACATGCAGAGGTATAAAATAAACTTATTGTAAAACAAAAATTTTGTGCATCAAGTTGGTTAAATACTGAGATAAATATACTGAGATGCACGGTCAAAAAAACGTCAAAATTAGGCAGTGTGTCCCATTTCAAAATTAAAATTTACCTACAATTTTGTGATAAGAATGTCTTCTACTGATTATGTTAAGTGCTCCACTGTATCTCCTTCTGACCAAACTGAAGATAACCAATACATTTTTAAGCAAAATTTAATTTATCTTAATATTTAAGACTTCACGCAAAATTTTAAATAGGAAAATGGCAATGTCTTCCCTGCACATGCCGAGAAGGCACAAAGGGGATTAGCGGTATGGTTCCACTCGCTTTTATCCTCTGCACAGGATGAAAGTGAGAGATCAAATACATGCTCCGGCCACTTTACTGCCGGGTAAAGAGCCCCTGGTACCTATCCAGCAGGTCGCTTGTTGGGCCGCAGAGACGCTCTTGATGGTTTTGTGGAATGACTAAATTTGAAGGAAATAAACATGTTGCCCGACGTAGAAGTAGAGGGGAGGATCATGTTGACATGAATATTATAAAAATATGAGGGCGCGAAATTGAAGTACAAATGCATCAGAAATGGTACCACAAATGGGTCCCTGTTAATGTAGCAATAAATTTGATATTTAATTGAAAATAAATCTAAATTACCACTAAATTTTCGAGAATGGTCCTACTGAATGTACTTAATTTAAAAGATTATTTGCATTGTTGGAGGAAGCTTGTAAGACTTACAATCTCTATCAACAAGGTAGAGGTAAAGGTAATGTGATCCCGTTACAGGCCCGGTGTGGCCCAGAGGGTGGGTAGAGGTATAGCTCTACTCTTCCATGACCGCGGCACTAGAAGGGGGTGAGGGGTCAGCAGAACGCCCCGGCCGCACTCTACCCCCGGGAAAGACCCGGTACCCATTTTACAGGAGACTGGGTGGGCCCCAGGGCCGGTGTGGAAGGGTGGAAAATCTCGCCCCTACCGGGATTCGATCCCGTACCGTCCAGCCCGTAGTCAGTTGCTATAACGACTGAGCTACCGGGCCCACCTCTATCAATGTGAGCTATCAAAATTTACAAGACAACATATTTTAAGTTAATATTGGTTTAGATTTAAATAATAATTACGGCTTAGACGCATTCGCAAGGCCGAGAAACATGAGAGGTAACTTTAGGTTACAACAGGTCAAAGTAAAGAAGTTTAATTTATTCATCAACTGATGTACCAGTGAGTTGTCTTGAAAAGCAATATTAAAATTTACCTTAAAGTTTACATTAAAACAGCTCCGACATGTTTCGGTGTTACAGTTACACCATCATCAGGGAGCGCGTTAATTCGTGCTTACTAAAGTTACAGTAATTAAAATAGTCCATTTGAATACATCGGTGTTTGGTTAATAAGTTGGTGGTGTGGCTGCATATATTAGGTCCACACCACCACCGTATTAACCACACACCGATGTAGCTTATTGGACTATTTTAACAACTGTAACTTTAGTAAGCACAAAATAATGCGCTCCCTGATGATGGCGTAACTGTAACACCGAAACATGTCGGAACTGTTTTAGTGTAAATTTTAAGGTAATTTTTAATATTGTTTTTTAATGCAACTCACTGGTGCATCAGTTGGTGAATAAACAAAATTTTGATAACATTAAGATGCACGGTACGAATGTGAAAAAGAAAGAAAAAAAGGTCAAAATATTCAATTCCTCAGGAAAATTTAACATCTTTAAACTTCGTCATCTGTAACCAGTAGGCAGCTCTTGAAGGGACAAGCCAAGCACAGGTGCCAGCTACGAGATGTAAAACTGTAAACCATAATTCTCAAATGCCCATGGAAGTGAGCAGTGTACCTACTTATAACCGTAAGCACATGAGCAGCCTCGCATCAGTTGAGTATTAGAGTTAAGTACATAACTGCTGATTAATGCCAAATATAACGGCCGCTTTGTAAGGCTTGCACCGCCGGCACATGGTGGTTACAGGTTCAATCTCATACAACATGTTTCTGTTTCCACAGTTTGTGTCTTGTATCGGTAGGGACCTGAGTGAGGCTACATCGTACAACGATAAATACTTCTTGTCAAACACCCTCTGTTTGGGAACTGACAAAGAACTACATACAAAAATTGTAATTAATATGTAAGGAAGGATACTGTCGCATTGGTGTTGACAGGTATTCAATACTATTCTTGGACAAATCTGAAGATGGAGGCAGAAAGCTCTTCCGAAACTTCGATAAATAATTACCAACTTGCTTGGCAAATTGCCCCAGAAGACTCGTTTATCCAGTAAATATTTCTTTTATATGGGATAAAAAAGGGGCTTTCATAAGTCCGTTTTCCTACTTCTGCATGCCGTGATACTAGAAAAACTAGTGGAATCAGCTGCGTCACTCTTGCACGTGACCTTCAATAAAATGTGTCCCGGTCGTACTTTCCGAAACTTTTGTACCGTGCTGACTTTCGTTCAGTAGGTAGGGTGCTTCTTAGATACTGAAACGTACATTGCTGCTTATCGCAAACGTCGTTCTGTATTTCAGTTTTATGTATGCTTGTACATTTATGTACTTTAAAATGTTTGCCCATACTTTAATTATCGTAATGTTTGTATATTTATGTATTCACGTATTTTAAATATCTCTTCATATTTTAATTAGTATAATGTTTGTACATTTATGTAATCGTGTATTTGAAATGGTCTGCTCATGTTTATAATTCAATCATTTTTAAGTTTTTAAAGATTAATTCGCCCTATATCAAAATCTATCAAATATATAAAACTATATTACTAGAAACATGTAGAAATGTTACGTGTTATATTATAACATAAATATCTAATAAACAATTTTGTGAATTTTGTTGGTTTAGTGACGCGAATCTGTATTATAGACATTTATTCATTTACAGATTGAATTACTGATTGATATGAGCCACACTCTTCCACATTTTACCTTCCATTTCGAGGCATATTACTTTCCTCTTCCAGCTGTCATATCTTATCTAGCCGAAATGTAAATTGTTTCATTAAACTGCACATGAAAACTTCTTCATAATTTCAACTATAACATATAATTATATTATCGGGATATAAGCAATTATTTTATTACAAAATGCGACGTCAGAGAACACGGCCGCCATGTTAATTATCAATAATCTCGTAACCTCTCGTTTATTTATTCAGGACGTCTCAGATTATACTTCGTACCTGAGGACTATTACCTTAGTTAAATTTTATTGTTGATATGCTCAATATCATTAAGCATATTCCGAGGATATACCTTACAAGAGTTTTCATATTCTTCCCAATCCATTACTGACAATAATTTTGAGAAAGAATTGTTAAACGTAGAAGAGACCAGTTCAACAATTTTAACAATTCATGTTATAGATTTCGTTAAAATAAGCACGTCTGGAAAACTTTCCACACATTTCATTTAACAGTTTAGTGACGTACGTTTGAGTCTCTTATCACTAACCCAAGGCACGGTTACAGGTTTTGGATACAGGGGACTGTGTGCGGATATACAGACGGTAGCTGCGAATATTTTAAGGAGCAGAGGAGAGGAGAGGAGAAGCGGCGTTGTGCAGTCCTCTGTCTTGGGTGTCAGTCGGTAACACATGCTAAGCGAAAAGTACATTCACGTGTGAAAATTTTACACAAGGCCTCATTATGGGTGCTTTAGAACACCGATACAACTTCGAATTCCAAAATGCAAGAAGAATTTCTTGAGAAGCTGGGCTACTACTAGCGTCTTAAGAATTACTTATAATCCGATGCAAAGTGTCTGATGAATAAGAAGATTCCTAAGTTTCTAATATATATATATATTAGTACCAAAATCATGATATTTAATTATAATAAGCTTCGA
>Ga0136643_10014566_pt1 | contig 11806 bp, 12 predicted proteins | sample TergutLab28metaG_FD_96883 | JGI IMG/M metagenome (GOLD analysis project Ga0136643, IMG submission 96883) | Labiotermes labralis P1 segment gut microbial communities from Petit-Saut dam, French Guiana - Lab288 P1 (version 3) (version 3) | ecosystem: Host-associated > Arthropoda: Insects >...
ACTTTGTTAGTCCTGGGATTTCCAGGGGGGTGCCTAATTGTTTGGAACCTGGGGTAGGCAGGGGGTAAATGGGGGGTTAATTTAAAGGAGGGCTTTCTGAAAGGGGATTGGGGGGGGGGGGGGCATTGACTGGATTGATATGGCTCAGAACAGGGACAGGTGGCCGGCACTTCTGAATGCGGTAATGAACCTTCGGGTTCCATACAATGCAGGAAATTTCTTGACAAGCTGAAAACCGGTTGACTTCTCAAGAAGGACTTTGTTCCATGGAGTACTTAAGTAAGTAAGTAAAGAAATAAGTAAGTAAGTAAGTAAGTAAGTGAGTGAGTGAGTGAATGAATGAGTGAGTGAGTGTACCCGTCCATTAAGAAGCTTGCTGTTCGACGTCACAGGCGTACCCTGAGACGCTGATGGCGTCGTTAAATACATCATATATCAGGGGTGCACAAATTTTCTAAGTGTAGGAGCCATCTAAAAATTCTAGGAGCCAGAAGCGTCACATGGGGCAAATTCCATACCGAGGATCCACAGATATTAGGCTCCACCGTGCAAAATACAGTAGTTACGACAACCTGGCGCCCAGGATTTATGTACCCCTGCTATATATAATTAAAATGAAACACACCGTCGAATACGGTCTTAGAAGTTTAATGCTATACCAAACTGTCTGGTATGTCTGTGCTAATTCCTGGCCCATAACCGACATTTACCCTTATTTTTAAGACATTGTGTCAACTGAATCGTGTATTTAAAATCAGTGACGCTTGTGCCAGTATCTTCATAATTCTTTAGAAATGAACAGGTTAACGCACCGAAAAAAGCACGCTATTTTTCAGAGGTAATTTTGTTTGGGATTGTTATGGAAGGGTATGTTGAAATGGGTTTTCTTCAATCGTTAAGTTATTCTGCGTGTAAGGAAATATTCCTGCCTGTAACGTGTAATATAATATCCAACAAAATGCACGAAGTCTAATACAAAATTATACAAATAAAATATTAAAATTCCAAATTATTTCGATCCTTCAGGATCATCTTCAGGGAGAAAATACACATTAATCAAATATGAATAAAACATGAATTAGATTAAACTAAGGTAATGTATCATATCTGGATATCCTGAAGTCCACAGTAGAAACAGAAATTAAGGTAAAGTTGTCACTGTGCAGACAGTGAAAGGTACATGGGGAAGTGGACGTACAGTTTCACTCATTCTTAACCTCGACAACACATGGCGGTTATTGGTCACCTTCACGCCTCGGCTACTTTTTACCCGAGGAAAGAGGCTCAGTACGCATTTGATAGGCTGGGAGGACCTGAGTGCCGGTCTGCTCGCTTTGGAGAAGAGAAAAATTACTTACCCTTGCCGTGAATCGAACTACGGTTTCTTGGTTCCTCATTCCGTAGCCCGAACGTAATAAAGTTTTAGAAGTGATAAGTTACCAAGTTCAGAATTCTACTACCTGATCCAGATCAGCCTAATCCACAGACACTGACACCCTGATTCGCTGGGATTCCGTTTAACACAGTAGTGTTCTGTCAGCTACAACTTGCAATATATAGTGGCCCCTTTTTAGTCGTCATGGCAATAATGAGAGGCCAGACCTTCAGAATTGGCAGACATCTCTCTCCCTTGTCGGGATTAGAACCGCGAATTATCCAGCCAAGTCACTATACTGACAGAGCTATCCCGCTTTAATGACAGTTCCATTAGCTCAGATAAAGATGTTTCTTCCTGGGTGAAATAATGTTCACTTCGCTTAATTTTAGTCCTGATTCTAGGATATGACATTAATCGACCTTGGTTGCTGACATGAACCCATTTGTTTATTGTTCGTTACAAGTGACTGGTGTTTCGGTTTTCGGTTTTTTAGAAGAATTTTGCGGACTTTCGTGGAATAGATTTTTTTTTAAGATTCCGCAGATTTTCTTGTTGTTCGTTCTACCTGTCGTGTCACTCATGGTAATATTAATCAGCACTACACAATCACGCTGATCTAAAGTAGCGTTGCACAAACCCCGAGCTACAGGGCGCTGTGGCGACTAGATTTGGTACGGTGTCGCCTAATATTTGTGGGACCACAGTAGGGAACTTGTTGTACGTCACCCTTCTGACGCCCAGAATTTTTGAAGTGGCTCCTGAGTTTTTGGAAAATACGTGCACCCCTAGTTTTGTTATATTTTAGGAACATAAGCCTTGCGAAAGATCAGTTTCCCGTCGACGGAATCCAATAAAAGTCTAATTCACTCACTATTTGAGAAAGAATTTTTGTAGGGGAATAAGATAAAAGGGCGTAGTCTCCAATAAGTGAGAATGAAGACGCCAGATATATGTGAAAAAGGTAAAATGCACCCTTGTGCAGGCCGTACGACCCATAGGAGTAGTAGAGGTATATCTATACTCTTTCTAGACCACGGCATTAGAAGGGGGTGAGGGGTCAGGCCCGGGAGAGACCCGGCACCCATTGTACAGGAGGCTGGGTGTGCCCCAGGGCCGGTTTGGACAGGTCTGGAAAATCTCGCCCCACCGGGATTCGATCCCCGGACCGTCCAGCCCGTAACCAGTCGCTATACCGACTACGCTACCCGGCCCACCTAGACATACCACGTATGTAATGGACTAATAAATGCAGCGATATAACACAGCAACAGTAAAGTGTTCGCAGACAGCGGTTGTTCTGTAGGTTTATTTAAAAGGTTTCAGTCAACCCACGTCTGCAAAATCCTGCGTTTGATCTACAGACATAAAATGTATGGACATGAAAATATGTCCAAACATTGCGATATTTGACATTCTTACGGAGTTGACTAGGAGGATGAAGATTACAGTCTTCTGCCGTATGAAGCCCTGTAGTTTGAAAGAAATGCATCGACGTTTAGGAGAAACCTGCTGCCTCCGTCTTCATGTCATAAGAACGTGACTACCAACATACATGGCGCCACATCTCAGAAGGCGGTTAACACACACTGCCAAATATTACTTACGGATACAGTCTATTAGCAAGCCTTGGCAACTTTACAATTTCTAGTTAACCACCACCACCACCACCACCACCATTAATACGGTCGAATGTCGCAGTAGAGTAATTAGTATTCTCATTTTGTGTCCAGGGAGTCCTGGTTTCAAATGTGAGCTTGAAAATCTTAATGACAGGTTTTTCATGGTTTTCTTCAGCCAAGAAAATAGTAGCGTAGATAATCGTACGTCTTGATCGTCCGTTCCTGATAATTATGAATGACTTGCTCGCATATCTCGTAAATGGGATACAGAATGCTGCCTTATGTCGTAAAAATGCAGTCCGGTCCAAAGAACACACAAATATTAGGACTCTGTGCGTTGGAGGTCCCCCAACGGGGTCTGCCGAGAGTCTAGTTTACGCCACTGGGAAGAAAGTTATTATAAGGTACCTGAAGAGACGTTACTGCTGCTTGTCTATCAAGCAGTAATTCTCCATATCAAATACACGAATTATCGTTCAATGAGCCAAAGAAGACGCCTACTGACACATCGTTCTTTCGGTGTAAGAAACTGTGGCTCGTATGACCTGTGCATTAGACGCAGCATAGAACTAGAAATCATTACCGTTACGGCACCTACTATTTCGTCAGCAGTAATTCTATGGAACTTGCAGTTTACACTACAGCAGTGGGCCAGCACATGACTCAAGGCTATGCAAATAATCTGCTTCCTTTCATTCCGCACTTCCAGGAATGTACAAAATGTTCCGTGGTTTAATATACCAGTGACCACTCTCGTAAAAGATCTGCTTAGGTGTAGACATATGATTTGAACTTCAGTTTAATGCTAAGAGTGGCGTACAGTGTTACGGAATGTTTGGCCACACTCTGTGGATCTTTCCTGTTATAACACCACCGCTACTGTTGTGGCTACAAAGGAGGCATGAGGTAGCAGCGAGAGAATGATGTCTACCCCAAGTCCCTCTCATAAGGAAGGAGAGAAACACGCGTGAGAAAGAAAAGCCTGACGTCTGACCTAAGCTTCTTTCGTGAAGAGGGAGAGAAACGCGTATGACAGAGAGACACTAGTCTGAATTCTAGCCTAATTTCCTCTCGTAAGGAGGGAAGAAACGCGCATGACTGAGAGACTAGCCTGACGTCTAACCTAAGCCCTTCTCTTAAGGAAGGAGATAAACACGCATGACCGAGAGAGACTAGCCTGACGTCTAACCTAAGCCCTTCTCGTAAGGACGGAGATAAACACGCATGGCAGAGAGAGACTAGCCTGACGTCTAGCCTAATTTCCTCCCGTAAGGAGGAACAGAAACACGCATGACAGAGAGACTAGCCTGACGTCTAACCTAAGCCCTTCTCGTAATGAAGTAGATAAACACGCATGACAGAGAGAGACTAGCCTGACATCTAACCTAAGCCCTTCTCGTAAGGGCGGAGATAAACACGCATGGCAGAGAGAGACTAGCCTGACGACTAACCTGATTTCCTCTCGTCAGGACGGAGAGAAACACACGTAACAGAAAGAGATCGGTTTGACGTCTAACCTAAGCCCCTCTCGTACGGAGGAGGAAGAAACACGCATGACAAGGAAAAACTAACCTGACATCCAACCTAAGCCCCTCTCTTACGCCGCACACTGGTGGAGTTATGGCAGGAAAGTTCCCACTTTGTGTTTTGGTATGTGTTTTCATGTGACATAATTGTACTGTCATGTGTAGTATCTTAGAGAGACACGAATTTGTGGTGGCCATGACGGGACTAATATTCGCTAGGGCTATGACCATGTGGCAAATACAGAGCATTTTTAACGGCGGACTGAGTACTGCTGAGTGGACGGCGTCATCGGTTGCAGCAGTTGTTGTCCGCTCCACGGCGCTCAGTAGCGCATTAACGCTGTACTCGGGGTACTGAGTACTGCAGAGTGGGAACCGTCAAACGTCGCTATGCGGCAGTGCATTTACTGTGAGTGGCTCGCTGTACACCCTGCTTCAGCACTTATCTGGTGTTCCATTTCGCAGTGTGTCGTTGTAGATATAGTACGAACATTGATACATCTAGGCAAGAAAATGTGTATCTTGGTGCATTTATAAATAGGGGCTGAGATATAATGTTGGTACAGCGATTAGGTTATGGAATGAACGACGAAAAAAGCATGGTTCAATTCCCGGCAGGGGTAAGAGATGGTTCTCTTCTTCAGATCATGCAGACATGCTCTGGGTTCCATCCAGACACCTATTCTGTGACTGACGACGGTTCTTCCCTCGGGAGTGAAGCGGCCAGACATAAAGTTGGCCCCTATCTAATGCCAACGTTAATAATGCCTTCGTGACATGCATGGGGACAACTTCACCTTAACCTACACGTTTTACAATGCCGACTTATCGATTATAAGTGAAATTTAATTTTTTGTCTAGTTATTTCTTTAGGTAGTATTTTATTCCTTTACCAGTAATGCGACTGACGATATTATACGAGTTTTCACACAGTGACTATTACGATTCCTGGTAATTACAGATTTATTTTGACTAACTGCATTCAGTTTGAGTTTCTGGTTTCAGATTCAGATTTATTACAAATTTTAGTCAAATCGCTCAATCATGACACCAACAAATACACCTTTGATATATATATATATATAAACAAATAAATCTTTTATCTGATGTTTATTGGACCGTGCATCATTGTGATAACTGAAGAATAAAAAACCAACTAGATGCCACTTGTTATTTTATTGTACTTCTTACAGGCCCAACATGTTTCGGACATTACTATGCCCATCATCAGGAGCTCACGACTATGTTATTGATTACCACAGGCTTTAGCCTGCAGTCCAGACACCACTCAAGCTTAACCGCAACTAACCTCCAGCATACAGCAAACCAAGAACGAAACGACCAATATGGTAAACAACATCATAGTCGCAAGCTGCTGATGATGGGCAAGTAATGTCCGAAACATGTTGAGCCTATAAGAAGTACAATAAAATAAAAAGTGGCATCTAGTTGGTTTTTTATTCTTCATTTTTCGCAATTTTTTATCTCTCCTACATGTTTCACCGTCATTTACGCCATCCTCACGAACCACTATACCAAGATTTTAAAACTGACTAAAATATAATATATTACAGAATTAATTTGTATTGTATGTAGGAGCGATGTAAGATTGTATTTGTATATATCCATGGTGCATTTGTTGGTGTCGTGACTGGACCATTCAATTCAATCAAAACGCACGGAATAAATTATGTCGAAATATTACAGGACTGATGTGATTTTTGTGTTTTATCGAAAAGCTTTTTGCGCAAAAATTCTGCTGCTGCTTCTGGTATTGAATTTCGACGAAGTTACGTAGCTTATCTCGCCGTTGTCCAGTAGATGAGATTCTTCCATTCCTGCCCTTTCTGTGACCCGGAGTGCCCCAAGTTATCGACATGGCATACAGCCAAATTTCGTTATGTGCATAGATGTCCAGTTTTATTTCTTGCAAAAATCTTTTCTTTTATCCTAAGTACTGCAGCGTCGTGGTTAAGGCGCTGTGCTACAAATCGGAAGGTCACTGGTTCGATTCCAGCTGGTGTCTTTGGAATTTTCCATTGACATAATCCTTCCGATCGCACTTTGACCCTGGGGTCGACTCAGCCTCTAACAGAAATGAGTACCAGGAGCATTTCCTGGGGGTAAAGGCGGCCGGTGCGTAAGGCTAACAACCTTACCACCATCCTGTGCCGTTTTCATGTAATCTGGGAACCTTAACTTCCTGGAACCCTCTGGGCCACTCCAGGCCTGTAACGGGACTGCTTTTCCTTTTTTTTTACTGCAGCGTCCAGGCGAGTAGTAGTCAGGCTTCTGTTTGAAACGATAGCAGAGAGGAACAGAATGTAGCAACTTTAACTCAATTTATTCTGTCATTTTTGCACGCTTTCAAGGTTCCTTATTCACGGGAGGTAAAGAGAGGCTACAGATTCTTTTCTTATCCAGGACTGCCGTACGTTACTCAAACCAAACTAGATACCTAAGTTTCGTTATTAGAAAATTAAACTCCTGCACTTAAATACACATCCTGTGATAGTCACGTCATATTTTACAAGAGAAACACATGTGACAAACTGACTTCCTTCTCTTTACTGACTCACTTGGCGTGATGGGTGCGTTAATTTATTTGAAAGACGCGTGTCAGCGTCATTGTGAAGACAAAGAAAAGTGGTAGTATGCTGTATCGGTTCCTAACGTCACAAGACACTGATAGTATATCAGACAGTTGATCCAGCTGTTTGCTGGAAGTACTGTAGGACCCCACTTATCCGGATTATTTGGGATGGCGAGCCATCCGAATAAGTAGAAAATCCGGTTAATTGGATTTTTCTTTGTAAATATGCTACATTGACAGTTTGAAATTCGACTGTTACTATTTACAGTATGGACTTTTGTCTAAACATTTCGACCACTCCTGATTTGAAGTTCTAGAAGCCACAAAGCTGTACTGTACTTGATCCGATGACCGGTTATGTCAGGGCAAGTTTGGAAGAATTTTCGACAAATTTACCCGAAGGGCCAAGCCGATCCGGATAATTCGCGATCCTTAAAACCAGCGTCCGGATAAGTGGAGTTCCACTGTATATAATGTTGTTTCAGAGGAATACAGCGCGTTTCACTACGCCGACAGGGAGCTGCGAGCAGAAGTCCTACAGCCTAATGTCCCTCAGCATAACATTTAAGAGTTGTGCATTGTGCTCACACTGTATTTTTTTTCTGTATTTATCTCAGAAAAAAAAGACTTCTGTCCCTTATAACATAAACTGATTGGTTTTTGTAACCGAGATGAAAAGTGTTTACTACGCAGTACGAAATGGGCCTTTAAATAAAGAAGTCAGCGCTTCGTCTTTAAAGGGCTAATTTCCTTGAAAAGGGTAAATAGAGTCAAAGTGTATGTTTTTGTGACTCACCTATGACAGTTCCGTAGTTGGCCACCACTCTGGCCACACTACTGTCCGGGACATCATGTGGGACACCGGACAGAACGACTGTTACCGTATCGCGAGACGCATCTTCCAGGTTAATCTTCACGCCTCGAAGTGTGAGGCCCGTTTCTAACAGGGCTCCTGCATTGTCTTCTTTGGCGAGACATACGTAGCAGTTACCATTCACAACACGAACTCCCTGTACGGTGTCATTCAGCTTGGTATCTATCTGGGTCTCCAAGGCATCGATAACTTCCTGCACCTGTAAGCAGTCGGACACAATAAAAGTAACATATCAATGTGTATTTGTCGTCCCGATAAAAGGTCTACTGCTCGACTTCTTCCTGTCGTATTGGTTTTACTCTTTACAAAGAAAAATTTCTAGACTTAAAACTTAAAACTCTTTATCTTCCGTTGTAGTAGTGGAGAAGAAAACTACGGCCATGAAACATCACTTGATCTTATAACTAACATCTAAACAAAACGTCCAAAATCATTAACGGAACATGACGTTGCATTGTGATTTTACGTTGAGTATACAAACAGTGGCAAAATCAGATGTTCAGGACTGAAGTTAATTAGGTTCTCGAACATTCAAGGGTTTTATAAACCGATACAACAATTCGATATCGATAAGGCCACCTCCGATATTCATTAAAAAATTCATATACATTGAAATTCCTTATTTTAGTTACATTTCCCTTTCCATTTCTCTCCCTTCCCAATACCTCCTCCCAGATTATCAGAGTTCCACTTCTCGGAATTGTACAGTAGAACGAAACTCCGAATCATACCGAAAGTTGTCTGCACTTGTAAGAATGAAGTATTGTGCAGTACCGAATAAACCAACCAACCAATCAAAAAACTGACCCACCGACCCAGCGAACCCAAACAAACGCACTGGGTTTTCCATGATCAGCATTTGTCTTCACATTTTCCAAGTTATATGCAGTGGAACCCGGTTACAGCGACATCGGTTTATACGACAACTCGTCTATAGTTTGAGATATTCTGTGGTACCAATTAATTCCTCACTGTTATCCAGCATATTATACTCCTCGGTTATAACAACACTCGTTTATAACGATAGAAAATATTCAGTCCCTTCATAACGTAACCCAGTTCGATTTTATTTTAAACCGTGTGAAGCCCGGTGGTAACTGTATGGACCACATGCTGTAACCTACTGCAATCTACATTTTGCACACGGCTTGTGTTCTTAGAACATTAACCGAACTTTTCCGTAATCAGCATAAAACTCGCTGGTATTAATGAACAACAATGACTGTGTGTTTTGTAAGGTAGTAACTGAATTTTTACATAGTTGAATTAAAAGGGTTAAATGTGGTGCGGGTAACAAACAGCTTAGGTTATCAGTTCCATGACAAATGTTACCCAATTCAGGTTACGTTCACCTAGCGTGTCACCTGTGCACTTACGAAGCCTCAGGTACTCATTGCCGTTACCAGACTTGAGGCTTCAGGTGGCGGAAATACGTCATATGAAAGGCTATTTTTCTGTGTCCACTTTTTGTTTCAATGTATTGATTTGGAGTGAATTTTGAGATATATGTCGCTGTCATGTATTTCGGGATTATCAAATAGAGGTCTAATAAAACATTTACTTTATTACTCGTTTTGTATAATAGGGACCATTACATCGTAACGATAAAAAATTGTCTGTCTTGAGCAGTTTACAGTTATTATTGTGTTCAAGAATTTCTAAATTAATCAGATTTCCTTATATTATGGTATAATATTTATGACAAAACAATAACGTACATCGAATCACAAAACAAAAGGGTCTTTTACCGGATGAAGACTCACTAAGATGACGCTTAGTACGTTCACACATGTTACAACGTACGATGGTGACGGTGGTGGTGATGATTATGTCAGGTACATCTACAGAACGTAATGTTCAGTATTCATGTAAGGAAACAAGACTGAAAGGTCATATATGTATATATCTGCTGTCGAAAAGATTAACTCTTTGACGATTTTTTGATTCAATTTGCGAAAGAGCATTATTTATTTCATGGTTCTCAGGGTTCGCCAGAGTAGTAGTAGTAGTGGTGGTAGTGGTGGTAGTAGTAATAGTAAATGAACCTGTCTCATTGCTACTTTGTGCACAGTAAATTTCGCCAGGAACGGCCCGTCATTCAACCCAGGCTTTGTGACGACACACTGAAGTCTAACCGCCTGAGTTATGTCACCGTCTTCCACAATTAAAAAATAACATGAAAGTCCTTCCCTGAGAACTGCACTCTTTTTGGATATTACACAGTGACTGTCCCGAAATGTCGGTAAGGAATTACCACTACTCCCTGCGTAATGGCCCAAAAGAGCGCAGTTCTCATCTGCTTCGCGGCGGAAGTCAGAAATCTCGCAAATTCCTTTCCTGTTCATTGCTCCCCGATATCGAAAAGTTAATTGCATCATCCGAAGGGCCAGAAGCTTCACCTGCTTGTCGTAATAACAGTAGTAATGAGATGAAGGTGGGCCGAAGGTTACCATCAGGCGGAATTCAAAGTACTTGGACAAAAACCTGTCTCATTGCTACTTTGTCCACCATAAATTTCACATGCATTTCCTCGGGATTGAACCTAAGCTGTCATTGTAAGAGGCCGGCCTCTAACCGTCTGGGTCTTGGCACGGCCTTAAGGACTAATATTACTCTGCTTTATTTGTGTAAAGAATCGGTTTATACCGCAGAAATAATAGTGTTATGTTCCAGCTTTATTTTGCCACCGCCATTGTTACTGCTGAAATACACGGCTGTTTCTTTCTTGGGTTAACTGTAAGACCGATACACTGTGCACGTATAAGGACTGAGAAAGAATTTTTTATATTCGTTGTTACACCGTGCATGTTCTTGAGTTACTTAATTATATATAAAATTTTATAAATTTTATATATGTGCATTAGTTGGTATGATAATTAAGTAACAGAAAAAGAATATTTGCAACGCAAAACTCTTGTCCGTCAACATCTTGTTACTCGCGTTTCAATTCTTGTGTCATTTCGGTCTGTTAACTTGTTCTACGAGAGCAGGGTTCCGTAATTCTACTGTGTGCCAATTTTTCTCTGTGTACTTTGCCTTGTAACTGTACGAGAAGTCATGTTTCTAATCCCCATATACAAGAGTTTCAGAGGTCCGTTGTGTCAGGATAACCCCATGCTATTCGTTGTGTTTAGTTTTCATTCCTATACCGATATTTATACACACGTACATGTACACATGTTACAGCAGTTCTTTAAAAAATTGACACTCATTTGTTTCATCTGGTTTCTTGGCTGGTGTTTTGCCATTTCAGTTACACGTGCGGTGCAGATTTATTCCAGGTCCTAGGGCATAGGTGGCCAGACTTTCGGATTCAAGTGTTCTGCTCTAAAGACAGAAAATCTATCGCCATCTGCCATAGGACGTAATGTTTTAACATTAGGTCAACAAGGCAAAGTAATTTAAAGCAGCACAATATCAAACATACCATAAAAGTTCAATTATTTAATTTATTATAAACTGATCTTTTCAAATTAATACAATTTACCATTAACCTTCCTACTGCGAAGTTGTTGCATGACACTACACATCTTGCTTTAACTTAATGAAAGAGCGTTCATAATTACTTGGACACAAGTGAAGGCATGTTCATCGGAATGTTCATCGGTCAGACTGTTTCGGTATCTTGATTTAGTTATCTTAATCTGAGAGAGGGCTTCTTCGCAGAGGTAGGTTGAACCAAAAAATCGTGTCAAACGAAGAGCCATTGTTCGTACTGAGGTGACAAATTAATTTTGATAGGGACCAACAGGTGAAGGCAGTATTTTAAATGTTCATCGGTCAGGCGGATTCGCTATATTAATTAAATTAGCTTCA
>Ga0136643_10014567_pt1 | contig 11805 bp, 7 predicted proteins | sample TergutLab28metaG_FD_96883 | JGI IMG/M metagenome (GOLD analysis project Ga0136643, IMG submission 96883) | Labiotermes labralis P1 segment gut microbial communities from Petit-Saut dam, French Guiana - Lab288 P1 (version 3) (version 3) | ecosystem: Host-associated > Arthropoda: Insects >...
GGTACTCATTTCTGTTAGAGGCTGAGTCGACCCCAGGGCCATAGTGCGATCGGAAGGATTTTATGTCAGTGAAAAATCCACTGACACCAGCTGGGATCAAACCAGTGACCTTCCGATTTGTAGTACAGCACCTTAACCACTGTGCTACCGCGGTCCTCCATTTTATGTAGTATGGGATTCCATAATACTTACAATTATATTAAAATATATGTAAAATATTAAAAAACTACATAACATGTAGTAGTTTGTGGCTGTGTAGGATTTTATATAGGTAATTAATCATTGTTGGTCTTAAATGGACATTAAAATATATTGCATTTTACATTTAAAAGCTATTGATTTTTTTTCTTGTCACAAGTTTAGCACTTGTAGTTCTCTTATTGTTGCTTTTCTTACACGTAATTTAGATTCCAGGTATCTTGACATTTCCTTTTTCTGTACATTGATATACCAAATGGTGACTGTGGATGTTCTTTAGTTGCTGATCGGAGTTTTTGTTATTGTCGATGGGTATTTGGTTATCATTAATGATGTACACTGTAGTTTTTTGTATCGCAATGATGATTGTTGATTTGTTTATGATGCTGAGATACAAGGTGTATATGTGCGTCCTTGCTGTGCTATTGCTTGTTACTGCACAAGCAATAACACAGCAAGTACACCTCTATGTACCTTAAGTTAATTTCTGTGTGATGGCCAGATGATGGTTAAAAAGACCGAAACATGTTGCCACTACAGTAAGGAAAACTAAAAACTAAATATATTATTGTGTTTGACGGCAGCTATACACAAATTATTTAAAGTAATTTAAGCTTTTAAGTGTGACTTTTATTGGGCTGATTTTCATGAAACTCAATGCTTTATTGGCAACTTTTTGTGTAGAACATCTGTAATGAATTTCATGAAAACCTGACATATGGTTTAGTCACTGATAGTGGGTGATGGCCAGACAGACATGGATTCCATGAGATATTTTGAAGTGCTGGAATCAAAGTATTAATTAAACTCATGGAAAGGTAAGAATATACAATTGAAAAAAGTGAAGAGACAATGGAGAAAACTATGTAATGAGGAATTTAATATTTTGTAATTTTCACCAGATGCTAATAGAGTGAGGAATTGGAGGATGACATGGCTATGGTGTGTAACAGACATGGAAACTGAGAAATGCATACAAAATATTGGTTAGAAAATCTGAACAGAAGAAACCACTGGGAGTCTGAAGTGCAGATGAGATGATAATATGAAACTTCATATTAAGTAGAGTGTGAGAACATTGACTGAATTCAAATGGCTCAGAACAGGTTCCTGAGGAAGGATCTTGTGAACATGATAATACCCCCCCCCCTCCCCCCCTGGCGTACGATGGTATTTGATGCCTGCGTCTTTTGTAGTTAAGGAAGGAAATCAAACTAAAAATGGACTTCAATTTGTCTATTTTGCCTCGTGAATAGTGCCACCTTTTCTTCCAGGGGATTACTCAACTAGATAGGTGACTGTTAGCTTCTCAAGAAGGACTCTGTTCAAGAAGACAGTCCTTTGGTTTTGACTGCCATAATGATATCTGAGCACTGAACAGTGTAGTGGAAATACCTTCACATCCACATAGCTGAGAATTACAGGACCTTGTATCCTGCAGACACTGGTTCATTTCTTTCTGAATATAGCATTGTGACAGGTATAAGTATACGTGGGTTTTACATACCTTTCATTACTTCATTGTTCACATGTTGGAAAGGGGTTTAAGTTATTAGCAGGTGGCATTCAAGTCTTGTACGGCTGAAACACACAAGGATAATATTAAAATGAATATTGTGGAAATACTTGGTTGAAAAGAACTCAGTTGAACTAGCTTGGGGTAGGATCTGCTGGCAAGATTTTTGGTTATGTCTTTGAAGTTTTGTTTCCATAAACTTTACAGAAGACATTTCAGGAGGATGCTAACTTATGGTTTTCTGGTACACAGGGATGCAAGTCATGTGCATTTTAACGTAGACCAATGCTGATCAGGGTAATAGTGATGTGACTACTGTACAGGTAACACTAGCTTTTGAGATATCTGTTCCCAAGACTGGTCAAATTAACTGAATGTTTGTTTCTCTAGCTCTCCCTGTATGACTACTGATGCTCATTTTTGTTACATAATTGGTTTTTACTACCTGTAATTTTCACTGAAAAAATCATACATGGCTGTGTAAAGTGGAACTTCTGTTCAGTCAGAATTGTGAAATTTGGGGAATATCTGCTATTTATTCAGCAGCATTTTATGTTCATGTGACTGTGATTTCTTGTTGCAGTTATTCCTAAATTAACACCAGATGGCTGATAATGTCTTGACTACTAGAAAGCGGCAAACTGTAACATTTGTTACAACACTGTATACTAATTATGGACTGGTCCTTTTTGTTGTATTAATTGTTGTGCAGATTGTTTTACTACGTATAGGTTCACTTAAAATTGTAGTGTCACGTACAGTTGGTTTCCTCCATATTATAATTCCATTATACAGTATGTCAATTTTATCTTATCCCTGAGCATGGGAGCTTTATCGCAAAGGAAGTCTGCATCTGCCAGGAACTTACGGCACTTCATGACTCTTGTATAAAATAAGATTAGTTGAATGGCATGTTAAAAACAGAATCTCAATTCCTGGTGGACTGAGGATTCCTATGTGATAAATCTCTTGTAAAAGCTGTCATGCTTGGGGATACAATAAAATGAACACCTGTACATAAAGAAAGTGAGCCTTAAATGAATTGGACAAGACTGTACTTAGTACTATGCAATGTAAGTAACATACTGAAGATTATACAAAAGTTTACATTGAGCTGTGCTTTATTTCTACCCATATTTTTTTGTGAACCAAATGAATCCATGAAGCAGAGTAGCTCAACAACAAATTCTGACCTGTGAATCCTGAAAATGGGTCAGCAGTCCTAGCAACTTATTGCTTCACAATTTAGTTGTCCTATTTTTTAGTTATACTGGGTAACCTTACACAAGCTTGGTCAGAATTTTTGGCACTCGTAGATGTTGGTATCCTATGCTACAAAACAAATTGGCCGGCGGGTTGCACCATCTCTGACACAAAGGCTGAGTACTCACATATTTCTCTGAAGCAACCTATGCTTGGCAACATACATTAATACATTTTAAAAAGTATGGAGAATATTCAAATCAAACACATCTGGAGACTGTTCTGGGTGCATGATAGAAGCCATTAGAAATAGTTCCCACAAACACATCAACTGATGGATTCGCTTTGCAATGAACTTCTGACCTGCTGCTGTAACCATTACTACACCACTGCAGCCTTGATGTCTCTGACCGAAATGTATGGCCATTTAGAGCTTTTTGGAGGGGGGGCTATACATATGGAAATCACACGATGGTGGGTGGAGCATCTGGGCTGCAAGTGCCCTGGGCAGTGTTGGTCACATGAGGATAGTTCTCATGAGCATGCTGAGATGCTCTCTTGATAGTGGTATTAAGATAATGGAGGGTTCAACAATAGTGCTGTGCTTATGGTAATTTCAAGGTCCTTGGATGGTCAATGTCTTAGATTCACAATAGACAAAGAATCTTGTGGTGGTACATAGTTTCAAGGGCACCTAAGTGAGTTCTACGTAGAGGGGAACCAAGGTGACAAATGCATCAGTGCTAATGGGAATTATTCTTAATGGCCTCTTCTCTTTTGCCCTCACTCTCAAAACCTTCATACACAGCTCACTTGTAATTCTAAAATTCTGCTGTATCGGCTGTGCATATACTTATACATAAAAACCAGCAAATTCTTGATTACCCAATTTCTGGTTAACGTATTGTACCAGATCAGTAACAGCACCAATAGTATTTGAAAAACATTTAAATTATTGTCTTTGTGGTTATCACACTTTAGTTATCAATATTTTGGATGAACCTGCTCACTGCATTTGCAGGGCAGACAACTTCTGCATTTTGACACAATGGAATCTGGTGGGTTGGTTACCAGTGTCTTGGGGAAAACTGGTACTTTCATTTGCAAGGTAAAATACTTCTAAGTTATTGCACTGTGATATCTGGTATATGCTGGATGAAAATGTCTCATCTTCAGGGTGGAAGAATTATTTTGGATGACTGTAATCTGGTAGTTTGGTTTCCAATATTTTATGTAAAACTACTGTTTCCTGATGTAGTTTGGTATGTGGTTACCAGTGTTTCTGAGAAAATTGTTACCTCTATCTTTAACACAGATGATTTCTTCTGGGATATGAGATCATGTGATACAGTAGGGCTACCAACATGCTGAAGGAAACAGCTGCCTTGATTTTCAGGATAAAAGAATTCTGGGATATTACAGAATGTAGTCCAGCAGCTGATTACCATTGTTTTGGAGGAAACTGCTGCCTCCATAGTTAGGGGAGAAGACTTCTGTGTTATGACACTAGTCTGGAAGGTGGCAACCCTGCAGATGGAGGAAGCAGTTCCTCAGACATGGTAACTGCCCACCAGGCTACACTGTGCCACAAAGTCAAAAGATCATGCTATTAAATGTTCACTGCAGTGACAGCTCATAATTTTGTATTTAGAACAGGGGTACACAAACCTTGGACACCAGGTCACCATGGTGACTAAATATTGTTCAGTGGTGCCTAACATCTGCGGGACCTCCATATGGAACTTGTTACATGTCACACTTCCGGCACTAGAATTTGGAGATGGTTCCTAGATTTTTGGAAAATTTGTGCACCCCTAATTTAGCACACTTGTTGTTGGACTTCTAGTTTATAACTTTTATAATTACATTTAAGTATTTGCATACCTGTATCTAATGCTCATACTAACAATGAATGGAACTGTACCTTCACTTCTTCCTAGGCCTTCTTGTTGGGGTGCTTAGCCCTTTAAACGCCCAGTAAGATCTCATCTGCCATTTGCGGGCATTATTAGGAGCTCACCCTATTCTCCACCTTAGCAGGGTAAGGGTTAACTAAGAACAGGAACAACTCTTATCTTCCACCTTCATACCAGGCACACACACAAAAAAAAAGTAGCAACATTAGTCTCAGAACACTACAATATTTCATCATGGATCAGAACTTATAAGGCCTCCTCTTCTACTGCAAAGGTTCCTAACACCACATATCTCTTAGTATCATTATAGTTGTTTTATTTTACTTTCACAAAGAAGTTATTCAGTAAAGATTCTGTACACAATAAGACTGTTGGATATAACGTCAAGGTTCTGCACTGTTACATTGTTTGTAACTGATAACTTCCAAACAATGTTCACATAAAATATTTAGTTAATTTAGGGCAAATTTTTGTATCAATCTGCATATTCATGGATCCAATGCCTCATCATTTATCATCATCAAACTAAGAGGTGAAAAAAATATCTATGTGGCTGCCACTCTATACAAAACTACCCCAAAAAAAGTGGTATACTCTTCTAAGATGTACCAGCAGACATCATTTCAGAACACTGTTGTTCATGCCCCAGAAGTTACTGCCTGTTGTTATTACTAAATTTAGTAAACAGATTAAGAATTGCATTACAGGGGCTCTCAATGGCATAACAGAACACCAGGATCATGAAATCAGGTCACATGCTTCAAAATTAGAAACGGGATGCTGATTTTAGAAACTAACAAGTGATTCTTGCACCTATGCAAAATACTGTAGGCATTTGCAAGCATATCAACCTTCTCATGTTTTATCAAGTTAATCCAGGCCTTTTACTCTTCTGGGATCCTACACAGCCTAAGTTGGTAATTTGTTACTGATGTTTTTGGACACACTACTTGACCCCTGAAGATGGGACCAACAGGCAGTCATGAAACACTGGTAACCAATATGTTGTGTAACATCCCAGAAGATCAAAGGCCTCAAGTACACTGTAGCAGTAGCCCGCAATCTCACATAATCCTAGGCTGGTAACCCTTCTTAAATTCATTAATGCCTCGATACAAGAATCAAATATTCATGTTCTGTCTGTTCCAAGTTAATTAATTTCACCTTTCAAATATTATTTACTTTTGCTCCAGAAATGTCTACTAGTTCCATGCCTTATACTGTATGATTATCTGGACTTATTTTTACTTGGATCCTGTAACCACTGAATTTAGCCTCTTTCCTCTGATGTACACATCCTATCACTATTTACCTCTATTTCCTTAACTACTGATATGACTCTCGTATATAAAAAGAATCCTGCCCTCAGCCAATGATTTTATTCCCCTTTTATTCCCCTTCCCTACATAGAAAAAGTACAAACCTCTGCTGGTTCAGTGCTACCTCTTCCCCATCTGTCCTCCTGAACTTCACTCAATCTATTCACACTTCGCTAATTCTCTTGTGACTGTCTGTCTTCAGTGATCCTTAACTTAGAGGATAACGTCCTTGCCTAAATTAAGAAATGGTCTCTGTTACCAGTGAGAGAAGAGTCATCAGTAAGTACATACTGTGAATTTTTTTTACACGCCTTACAAATTCATTTTTATATATGTTATAAGTATTTGTGTAACTAGTTGCACAATATATCACTTTATACAGCTGTGGATTAGAGAAAACACAATATGTGACATCTGAGGTTCTCACGGAGGTGAATATTAAATTATGGCAATTGCAGCAATGTTGGTGAAAAACAGAAACTTTTTAACCAGAATTAGTAACCTGTCACCCCTTTCTTTGGTCACTTTTATGTAGGGTAAATGAGATGTTCTGAACACACAGTATTCATTCTCTGAGCCCATCATGTGAAACACTGCCAATAGTCATCTCAAAAATACAAAGACACTTAATTCTGAAATAATCTTGTACGCAGTAAATGCACCAATCTTGTGTCACTGAAGGTCCCTACCAAACACATCTGTATGTGTGCACACACCCTCAGACTCACACATTCTTTCAAGGATTTTGATGAACAATTATATATTTACAGCTACGCGTTTGTCAAAGAAATCACAGCATTCACCTTTTTCAGGTTGATATATATTTTGACATAACACACTCCACCAGGTACAATTCATTTTCACATTATGGACTTCTGGGAAATAACATAGTGTAGTCCAGTGTAGACATACTAGTAAATCTGAGGAACCTACTGAAGATGAACGAAGAAGATTCCTCTGCAACCAGGGTACTTACCTGTCAAAATGAAAAGGTGTCATATGATATTCAAACTCACAATTCATTTTAATTTTGAAACTGTCATATTCAATCCCAACCTGGAATGAAATGCTGTAGGTCAGTTTATTTGAACACGCCACATACCAACAGGGCCAACAACTGTCATACCCAAACAAATAATTCTTTATACAAAAACCACAAAATTCAGTAATGGGTGTGAGTGTAGCTTTAACAAGGGAACCACAAAGTAAGAATTTCTCTTCTCCACCTGATGATGGAAACAGGCTCATTTCTGGAATGTTATGGTTCTTACACAAAGAATTATACATAATGGGTATGACAGTAGCTATATATTTGAGCCCAATGGAGTAAGAATTTCTTTGTGCACTATCTGCCAGAAGACACTAATTCAGCCCCTTCCCAGAACACTGTGATTTTTATATAAAAGAGTAGGATCACGGAAAATGTTCAAATATATAGCCTTTGACACTGTGTCACACAAAGGTATTATTATTGTGTCCATATACATGGCAGATGTGGTGATTTATCACACACAAAGCCTGCATCTGCTGGGAATTTCTCCCCACAGGTCACCTTACCTTATTTTAACTCTCAAACTTCTACCCTTCACCTTCTAAGCAGCCCTCACACCTTATGAAGTATATCTTGACATTTGAAAAAGCCACCAGTAAATAAAATAAATATAAATCAAGTCTATACACAACGTTATTTGTAAATAACAATCAGCAACGGGTTTCAGCTATAAAATCCATCTTCAGGCTGAATACAAAATTATATGGGAAATATACATTACAATGTCATGAATATTATAGATGAGATCTTGTCTTACTTCAAATGGAGGTATTATATAAGAAATATTGCACATTAAAAATAGAGTTGGAAGGTTTTGTAAAATCTGCAAATTAAAACTTTAAAAATTTTAAATAATATAAAATAACGGTGGTCTTGTGGAGGTGGATGTTGAAGTGTAGGGTAGTGCAAGACTTGAAAGTAGTGGGCAGCATGAAAATATTTCTCTCTGCAGAATTGTTATGATTGTAATATGTAAAAACATAGTATTTTTGTGAAATTTATAGGAACATATGAGGTGTATTACTATAACCGGGTAAATGTAATATAATGGTGGTATTTACAGTTTTACTGGTGTATAGGTGTATGAAGTGAATGCACATTCACTTCATACAACTGCAGACCAACATGAATGGCACTGTAACATATATTTCATATTATGATTCTGTATTCAGCCTGAAGATGGCTTGTGTGGCCGAAACACGTTGCTGATAATTAATTACAAACAAAGCTGTGTATAGACTTGATTTATATTTATTTTATTTACCAATATATTTAAAAACAATAGGGATGCCTTGCCTAAAAAAATGTGAAAAAACTCTCATCTTAGAGTATTAACTGTTTCCCTTCAGAAGTTGTGCTTCTATTCTTCCAATTAAAGTGGACTGCGCTACATTTTCTCTGCTTCAGTGAACTCCCAGAATAATGTTGTTGTGATTAATTTAATGTTATAGTTGGCCTCTGCAGCTTTAAATAACGCAGGTTCTATGATATTGTGCGCACTCATTGTATTTTAAGGTCACATAATGAACTACACAGGGATTTTTTTACACCAACATCTCTTATTTTGGTTGCTCATGTTCCTACTTAATACAGAGCATTACTCACCCAAGAAAAATATAAGTTCTCATATTTTACTTTTATCTGGCACCAAAGTGATTGGAGAAATTTCCACTCATCTGTATACTCTTCTTTTACACAGCACTGTTGATGGGGGGCATCTTTTCTAGGATGCACATGTTGCACAATGAGTAACCTTTAATCAGCTGAATACATTTCATACGTACACTGAGACAATCGGAGGTTCATTGTAATTTATTACAATGACAGTGGACAAATAAGTGCCCATTCCAGCCAGTCAGTTGTCAGTGGCAATAACGAAGCCACAGAGTTGGCAAACACACCTGTACACCAACAGTTCATAGCTTTGTGCGCTCAGGGATATGACAAATATTCTTTTCAAACAGAATGTTCAGTTTTAGCAAACTTTATTTTTAATTTATAGATGAAGGGATTATCATACTGGACCTGAGATTGGACTGGAAAGGATTCCCAAGCATGTTGGGGTCTGTCTCAATTACTGCACATTATGTTCCAGCTGTCTAGCCAAGTAACAGAAAAACAGTTTCAGAAAGTAACCTTAAAATGTATCACACTTGTAACTAACTTTTTATTCCTTGGTCAGTCTTGTATTTTTGAAGTGGCCTAAAGTATCAGATACAAAGTTTTCATGCAAAGTGGATGTTGGTACTGAAAATGCTGTCCCTGCATAAACATACAACCCACATAGTTTAAACATGCTCAGACTGATAGAAAGTAGTTATACATAAGTAATTTATAACATTTTATTTTATAGGCCCAAAGTTTAAGCAATTTTGCAACTCCTGCAGTTGTTAATTTTGAAATGCTAGTCTGCTCACATCTACACCTAAGTCTGCCAGTTGTTTTTCTCCTTCGAGTTTCTCAACTAAAATTCGGTATGCATTCTTCATTCTCCCACACATGTTGAACAAACCTTATCCTCTTTAAATTAATCACTTCAATGATATCCAATGATTATATCAATTATAAAGCTCATTTTGCATGACTGTTATATATTACACCTCTCATGTTACTTCCTACATTTCAAGTCCAAATATTCTCCTCAGCAATGCATTCTGAAACACACTCAGTATATTTAATTAACACACTAACAAATGCACATATATATGTTATTTAATAAATCTAAAATTTACATTAAAACACTTAAAATGCTCCTACATGTTTCGATCACACAATCATCCTCTGGGAACAATGTATGTTCCCTGAGAATGATCGTGTGATCGAAACATGTAGGAGCGTTTTAAGTGTTTTAATGTAAATTTTAGATTTATTAAATAACATATATATGTGCATCTGTTGGTGTGTTAATTAAATAAACTACAGAATGCACAGTGCAACGATAAAGACACCCAGTCTATATTCTTCTTTCATTTGTAACATGAACAGAATCATACAGTGTGTAAGGTAAACATTCTGTCACAGTTGCAGCAGTCTTTATTCTATGAGATGTTTCTAAGTTTCTCCTCACTCAAATTTCATACACATGTGATGTTCAATTCTGCAGCAAAGCAGTATAAAAGGAGCAAAATACAGTTTTCACACTACTAGTTTCGAGAGACTCTGAAAGAAATTTCACTGCTGTGTAAATGTCTGTGACAACATGAAGGTATTATTCCATAAAACAACCAGACACACAGTAATATGTGATGCAGTACACAGTACCATGTACAACAATTTGTAAAATTATTATACAAAAACAACAGTATATTACTGTTATTGCAATTTCACATTTAATCATTCATAAAACAGGACTCTGCTTAAGATCTGTCTTCTGGGACATGACATGGCATTGACTGGTTAACAGTTACTGATGTTTTGGAGGAGCTCGACAGGAGTGCTGGTGTTATGCAGCAGGTGAGGCACCTGCCTCTTTCACCTTTGGTCTTGCCCACTGCATAACACCACCACTCACAGTGCTTTACTACCTCAAACATCCTCACCTATATAGTACACCCATTTTCTCCAATGTGGCTACACTTCTTGGACTGCCCAGACCCTGCAGATGGAGGCAAAAAGTTACTCTGGAATGTCGATAACCTTTACCAATTAATGTGGCTTAATATTCCAGAAGACTTGTATCCTCATCAACACAACTGTGAGAACCTCAAATCTCAAAAGCCTTTGCCTCTGTTTCACATAATTTACCTCCATCTACTATGAGCCTGAAAATATGTCACTGTTTTCAATGCAGTTATGCAGACTGTAAGCAAATGACACATTTTGCATTCTTCCTCTTTGTGTTGGCTTCTACTACTCTGTGCTACCAGAAGGACCTGCCCCAAGCTGTGGATTGGCAGGACTGGGCTCACTGGTGGTGCCCTGCAATGTCACTGCTGTGGCTGTGTTTTGGTGGACAATGTTGGCAGCAGCTGGTCTCAGCCCAGGACTGATGATTCGAGCATAAACTTGCTGTCGACCTGCAAGAAGGCTTATGTCATTTACCACCCGTGTCACAAATTCTAACACAACTTACTTTTGGTGTATGATCATCAAATTGCAATAATTTTTTTAAGATTAGGCTGAATCAGTGTGGTATGGCAGAGTGTTTTATCTATTTGAATTTTAACTTTATCTGTAGCTGGTCACATGACATGTAGTATCAACAGACATTCTTACCAAACCCTGAATTACAATATTTAATACAAACAGCCACAGTCCAGAATGAGTTTAATGCCCATTTGAGGAAACTAACTTCATAAAGCAGAGAAGTGTGTGCATGTTGAACAATGCATACATTTTGCTCTTCGACTGATAAGGCGTTTTAACGTCTTCCAGAGCTTCTGCAATAAGGCATCTTTTTTGTACTTTTACAGTTCAATAAACATAACATAATGGAGTCTACAGCACCTCATCCAGTTACCACCAATACCAGTGGACACTGTCCAATGTCTGAATTAGTGGTGGCAAACCAATGGACATGAGCCATTTTTGGATAAGCAAAACTTTGTTTCAAAAACCATTTTTGGAGAGACAGAGAAAGAAAGAAAGAAAGAAAGAAAGAAA
>Ga0136643_10014571_pt1 | contig 11805 bp, 8 predicted proteins | sample TergutLab28metaG_FD_96883 | JGI IMG/M metagenome (GOLD analysis project Ga0136643, IMG submission 96883) | Labiotermes labralis P1 segment gut microbial communities from Petit-Saut dam, French Guiana - Lab288 P1 (version 3) (version 3) | ecosystem: Host-associated > Arthropoda: Insects >...
AAGCAAAAGACTGTTGACATCAAGGAGCTTCGCCTTTCTCAGAACATCGATGTTCATGATGTTAACGTAAAAATCAAGAAGTGTATTGAATTCTTGAAAAGCGGTGCGAAAGTTAAAATCACCATTCGCTTCAGAGGGCGAGAAATCAGCCAGACTAGTGGGGCATACGGCATTTTGAATAAATTTGCCGAAGATGTAGCTGAATACGGAGTGATTGAAAAGCCGCCGAAGCTCGAAGCCAAAACTTTGGCGATGTTCCTTTCGCCGAAGTCTTAACTTGCGCATGGAATGTCATACCTGTTACACAAAAACAAGGAGGAAAGCAACATGCCTAAGCTCAAAACAAAAAAAGCTGCTGCAAAGCGGTTTAAAGCTACAGGAACCGGAGAGTACAAGTATCAAAACGCGAACAAACGCCATATTCTTGGCAAAAGAGCTCCAAAGCGTAAGCGTCAGCTGCGTCTTACCGATATCGTAGACAAGAGTAATCACGCACAGGTTAAGCGGATGCTGCCGTACGCGTAACAAGGAGGATTTAACATGGCAAGAGTAAAGGGCGGAATGAACGCCAAAAAAAGACATAAGAAGGTTCTCAAGCTGGCGAGAGGTTACGTCGGCGCAAGAAGCAAACAATACAGAACCGCTAAGCAATCGGTAATGCGTGCAATGGCTGCAAGCTTTGCCGGCAGAAAGCAAACTAAGCGTGATTTCAGACGCCTTTGGATTACAAGAATCAACGCTGCTGCGCGTATCAACGGCATTTCATACTCGAAACTTATGAACGGCCTCAAGTGTGCGGGTATCAACATCAACCGCAAAATGCTTGCTGAACTCGCGGTCAGCGATGCAGGCGCGTTCACGCAGCTTGTAGAAAAAGCGAAGAAAGCGTAAATAATGCAGTAAACATATCAAGAGCGCTGTCAATTGTGACAACGCTCTTTTTGTGTGGTTTTGAAGAAAATCGGGTGATTTGCAGCGGAATTAGTTATTGTTCGGGACTGATAAAACATAAGTCCAGATTTCCAGGCCATTGGCATCACGTTCAAATTCGTGTGATATAGATGCCTCCATGATTTGATAGAATGCCCAATGCCCTTGAGAGATATCTGTAAATACTGTGATTCCGGCCAAATGCTGCCTAATTGTTGCAGGGTTAGGATTTCTGTTTAGTACACGGTTGATTAGTGTAACGGCTTCAGCTCTGATGATTGCGTTGTTTGGACGGAAGGTTCTATCCTCATAGCCGGTTATCCAATCTCTGCCCTCAGCATTCATGATATAGTTGAACGCCCAATGGTTGGACTCAACATCGTAAAAGCTGCTCATGCCGCTTTCTTTAAGCTCAAAGAATCTTGACATTACTGCGGACAGTTCGGCTCTGGTCATGCTATCGTTCGGGCGGAAAGTGCCGTCATAGTACCCGGCAAGTATATTGCGTCCGGCCAAGTAGTTGATTGCCTGCGCGTACCAGTTTCCGGCTGAGACATCGCTGAAATGGTTAGCTTGCGGTGAATATTTGGCATTGCTGTCAAGTAAACGGAACAATATCATTGCGACTTCTGCTCGGGTGATTGTTTGGGACGGTCTAACTGTGCCATCCGGGAAACCGCTGATATATGCAATATGCTCTTCGATGAACGGTGGATATCCAAGGATTTCAGGTGGAGTTACTTCTTCTGCGGCAGCAATTCTGCCTGCCCATCCGCTTGGGAACACCGGGCCGGGGTCTGAGCCGGGTCTGTTATCGTTGCCGATGCCTCCGCCGCCTTGATTGTTATCGACAGGCACATCCGGTGTCCATCGTGCGTGGAGGATGGTATCCGCTGTGATAGGGGTGTCGAAATCAAAGAGTGCGCCATTTGCCGCTGATGTGTACCAGCCGTCAAAGGTATGGTTTGGTCTGGTTGGAATTGCTGCCGGTTCGTTTGCTGTGCCGCCATCCGAAACTGTTTGCGGCGGAAAGTTTCCTGTGCCGCCGTGCAGGTTGAAGGTTACAGTATGGTTTGCAGGCTCGATTGGTGTCCACCGTGCGTACAGTGTATGAGCTTGTTCGCTGGTTACTATAGTTTCGGCGGTTACTTGCTCGCCGCCTGACTCAAGAGTTGTCCACCAGCCGTCAAAGGTAAAGCCTGTGCGGTCTGTAAGTGCGACTACGGTTGCATGGTCTACAGCGTCGGCATATGTGCCATCGACTGTTACCGGACGAATAGCTGTTGCAGGTTCGTTGCCATGGTTTGCGTTAAAAGTTACTTCAATACCAATGCCCCATTCTGCAGTGACAATTTTGCTGTTCATTATAGGTGTGCTTGAGGTAAAGGGCTGACCGTATGGGCAAAGCCAACCTAAAAACACGCGGGTTGGATGTGTTGCCGATGGAAACTCCGTAGTTCCAATCGCTTCGCCGATATTGCGAGTATGCACTGTCTGGCCGGTTACATCGCCGTCGCCCGCATCAAATGTTACATGCGCTGCCCACATGGCGTAAAGCGTCCATGGCCCGGGGATTTCAGTTTCTGAACCAACAGATGTAAGGTCGCCTGTAGGGCTGGTATTCCAGCCCATGAAGTTATGTCCGAGCCAGGTTGGGTTAGGCGGCATGTTATTGCCTAATGCTCCGGGGAAAACGATTTCGCGTGTTCTATTCACATCAAGTATGGAATCCATAGGGGCTGCGCCCGGGTTAAATGCCACACCTTCAACCCATATCGCATAAACAGTAAATGGTGCGCCGCTGCCGGCACCTGTAGCTGCGTCGTAAGGTATTACGGTAGTTGTGTCGAACCAATCTCCGCTGCCATCCGAACTCATATTCCAGCCCACAAACGCGCGGTTTGGCACATGCAACAGAGGCCAGTTAGCGGTTGACGGCATTGTAAGTGGAGCGTTTGCTGTGTTTGGGTGCAAATGATGGTTAGCAAGAGACCTGCCGTATAGAATGTTTCTGACAACGGTTGTGTCCGTGCCGCCAAATGATGAATGATTGCTGTTAAACGTGATTTCCGGCGACCATACCACATAGACAGATATATTTTGTGTAACTTGTGTAGAAGAAAGAAATGCTATTCCATGGCCGCGATAATCAGTGTTCCAACCTTCGAATGTGTGATTAGGTCGGTTTACAGCACCGCTTATAGTGGTGGTAAGGTTATTCTGGCCAAGTAAATAGAAGTTCATACTAATTGGATGGCCTCCGGATGAGGTGCCTACAACAGTATTCATATTGGTAAAAGTCCAATTTTGCGCTATGTTGCGTACATTTCCATGATTCGCCAATTGGCCTGTAAGGTTTCCGCCATTTGCTTCAAAGGTTACTGTATGATAAGGCAGCCAGCGAGCATAAACGGTAAGCCCTTCCGCAGGAACAAGAGAAGAACCTCCGAAACGTCGCCCGCCTCCACCGGTATTTGTGCGAAATGCAGCATCACCGGTGCTTATGGCAGTAGGTAGTGGTTGAGGACCTATAAACCAGCCGGCAAAGGCATACCCGGGTTTCGTTGGGAATCTTGGCATTGGCGGAAGATTATTGTTTGCAGGTACGTTAGAATTTACACTGCCCCAACGATTAAAAATAGTTGATTCATGTGGAACTACACGTTCTCCGATTTCATCCGTTTGAACAGTCCATTCACCGCCATCAAGTTCAAAGGTAACTATGGCATCACCATCAGATACCCAGCGTGAATAAACTATGCCGCATGTGTTGATTATGCAATTTACGGTGAGGCGGCGAGCCCCTATTGGCAGATTAGTATCCTCTGTATTATCAGGAACGCGCATATTATACCAACCTATGAATGTAAAGCCGACTCTTGTAGGAATTGGTAATTCTCTGTTTTCGGTAATAGTTCCGCGGTTAGTCGTACCAAAAGAGCCGGTAACTGTGCCATGGTCGGCAATTGCTCCGCCGGCAAGTGTTGCGGGCGTTACCAATATATCACGTGTTGCCACTTGCGCAACTCCGCCGCCACGTACGGTTCGAAAACTAATTCGATATACCCAACGCGCGTGAACATTCATATTTCCGCCGGCACCTACCATTGCACTAGTAACCGTTTCATGTGCGAAGCTGGTATTGGTATTTCCGGTAGTGGAAGAAGTTCCTGATGAAGCGAAATGCTGCCCGCTATTTATAAGCGGTGTGTTAGCCCAGCCGGATAAAGTCATCGTTGAGCTTGAGCTGGTAGTTAACAGGTTGCCGTTTGGTGTGTTTGAATTGTTGCGTGTTACACTAGGTGCAGAACGCGGCCATAAAACACCTTGGTTCAGAAGATGCGGTGCAAGCCAAGAGGCTTGGATGCTCATTCCCGGCCTTGTTAAACGATAGGCTGTATGACCGTTTGCCAAAGTACCGCCTTCCGGGTTAAAGTGTACCGTGTATGGCGGGTTGATTTCCCAATGAGCATAAAGTGAGCGCGAACCGTTGATTACACTGTTTTCAGTATACAAGTCACCTAGCCCCGGTAGCGGGTCGGTGCGCCATTCAACGAAATTGAAACCGGGTCTTTCCGGGGTAGGCCAGTTCATCACAGGTGTGTCGGGTGTGACCGGCATGTTTGCGGTGGAAAATCCATCAGGTATAACAATAGTAGGCAGCGTTTGCTGTGCTGCCGGCAGTTCTGGGGCGTTGACATTAAAAGTAACTTGGCGGCCCCATTGCGCGTAAACATCTATGTCGCTGTCAACAATGGCAGCACTTGTAAAGTTTGTGCCGGGGTTAATGTCTGTTAGAATTTGTACCGTATTCCAATGCCTAAACACAAAGCCATAACGCGTCGGGGTCATTGTTGGGAAGTTAGCTCCAAGTGCGGTGAATTCAGCGGTTGTACGTGATGCTTGATCATCCAGCACGATGCCGCCGTTGCCAAGAAAAGTTACTGTAACATCGGTTTCGTTAAATGCTACTATTGAGTTACTTATGTATGGAAGGTCGAATTCTTCGTCGTAATCAGGATTATCGGCTTCTGTATCGTAATCTACATCGTAATCCTTATCGCAATCAGGATTATCAATGTCTGTATTATAATCTACATCGTTATCAGGGGTGGTATCGTATTTCGTATTATAGTCTGTCTCATCATCGGGAGCAGTAGCAATTTCTGTGCCATAATCGGTGCTATCATTAGGATAAGTTGCGAACTCAGCATTGTAAGCTATGTTGTCATCTGCTGAAAATGCGTTTACAGGTAACGAGCCCAGTACCAGAGTTGCGGCAAGCAGGAATACTATGAGCCTGGTGGGTGTACATTTCTTTAAAATAACCAATTGAAAGCCTCCTTATAATTGTTAATATATTACTTAACGATTATACTTTACAATTATAAAGGCTGTCAACAATTCCATTGTTGACAGCCTTTATATATATTGTGTTGTTTAGTTTTTCTCACGTGGTTTTACGGTGAGGCCGATGCCGAGTTCTTCGAGTTGCGCCGGGTCTACGATATCCGGGGCGTGGGTCATCGGGCATGAGCCGTCCTTTACTTTAGGGAACGCGATAACATCGCGGAGGGATTCTGCGTGCGTGAAGAGCATCGCGATTCTGTCGAGGCCGAATGCTATGCCGCCGTGCGGAGGCGTGCCGTAGCGGAATGCGTCGATGAAGTATCCGAAACGTCTTGCCATCTGCTCGTTAGAGAATCCAAGGGCGCGGAACATGCGCTCCTGAACGTCTTTGCGGTGGATACGGATGCTACCGCCGCCGAGTTCGAAGCCGTTCATGACGAGGTCGTAGGCTTTCGCGCGACATGCGCCCGGGTCGGATTCGAGCTTGTCGAGGTCTTCGTCCATAGGCGAGGTGAATGGGTGGTGTTTTGCGTAGAAACGTTGGTCGCCTTCGCTCCACTCGAGGAGCGGGAACTCGGTGACAAAGAGTAAGCGGTAGTCGGCAGGGTCGGTGAGGTTGAGTTTCTTGGAGATGTCTAAGCGAAGCCCGCCGAGCGAGTCGAACACGACATCGTTGTTTGTGTCTGCGCAGATTATAATCAGGTCACCCGGTTTTGCGTCAAACGCCTTAACGATTTCTTGGAGCTTATCGTCGTTAAAGAATTTAGAGAGGCTTGTTTTAAGCTCGCCGCTTTCGGTGATGGTAATCCAAGCGAGGCCTTTGGCTCTGAAATCTTTGACGAAATCCACGAAACCGTCGATAGTTTTGCGCGAGAATGTTGCGCCGCCTGTTGCGTTTATGCCGCGTACGCTCCCGCCGCTCTTTATGGCGTCATCGAACATCGAGAAACCGCCGCCGTTTACGATGTCGGAGATGTTAACAAGCTCCATGCCGAAACGGATGTCGGGTTTGTCCGAACCGAAACGCTCCATGGCTTCTTTGTAGGTCATGCGCGGGAACGGGCGTTGTACATCAAAGTCGAGCAGGTTCTTGAGCAGGCGCGCGAATAGTTTCTCGGCGTAGTTAAGCACGTCGTCAACGTCTACGTACGACATTTCAACGTCGATTTGTGTGAACTCGGGCTGCCTGTCGGCGCGGAGGTCTTCATCGCGGAAGCACTTCGCGATTTGGAAGTATTTGTCGAAACCTGATATCATGAGGAGCTGCTTGAACTGCTGCGGAGATTGCGGCAGTGCGTAGAATTCGCCGGGGTGAACGCGGCTTGGTACGAGATAGTCGCGTGCGCCTTCAGGGGTACTTTTGGTAAGGATTGGCGTTTCAACTTCGATAAAGCCTTCCTCGGTGTAGAATTGGCGCACTTCCTGAGCAAGCTTGTGTCTGAAAAACAGTGTGCGCTGCAGTGCCGGGCGGCGCAGATCGAGATAGCGGTGTTTGAGGCGCGTGTCATTCGCAACGCCTTCGTCCATGACGCTGAATGGCGGTGTTTCGGCTTCAGAGAGGATGCGAAGCTCCTCTGCTATGATTTCAACCTTGCCTGTTTCCATGTCAGTGTTGATGTCTTTTTCGGCACGAAGCGCAACCGTGCCTTTAACCGCCAGAACGTATTCACCGCGGACGCCTTCAACCTTTTTGAAGATTTCAGGGTTCGACTGTTCGTCGATTTTTACTTGCAGCAGGCCTGTTCTGTCGCGCAGGGCGATGAAGACAAGCTGCCCAAGGGCGCGGCGTTTGTTGACCCAGCCCATGACCGTAACAGTCTGGCCTGCAAGAGTTTCGTTTACTTGTGTAAGATAGTGGCTACGTTTTAAGGTGCCGAGTGATTCGCTCATAAATAATCTCTCCTTATGGGATTGCGGGTCAAGCCCGCAATGACGTGGCTCTTATTGGTTTGCAGACTTTGGTTTTACGAGTGGTTAGCGGGATATTTCAGTTACTTTTTGTTCGCCAGTTTTTTCAAGTAGTATGAAAGCCACAAATGTCTCTTTGTGTGCTATGTTTTGAGTGTTATTATCAACACCAACGACATTTTGCGTTATACTGGCAACTGTCCAGCCTTGATTTAATAATTCATTGACATGCGTAAAATACTTATTTTCGTTGATATTGCCTTGTTCGGTATAATCTCGATTGTTGCTTAAATATACTAGCTTTTGCATTTGTTTATCCTCTCTTTCGTTTGTAGTAAGCGGACGCCATATATGGAAACCAGCGTGTAGGGACACGATACATCGTGTCCGCTATTTGGATTGAGTATGAGTAACGTTGCAAGCAAAACAGCGCAAGGGCTATTTCGGTTGCAACTTGGTATCGAGTATCACGAAGAGTCTCTCCTTGTGGATCAAATTTTGCATTATCCATCCCCTCTTTCGTTTGCAGCTATTAAGAAACTTTCTATATCATCGAAGCCGACGTCGGTTGTTTCGCCGGTTTCCATGTTTTTGATTTTGAGGACGCGGATTGCGGCTTCGGTTTCGCCGATGATTGTTGAAAAACGCGCGTTCAGTTTGTTGGCATATTTGAGTTGTGCTTTGACGGAGCGTTCGCCCGCATCGGTCTCGGCGTGGATTTTAGCGAGGCGCAGGCGGTATACGAGGCCTTGCGCTTCGTACATGCCTTCATCGCCGATAAAGCCGATGAAGATGTCCGCGCCTGTCTTGATTTGGACAGTGTTTGGGTCCATCGCCATGAGCAGGCGTTCTATGCCCATGCCAAAGCCGATGCCGCTCATATCGGGGCCGCCGAGTTCTGCCACGAGGTTGTCGTAACGTCCGCCGCCGCAGATTGTGCTTTGTGCGCCGATGGAGTCGCTGACGAATTCGAATACGGTGCGTGTGTAGTAGTCAAGCCCGCGGACGATTCTATCGTTAACGATGAACGGAATGCCCATAATTGTGAGAATGCGTTTGAGCTTTTCAAAGTACTCGCGCCCGTCATCATCCATGGAATCGAGGATTGATGGTGCGCCGTCGGCAAGTTCGCTGCATGCCGGGTTTTTGCAGTCGAGAATGCGGAGCGTGTTAGTCGCGAGGCGGTCTATGCAGAGCTTGCAGAGCTTGTCTTCACGCTGTTTAAAGTATGCGGCAAGTTCTTTCAGGTATGCTGCGCGTGATTCGCGCGTGCCGAGGTTGTTGATATACAGCGTTACGCCTTTTACACCAAGAGTTTGGATGACGTTGTGGGCAATCGAGATGATTTCAGCATCGGCAATTGGGGACGCCACGCCGAGAATCTCCGTGCCGAACTGGTGGAATTGGCGTTGCCTGCCTGCCTGCGGCTGTTCGTAGCGGAAACATGGGATTATATAGTAGATTTTTGTTGGCTGTGGTTGTGCGTAGATGCTGTGTTCGATAAACGCGCGGACAACAGGTGCTGTGCCTTCGGGGCGCAGGGTGATGCTTTTCTCGCCTTTCGTTTGGAAGGTGTACATTTCCTTTTGGACGATGTCAGTGCCTTCACCAACGCCGCGAATGAACAGTCCGGTTTCTTCAAACACGGGTGTACGTATTTCGTTAAAGCCGAAGTAAGTGCAAGTATGGCGGATTATTTCCTCCACGCGTTGTAAGCGTAAGACTTCATCGCCGAAGATGTCTTTAGTTCCTTTTACAGCTTTTATCATCTTAAATCCGCCTTTCGTGAAATCATTTCGTCTATGCGTGTGATGTAGTCGCCAACATATTTTACGTTGAATATGCGCCGCAGGTTGTCTGTTGCGGGATTGTAGATTTTTGTAACAGCACCCGCGCCTGCCGCTACTATCGTCTGTTTTTCTGCCATTGTCTGTATGTTGTAGATGCTCTCGTGGCCCGGCTTGCTGTAGCCGACATTCTCGAAGTTGCCGAGGGAGTTCTTCTGCCGGTACATGTAGTAGGGCGAAAGCCCCATGTTTGCTATGCGCTGTGCCGAAAGCGATATCATTGCTTCTATATTGTTTGCTGCGGCAGCGTCATCCGGGTTGAAATCAGATTCGCTAAGGCGTGAGCCGCGCTTGAGAGCCAGCGTATGTACGGTGATGTTTTCGGGTGCGAGTGCGGCAAGTCGGTCGAGAGTTTGTTCGACATCTGAGATAGTTTCGTTGTCCAGACCGAGGATTATGTCGGTGTTGATTGTGTGGAAACCGACATTTCGCGCCATTTCAAATGCTTCAACGAATTGCTTGCTGTTGTGATTACGCCCGATGTTTTGCAGGGTGGTATCGTTCAGGCTTTGCGGGTTCACACAGATACGGTTCACGCCGAACTGCTTGATGGTTTCAAGCTTTTCGAGCGTTATGGTGTCGGCGCGTCCGGCTTCGAATGAGAATTCTGCAATGTTTGAGGTGTCGAACAGCCTTGTCACCATGTACAGCAGCCGTGCGATTTCAGGTTGCGACAGCGATGACGGCGTTCCTCCGCCGATGTATACGCTTTGCAGCTTGCCAAGGTTCGCCGCGTTGCGCGAGATATGTGCAAGCTCTTTCTCGAGGCAGTCGAGATATGTGCCGACGAGTGAGCCGTACTTTTTTATCGGGTACGATGTGAACGAGCAGTACAGGCACTTTGTCGGGCAAAATGGTATGCCGATGTAGAGTGAATAACTGTCGGGGTTCGAGACAAACGGCAATTCTGCGATTGCCACATCCAACGCCAATTGTGCCTTGGCCGGCTCAACATCGAATACGCCTGTAAGAAGCTCTAAGGCTTCGGCGTGAGTTTTGTCTTGCAGCAGCCAGTCGAGTACGCGCTTGCTTGGGCGTATTCCGGTAAGGCTGCCCCACGGCGGCTTGTGCTGTGTAATGCACTTGAGTGCGCCATAGAGGTTTAGCTTGAGTGCTGTCTTTTCGGCAGGGCTGCTTGCCTGTGCCAGTGTTTGTGTTCCTCTGCGGATGGATATGTTTATGTCATCGCCCGAAGAATGGCACGCGATATTTATTTCATGTTCGGTGACATCACCAAGGATGCACCTCTCGAATTTCTCGAAGTTATCGTTTGGGAAGAATACCTGAGCAACTGTTTGCAGTTCGTAGTCGAATTTGCCGTTAAGCCCGATAATCTCGAATTTCATAGCTTTTTAACAGACTTTATATGCGGGTTGCTAACCATTTCGTGCGCGATTGTTGTCTTGCGCGAATGGCCGGGGTATACGGTTGTTTCGGGCGGCAGTGTGTAGAGTTTGTTGCGGATGCTGTATTCGATGGCTGAAAAGTCGCCCCCGGGCAGGTCTGTCCGCCCGACGGATTCGCAAAACAGTGTATCGCCGGAGAACAGTACGTTGTCTGCATCGCTGTAGAAACATACTCCGCCTTTTGTATGCCCCGGTGTGGCAATAACTTTGAAACTTTCGCCGCCGAAGTTTATTGTGTCGCCGTCGTGGAGTAGGGTGTCCGGGCTTAGGCTGCATTCTTCGCGGGCAGCTTGGCGCGAGAAGTTCAACTCAGGGTCGCCAAGAAGTTCGCGTTCGTCGGCATGTGCCAAAATAGGTGCGCCTGTTTGCTCGGCGACAGCTTTCGCCGCAAGTATATGGTCGAAATGCCCGTGAGTAAGCAGAATATGCTTGATTTCCAGACCTTTCTCTTTAACGAAGTTCATAATTGCATCGGCGTCGTTGCCCGGGTCGATAATAACGCCGACATTACTCGCCTCATCGTAGCAGATATATACGTTTGTTCCGTAGCTTTTTGTAACGATTTTTTCGATAACCATGAACACTGCTCCTATGACGGTTTTGTAAAGTAGACAATTCCCCTCCTTGGTCAGGCGCTTTCGCTTTGCGAAAGTGGGCTTTGCCCAGTTTGCCATAGGCAAACCGCTCGAGGTGGCGCGAAGCGACGGGGTGGTCATAAATCGTTTTACACCGTACTACGCTCTATCTCGAATACACCATGGACTTTTCTAAGCTCTGCGGTAACTTTATCGAGCTGTTTCTTCGATGATATTTCTATGCCTAAGTCTATAATGGCTTCGCCTTTGACAATGCGTCCGCTGAAATAAACCATGCTGATTTCCAGCTTGACGGGCACCATCGATATGTCATTCATCAGCCTGGCTCGGTTTTGGCAGAACAAGCGCAGGTCGGCGCGGTACTTAACGCCGTCGGCCTGTTTGTCAGGGAGTTCCCACTCTGCCTCGATGAGCCGCTGGCGGTCGATTTCTCCTAAGTGGATGATGTTTACGCAGTCGGTGCGGTGGATTGAAATGCCGCGCCCGCGTGTGATAAAGCCGATTATTTCATCCCCGGGGACGGGCCCGCAGCATTTGGAGAACCGCACGCCGAGGTCAGTCACGCCGCGCACTGATATTACGCTGTTCTTGGCGCGTTCGATGTTGTTGTCGATAGGGCGTTCGGGCTTGATGTGAATTTCGGGCGGTGCGTTCTTGGCGTTCTCTTTCGCGATTTCATCCGCAAAGCGGCTGATAACCCTGCCTTCTTTTAACGCTCCGCGCCCGACAGAGGCCAGCAGGGCATCCCACTCGTGCAGATTGAACTTG
>Ga0136643_10014574_pt1 | contig 11803 bp, 4 predicted proteins | sample TergutLab28metaG_FD_96883 | JGI IMG/M metagenome (GOLD analysis project Ga0136643, IMG submission 96883) | Labiotermes labralis P1 segment gut microbial communities from Petit-Saut dam, French Guiana - Lab288 P1 (version 3) (version 3) | ecosystem: Host-associated > Arthropoda: Insects >...
CGCTAACCTCTAAAGTTGCATTTTATATATTTATTCAACAAATATAGGTACTGAATATTTTAAACATGGTATATACTCTCCGTTTTTTTCTCTTCAAAATGCAGTTTGCTTCATAATTCTAACACTTTTGGTTCCTGTATTATTCACATTTTATATACAGGATGTGCTAAAATAAAATAATAATTCCGGCGCCAAAAGGTTAATCTTGAGTAGAGGTCTCTCTGCAACATGACACATTCGTGACCTCGACCATAATGAGAGGCGAATGATCACCCTCACTCTCCGGCTGCCTTACCGTGGGAGAACAGCCCTTGTAAGCATTCGTTAGGAGGCTGCGTGGGTCCCAGAGTTTGTCTGCACGAGGTAGCGATGACAGCAAATCTTTTCCCTGAATCCCAGTCTAGTCTTTCTAGTCGCCACACCACCAAGATTTACAGAGAATCTGTCGCTGCTTATTAGACGATGCCACCATAAAAATCTCGTATGGACAGATAGTCAATGTTTACATCAATATTTCCGTCTTAAATTATTCAAAGCACTGTTTCAGCCGTAGATGGCACACGGGATCCTGTGCCGTAGTCGGTTCTTATATAGTCAGTATTTAAATTACTGCAAGGAAGTCGTGTCATATTTAAAGGTAATCCATCATCCTCTTACACAGAAGAAGGAAAGACACGACAAATAGCGGACACGATAGCCGGTAATCCGTAAGAGACCGCTATATGTTTAGATTTGGAATATGAACTCACAAGGTCACCGTTAAACTAACCCACGCAGCTGAGTTTTGGATCTCCTGTGACGTTGTATTGTAACAGTTGTGAAAACCAAACCATTCTGGAAAGGTGAAAAGTTTATAAAGGGGGCAGGAATGGCACTCTCAGGCTGCGGAATACCTGCATCCATTAATTCAGCTACTGTTAATCTTGTGTGAAGCGCTCGACCAAGTGACCGAAAGTAATGGTAACACTGTTACAGTGGAGGTAAGCAGACTGAATATTGGTCGGTATCCCGACTGTACTGGCTGATGTTTCCCGTGTCCTAATCAGTTCCATCATGCATATGTCTAGAACACGACAATTTCCTTCCATATTCGTTCAAAATCTTCGTCCGTGAATCCCTCCGCCATCGACATTATGAACCAGCGCACTCACGACCTCGTTGTACAGTGGACACAATACAAACTTGTTACTTGTGTTCATACCGCTTCGAATAATTGCTACTAAATCCTCCTCCGTGGACAGTTTAGGTCCTGAAGATGGAAGCAAAAGGCTCCTTCATAACGTCAGTTACCATGTGGACATCCTAACAAACACGGTATCATAAACCAGAGAACTTGAGTCTTCATCGTTACCTTTGATAGAATCTCAGTTAAAGGTAAAGGTAAAGGTCTCCTCGTCACATGTCTTAGTTAGCACAGAGCGGAAGTAGAAGTATAGCTCTACACTTTCTTAACATCGACGCTTGATGGGGTGGGTTTTCAAGCCATGTCTCCGCCGCTTCATCCTCGAGAAAGAACTCCTGTGTCCATAACACATGAGGCTAGGTGGCCCTCCAGATCCGGTCTGGACGGGTGAGGAGAAGACAAAACCTCTTGACTTGACCGAGATTCGAAACTCGAACCTTCAGGTCTTAGCGAGTCGCTATACCAACTGAGCTATACCGGCCGCCTTCAGAATCTCAAATATCGCAAATTCCGTTTCATTCAATAAAGGTTTTCATTATGAAGATGGGTTAGTCATCTTATCTTTTTACATCATTACAGTACCATTAGCCTTGCAAGTCACAGTAACACACTTTGGAAACCACTGTCTGGGGATTCTTCTCCTTACGATACTAACTCCTATAAAGCAATGCCTTTTTAGATAAATGAAGGAAGTTTATATTCATCTCTACTCCGTCATCACCTGCAGCAAGCGGGCTTCAAGTTTCGTTGAAATTAGTCCTTAATAACATGTCTGTTATCCACGACGTAAACATTAAGCCTATTAACTCAATTTAGCTCATCCCATTCTTTATATATAAACCATAACCTCTCCCTTCTCGCCGAAAAAGCAGCATCATCAGCACAACCTCTACTCAGCTGCTAATAGAGATGGGATATCTTTTGATTAGTTAGTGTTTGCAGGCTCTTCAGCTTTCTCTCCCTAGAAATAAGAAAAAGAAAACTGTTCTTCATCATGAGGATAAAAGCTTCCAGTACGCCTGGGGACTCTTGATGAAGTGGATTCTACTTTACTCTTCAGCTAAAAGATTTCGGACAGGCTGGCATCAGGTCCCGTAAGAAGAATTTGGTATTACTCGTATGTTAGGTCTTCCTGCAATACTTTTCCCACCCACCCCGTCCAAAGCAGTAAGTGGCTTTTAATTAAAATTAAATAGTACTGAAGTCTTGTCACTTAGAAAAGTTGTCAAAATTTATTTAACAGGTTTCCACATTTCACCGTATATTCATAAAGAATAACTTGCAACAGGCCAGCTCACAGGAGCAGGTCCCTCCTGAAGCAGTTCACCGTCACTCAGTCGCTGTAAAGTAAACTATAACTTTATACTGCCAGAAGGTTCGTTACCGTGTTTACAGAGATTCCGACACTGTAACCGATTCTGAGCAAGGTGAATCGAAGCTATGTCTTCCTAGTTTACTATATCATCTGTTTTAATATTATACCCTTAAATATGTATACTTTTCCCATCACGTCTCTTCGTTTAACTTTTGAAGAGAGAAAATTTTGAATGGACTAGGTCCAGCAATAAACTTCCAGGACTCGGGCTATAAGAACGGATACATAACGCATATGAATAATGATGTTTTGTTTTCCTTCAAAGCAATATGCCGTGACTACACAACGCTTTTTAGATCATTTTAAAACTAGCATAAATAATCATCAATGGCGTCCAGAGGAACCGCAGTTAATTCAGCGGTTTCACTCTTCTTGATGTCTTCGGATTCCTGAGATCGTCTTTCTTCCAGGGCAGTTTTCGCTTAAAGTAATATAAAATGCCAACTGGTAGAGGTCAGGTGAATGAGGTGGGCGGCTATTATTCATCACGCCGCGATTCGCTAGGCAGCACTTCAATCTCGTAATACAATGAGGAGGGGGAACTGTATGCAAAGGACAGTACTCTGTGGCTGCACTATCGAAATCCATTTCAAAAAAATTTCCAGTACCTGGCAGCAGAATTCTCTGTTAACTGTTTTTCCTTCAGGCACAAATTTCCTGTAAATTCTGCATACCAACGGAAGTGATCGTCGTTCTTTCGACCCTCGACTACTGCAAGGGAAAATTTTGGGCTTAAGGGACAACAACTCACACTACTGCAAACTCTGGTGTTTCACTTCACCGTCGTAATGAAACACGCGAAACTCGTCAATGGGAATGACTGAATTAGCAAAATGTGTCTAGACCAGGTCGGATCAACCTTTTGTGTGGTGCGGGCAACCGCAGTAAAACTTGGTTTGCAAGAGGGCAAACCTGTAATTCAACAAAGAAAATGCAGAATAAATATAAATATATGTATAATTACACAAGTGTGTATAATTTTACTTGTGTATTTGTTTACACATCATATACAATAAATTTATCGATAATAGGAAGAGTTCACAAAAGTGCAGTTCACACCTCAGGCTACGATGTTGCAATTTCTGGAATATTTCTACATAATTGATTAGTAATATAATATGTGTCTATGTAAAAAAAAAAAACAGATCATAAGTTTTCAAAATTGTTTCTACGTCCTACCTTGGCTTTCCCAGGGAAAAGGTTAAAAGAACTTTTCCCTTGCCAAATTTCCTTGCGGCAACATTTTTCTCGCGAGTTGCAATTTCAGCGGATCTGGTCTAGACAAATTCTTCACAAGTTTTCACTCTGTGCTCCTAATGTTCGTCCGTCAGTCTGTGTGAAAGACATTTCCCTCACGTCTTCCTCTTTCCCAAATCTTCATGAAAGATGCGATGAACCTTATCCCCGTTGAAATGCAGTAGTCCCGCCGGCAATGTTTGAGTCACTGGATGGTCGCTGGCCACCAGTTCAGACCTCTGCAACTGTTTCCTCACTTCGAGCAGTTTACGTCAGTACACTTCTTGGGTTACCTTCGAGGTCCTCAGTTCCTTCTCTGCACGTTTCAAACTACTCGAAAAGGGCAAGCGACAGAACCTCATTTGTCTAAACAGTTTCAATCATTTCATTTTCTGCAGTGGCTGTCTTCACTAGTTTGAAAGAGAAAGAGATTCTCGTTCGCTGCAGCCCAAAACAAAAAGTAGCTTACGCACGGGGCTGCTACAGATGAACTCATTCATCTAGAATATTCTTTATACTAATACTTGGCGGTCATAACGTTAACAAACCTAAAATATCTACTATTTGCTTATTCGCCAAGGCATACTTGGGTGACACTATCAGCCCTGCAACTCGATTGACTGGTGCCGCATAGGTACTCATTTCCATGCCTGCTGCATATCTTACCCATGCTATCCACGTTGGTTTAATTATTCTGGTTTTTCATACCTTCCTAATGGTGCATTTGAGAGGAATGTGCTCACTATTTAAAATAAGCAACATTTACCTTTACAAATTTTACTATTCAGACCCGTTTTAAATAAACTAACAGGTTTTGTGGACACACTGACGAACATCAGCATGTCACACAAAACTTCCAAGAAGTTGCCTGTTTGAAGTCAATAAGAAATAGTTGAAAGGCTGTCAAGTGCGCTGTAGCTTTTTCCTCAGTGTCCTCAGTATCCACTTACTTACTTACTTACACCATGAAGCAGAGTCCTTCTTGAGAAGCTAACCGGTTCTCAGCAAGTCAAGTAATTCCCCGCTCTTTATGGAAGAGAAGGTTCATTACCACATTCACAAGTGCCCGCCAACTGTCCCTATCCTGAGCCAGATCCATCCAGTCCATGCCGTCAGATCCCACTTCCTGAAGATCCATCTTAATATTATCCTCTCATCTAAGCCGGGGTCTTCTTAGTGTTTTCTTTCCCTCAGGTTTCACCACCAAAACCCTGTCCTCTCCTCTCTCCCGTACATGCCACATGCCCCGCCCATCTCATTCTTCTCAATTAGTACCCACATAAAATAAAATGTTTTATCGGTAGTTGTTCTGTTGTTCTGTTGTTCACATTGATGTTCTCAATTACTACACAGGAAGCAAGTTATAACATGCAAGATGTCTTTAATAACGCAGGTGCCTACTTACAAATACTGAGAAGTACAAAGTTATTTGAATTTAGCACATCATTATACAATTGAAAGCACAAATTTGTTGTTTTATGGAGAATTATTCTTCCTATGTCCAACACGTAGCTTAATTAAAAATAACTTTATTCTATCGAAATTTACTTACCAGTAGAAGGGGCATGAATAAGTCCCCGCATAAGTCGATTTCCCCACTGACTTCTGGAACAAAGATACACAACAATCATTGTGCCACTATAAGCTTAACAATTATAAGATTGTTATATACGAAAGCTAGTATGAACAACTGCAGACAAAATCTCCTGTTTCTCACAAAAACATTCCCGTACTGTTTTGAACATCTCATTGGCCTTGCAGAAATAACGTGATTGTTGGAGAGTTAATTTCATGTGCCCATTCTTCTGGGATTTGTTGACGTGTCGATGGGTGATTGGTACCCGGTGTGTCAAGACACGTTTTAGTCACATCGTCAAAGATCGAATTCCAAGAGGACATCGGACGTTTCGATCCATGAGGATAATACCAAAGCTTTTTCTCGAAACGTCGGGCACCAGTCACCCGTTAACAAGGGGCCCATCCCAAAAGAACGGAGACTGCACTGCTGAAAAAGCCTAAAATCCGCTAAATTAATGTCACTAAAATTATTACACCGCACAAGACAGTGTCGAGTAGAACTCAATAAGTGACTCAATTATACTACATATTTCTCACCCGACTTGTCATTTATTGTTTTTTTAACCAAATAAATTACAGTATGCATACTAACATTCCCCTGTTTGCACTCTGTATTTCACTGCAACATATTTTGGTCTTTACACAGAACATACCCAGCAGGTTTTTATAAAAAATAGTCAAAACTGTATATATAAAAACTTATAATTCTATGAATCTCATATTAAAATTCAAACCCTGAAGTACCATGTATTTCCATACGACGCTCAAAACAAATGCGTGTATTTACACGCTAAAATCATCCCTGTCACTTCCCCTCATATAAAATGCTAATCCGTAACTTGGATTTCATAAAGTCCTAGTACCATAGGGTCACAACCAACTCCGTCGGTATGTCACTTTATTCAGCCGTGAGTAATTCGGTACGGATGGGCCTTCATTTGCTGTAAGTGATACGAGTGGTTCCTTAGCAAGTGATATATTTAATATTCTGCGTAGTTACTTCGTTATTTTATTAATTACCTTCAAGCAATTAAAGCTTTCTAAAAGATCAGCATTTGTAGTACTTATTTATATCCCGTAAAGTGTATTTCTGTACTCATATTTTCTGAAATTGTCGATGCATGATTTACAGCATTTAGACAACTTAAAGCATGCTGGTATTATCAGGTAAATTCTTAGTACATACTTGGTTATGAAAAGAGAGGTTCATGTACTGTGTGTACTTAAGTTTTTCACTCTGTGAAAGGAGGTGATGTCTATATTTTGATGGCATTTGTTTGTTAGATACCGGTGCCAGCTGACATACTGTAACTAATTAGGACATCGATAATGGATCTAAAAGTGATCTACAAAACTCGTTTACATAAACATTTTATCCGCTAAACGTGAAATATCTCCAAAGTCTTGTGATTTTATACCTCTTTAGCAACATGCAATATCTCCATTTTACTCTCGCACATCAGTTTTTAAGTCTTTTGGCATCTGATCATAACCTGGTGATTTGTAACTCTTAAACTTTTCAATGTGCATATTAGCCTTACAATTATTGGATTTTAAAATTAAGGCCCAGTTGTGTGTATTGTAATGCGCCTAATGTCATTAACCCAATATTTGTACTACATTCGCATTCAACAATAAGCTACATAGCAAATGGTAGACTATGAACGAGAATGCAGCTTGTAAAGAAGTATAAAACTGCACATTGTTAAGGATATTAAAACAAGCGAAGAATACCTTACAGTGTTGGATCCAAATCGGAAAATAAAATCAGTACTACACAGTCCCAATTGAAAGCCACGGGGGAACTACAATAAAGAAATAAGAAAATTATTGTTGAGAGACGCGATATTGTAGAGATATAGTAATAGAATCTACACTTAAAATTTCTAATCTACTTGCCAGTAGTTTTCTCAGTTTTTTTTTATTCCAGTCCTCCTTAGCGTCTAATAAGGACGGCGTCTAACTTTCTTTTCCCATTTGAACCTGACCTTAATTAGGTGTTATGCAATATTCATCTCTGTCTAATTTCTGCAGTTTATTTGTTATAGACTACATTCTCATACACACTTAAGAATGTCCTGCATAATAGTTCTCTTCTACAGGTTTTAGTTACTGAACGTTTTGACTAATACATAGGTCCATTTATCCTTAACATCGACAGCTATAGACATGAATGTTAAGCTTCAATTCCAGCCTCTGTAATCTCGTGGATGAAATGTCGGCACCCACTGGGAAGGAGTTGGGTGGCACAGCGCCGATCTGTGTGCAAAGGGCAAGAGAACACTCTCTTGGCATACAGGAATCAAAAACAGATTTCTCGGTCGTTCAGGTCATAGCCTAGTGACTATAGTGACTCAGCTACCAGGCTCCATATCTTAATGCTACAAACTAAGTTCACGTGTACATTGACTGAACAAAAAATTCGGCCCTTAAAAGTCAGTTCTTTAATACACCATGTTTATGCAGCTGAGACTCCTTGGGTTTGTCTTTAAATTTTCAGCTGTTTTTTTGTCTATTTTGGTAATACGTGGCGAGATCAGTGTTGAAGGGAGAGGCCAGCCACTAAATCAACCGGGTTGCCTGTTGACAGGTTTCATGTGCAAAAGATGAGGTTCAATTCGGGACACTTTCACTGATGCACAGATATTGAATAAATATGCAAACATTAGACGCAAGAAGACTGACACGACGTTACTCCTAAAACGTCGTTTAAAATAATCGTTCATCAAGACGGAATGTCCCCATTTACTGCGTGAAGTGAAACAACACCAACTGCCACAAATCTGAAGACTATCATGATGGGACACACAGGTCTATATTGCACTAACATGAAGTGACTTTTATTACCAAATAAGTCTTGCAAAGCACATTACTAAAGAAACAACGTCACACATTTTATGTCTTTCAATATTCTGACTTGAAATGCCGTTTCTCTCTCAATATGAACGGCCGCAAAATCTCTCAATTAGGAAGGCTTTAGACAGCGGACCGAGTGACCCACATCAGGAAACTTTATTCCTCACTTTAATGAGATGAACTACTAAAACCGCAGAGCTGGTATTTTTAAGAATTTATTTTTTGTTTAGTATGGCGTCGTTCATTCGGTGTTCAATTGTCACTGGCCACCTGGCACAGGCCCGCAGGCCCGCTTGCCTTCCCTAATATTTCGCATCTTTCAACTGCTCCCTAAACGTCGGAACTATTCACAGTAACCCAGTTCGGTAATAATGTGGCAGGCGAATGGACTTGAGGCAACAATGGCGCTTCCTAAAATGTGGCAATGCGTCGTTACACAGCTCGAAAAGTATAAAATTTGGCGTACTGAAGAAAAGAAAGTTAGACCGACAGTCATAATTTAACGCTTTATCATTGTTTCTGGCTTGCTACATGTTTCGGCTTTTGAAAAACCATAATCAGGCAATTAAAATAAGCATTAAGAAGTTTAATTTAAGTAAAACACATTGAAATGATAATTTTTTTCAGATATTTGAGAATTCAACTCTACAAAAATTGGAGCTGTATAAGCCAAAACTAGATAAAAGTAAGCTGTGTTTTGAGACATTAAGATATAACATATGCATATTATATTACAATTTTAAAATTTTTTCCAGTACTCTGAGTATGAAAGGGAGGTTATTCAAAATAAATAAGCTTTGTGGGGTACAAATTTTGCATCAATTTTTATTTGGTCAATGCTGGGGCGGTGCGGTAGATTATATATATATTTTTTCCATCTTAGATATTCACTCCTTCTACCCCATCCAGTAAATCAGTCGAATTTAAAGTAAAGTAGTATGTTGAACATGCCTTCGTATGATACGTAAATAAATCGATTAAATCATTGTGGAATGAAGGCCACTATTCTCCATTGTCCAGTTACATTATCCCTGTCAGGTCCAAACATCGCTAGCATCGTCTTCTCGGATATCCTTATCCTAAGACCGAGATTCACACCCACGCAACACTGAGATACGAACGTTAGTGAAGAAGAAGTCTGTAAAAAATTTACAACTAAAAGCAACAAATGTTTTTATCTTGAGTAGAGTTCGAACGTATGACCATTACACAAGATTCTAGCAAGTCTCCAGGACCACGAAAAATAAAACAACAGGATTATGAATTCTGGTTATAGTACATGAATACAGTGACAAAAGTTTAGTAATCCAGGTCCTCACTGTAGTTCAGGTCTAATGCCCCACTGAGCATGAGCATGCATGTAAGGCCCAGTACATTTCTCCGGAAGTCGTACGCCTGCAGAGGACGTGAATATATCTCAACAGCTAGATTATACGAGCACATTTCCTGGCGTATTAATAAAACTATGTGCGTCTGAATCATTTTTAAACAAGTTATTTGTGAACTGAATCATTTCCTACATTACGTTTGTTAAAACGACCTCAGGGCCAGATGTGTTGAGGTGAGGATATCCTGCGAAGGTCCGCAGCCTTGTTGAACATTCCGCTACGCTTGGCCAGGTTTCTCTTGGCTATCCTCATCGTGCAGAGGATCGTACTTTATTATAACCTGCTTCTGGAGCGCCAACAACCGCAGCAAAAACAAAACAGTACACGGTACAGCAATACACATTTATAAGGCATCTTCTCTAATTTAAATGTAGAAAAACGCATGTCATTTCCTCATGAAGCAAAATAGTGTTTTACAACAACCCGAAGCCTTTTATTTACAATCGGGCCCGGATATTCTGTACCACTGAAGCTGTAATTGTAAATATTCTTATATACGACGTATGGAGATTTAGAGGAATAGCTCCAGGAATTTAAACGTTTTACAACATGAAGGTGAGTGGCAATACACCTCAGCCATTTACCTTCACGAAAGAAGTTCCAGCATTCACAGGAGGCCGGATGACCAGTTCCCGTGTGAATGCTGTAGAAAAGGGGAAAGGCTCTACCCCTGCCGGGAATCGAACGTAATTCTCGTGTCTCCATCGCGTAACCTCGTCCTCGCTCTAACCGATCTGTAACGGCTCCTTTCCTTTTCCACGAAACAAAAGCGCGGATATTTCGCTAGGACTGTGGCACATGCGACAAGGCGAATAAAGTACGGTTGCTTACTGTGGGTCGCTGCATGGGTATTGGTATTATTCAATTTAGATATAAGTGCATTACTGCAGATACAAATACATTACTGCAGACACGTGTTACTGTAGATACAGATATATTACTGCACATGTTTAGATATTATTATAGATATAAACAGTACATGATTCCGAATGGACTGGATCGAGGTGACTCAGGATAGGGACAGATGGCGGGCACTTGTGGATGCGGTAATGAACCTTCGGGTTCCATGAAATGCGGGGAAATTCTTTATTGGCTGAAAACCTGAAAACCAGTTACCTTCTCAAGAAAGACTCTGCTCCATGGACTCAGTAATTAATTAATTAATTAAGTAAGTAAGTAAGTAAGCAAGTAAGTAAGTAAGTAAGTAAGTAAGTAGGTAAGTAAGTACATGATTTCAGAAATAATATGCCACTGCAGATACAACCCATTCGTAAGCAAGGAGTCATCAATTATTTTCTGTGTTCAGGAATGGGAGGTTCTCGCTGCGGTGAAGAGGAAGGTTACTGGAACCGTCTTCTGGACCATGCACGCTGTGACCTTTGGCAATTATTTAACCAGCGATTTAACCCATCGACACAGAGTAACTTCCCAGAAAACTTGAATCTTCACAACACCGCTATGAGGATCTCAGTTTTTGTATATATATATATATATATATATATATATATACACACACACACACACACCAACGATTGCAAGGAATTAAACAAATTCTGGTATCAGTCAGCCTGCAGTGTTCGTGTTCCCGTGAAATGTTAGTCAAACAAATCATTTTGTTCAAAGTTTAAACAAGCTATATACACCTACACTAACACAGAAGCAGAATGGTTATCTCATAACTTCACTTTCTTCATGAACGAAGGAGATCGTCCTTTTCTCTTGGGACGCCACGAAAATTACATAGATTTTCTAAACTATCATATAATTAAAAGCCAAAGAAATTGCTTTCAGAAAAAATAATTTCCTCACTATATGCATGCACGTCTGAGACAGGTAAGATAATAGTCTTATTAAAACATTCTCCAGGTTTTCCGAAACCCAGCCACGAATATACAGTTAACTATTTCATGCACTAAATAAGCCACTGAAGTCACGGAACAATACCCTTCACGAGAATCTGATAATATTTTTACCGGAAAAGAAATGTTTTGTTTCGTATGAAAACCAGATATTTTCATTCTTTAAAAAATCAAGCCACTGGCCCTAACAACTGAATTAGGTTCATCACCCCCCCCCCTCCACAAAAAAAACCTTAGTTTGTAATGATTAATTTTAAAAATCCTTGATGTGTCATTGACCGCCTCTGTGGTCTAGTGGTCAGAGTTTCTGGCTACAGATACAGAGGTC
>Ga0136643_10014577_pt1 | contig 11803 bp, 8 predicted proteins | sample TergutLab28metaG_FD_96883 | JGI IMG/M metagenome (GOLD analysis project Ga0136643, IMG submission 96883) | Labiotermes labralis P1 segment gut microbial communities from Petit-Saut dam, French Guiana - Lab288 P1 (version 3) (version 3) | ecosystem: Host-associated > Arthropoda: Insects >...
AAACAACATTAACTTAATAGTACATCTTGTGATTAAAAAATTGTCCCACATTCTTTTGTAAACAATTTTTTGTGCGTTTTTTTGGTACCCCTTTTTTAACTACATCGTTTTTTTTTGTTGAACCACCCCCCCCCCCTTTGGGCATGGTTGCTTACTTCACATAAAATCTGTGACAGCAAATACACACTAGGTTTACACATAACTGTACCATGTCATAATTCTAGTCTGTTCACGAACCCCTGGTAATGTATTAAATCTGTACGACCATTCCACACGGTTTTCGCAGACGCCGGCTTTTTGATGTGGACTACCTGAATTTAACACAATGGTGGAAGTCAACAGACTCCCGTACCATATTTCTTGTAAAACAACAAACGGTAGTTTGGGCAGAATATATTAAAAAAAAACCGTAAGTAGGAATTACCAAAATAGGAAAACAAGCCTGTATTTTGTGCGCAACTTGTCTCTGAACTCCTTCTCCTTCAAATATGGGTAATTTAATTCCATCATCAAGGAGACATAAACGGCAGCAATTTGCGGATGCAACGGCGAAAGTCTTGTCATCCATCGCAGTTATGCAGTGGCCTTTTACGTCATATAGTCGATTCCAGACTCAGCTTCGGCCTCCCCACATTAAATTTAATTCAAACACAGTGGCCACGTAACACACAATTCACCCAACTCACGATACCGAAATCGAAACACTGTTTTACGAGCTGTACGAATCACATACACAATACCAGGCGTATTATCGTTTCGTTTTTAACGCTGCTTCGATATTGTGAAGCCTATGTTCACATTGCCTCGTAGACATCTAGTCGCTAAAAAATGTTGGCTGCATTGAGTATACGTGTATAGAACGAGGAAAAGCTGCCCTCGATGTGGACCATGGATGTCAAGTGACTTCCCCTTAATAAACCTCAGTAGTGTGCAGTAAGATTTGACCCCTCTGGTTAGTGAGTGTCGATTTCCTTTGACCACGGGATTCACACTTTATTTAAACGTAATCCATGATTCCAAAAACGACCTTTGGTGATCTGACTGCGTAGTTGGACACGGAAATGAAAACCATATTTAAAACCAAAACCACTGATTATTTACGACAGAGAATTTCAATTGGATGATATTTGGTCTCCTGCACTTCCGGGCCCGATGCACCGAGACCTTAGGACAGGAGGCCCTTTGTGACCCATGTTCTGTACTAAATTAGAGGAGCCCTTTTCCATTAGCAAACTTCCAGATGGCCACTACACTTAGTTTCCTAATATCCTCAGGGTCCAAAAAGAAGGAACCCGGATGTGTATGTCTGAGTGAAGCCAAGGCATCACAATCACACAAAATGTGGACTGAAGTTTCCTCCTCAGTACCACATTTCCTACAAGTGGGATTATTACTCAGCCCCAATTATATAGAAATATCCTAGTAAGCAGGCCAGTAACAACCGTGGATTGTGTCCTATTAATCTTTTGGCGACGGAATAATTTTTTTTTTAATTTTAGGACATTATGTATATAAAATGTGAATAATACAGGAACCAAATACGTTAGAATTATGAAACAAACTGCACTTTGAAGAGAAAAAACGGAGAGTATATACCGTGTTTAAAATATTCAGTACATATATTTGTTGAATAAATATATAAAATGCAACTTTAAAGGTTAGCGATGCGGTACGACCACTATAGTTGACATTAGGCGTCAAAAGGTTAAGGGACAATAATCGGGCCCTCTTAGCCAGGTCGGGGCCAGAAATCAATTCTCGAGCCTGTCTCTGCCTACTACAAGAACCACGCCACAATACCAGATGCTGGTTTTCAATCCAGCGTTTTATCTTTCTTCCTTATATTCTGCCTAGAGACCCCCAAGAAAGGCGCAAGTCCAACAAACCGCTGAACAGAACCGTCCCTTGCGAGCTTGTCGGCGATTTCATTTCCTCGCAATCCGGCATGCCCAGGGAGCCAATACAGCCCCACAGTGTGCCGGATAGAGATATCGTTCAACTCTTCTGGCACTGTGGTACCAAGAGAGGCGTTGTTTTGGCAGCCTTCAGCACTTTCAGAGCTGCCTGACTATCAGAGCATATGCCAACAATTTTCTCTGGTCTGTCCTGAGATTCAATTTCATGAATACAGGCTAATATCGCATATACCTCAGCCTGAAATACTGTAGCATGTTTTCCTAGAGAGATGCTGAGCCTTCTGTCTACAGTTTGCTTATAGACCCCAGACCCGGTCCCCTACACAGTCCTGGGCAAATTCGTAAACCAGACGAGCCCTTTCACCGCAGGAGGAGTCCCAGGTCCCCTGGTCCATTCCTCTCTAATTAACGTAGCGACCCTATATTTGGGTTCCAGGCTGAAGACTGGCTTCATAATGCCGACTCCCATATTAAATATGGGATCAGACTTCCTAAGTCGCATCAATATGCAACTATGTCCTTGGTTGGGGTGAAAGTAAGACCAACACCCCAAACTCCAAAGGCGATGTGCCACCGACCTCGCCTTCCCCTGTATCACTAAATCCAGCGGAGGGAGGCCAGTCAGTGCCCCCCATAGCACCAGTAGGAGTCGTAAGAATCGCTCCCAGTTATCTCTAAGCATGCCAATCTGTACTTTGCTTAGCCTCTTCTTGACACTATCCGTCTCACAGCCAGGCCACCAAACTAAGGATGCGAAAGAGATGGTTGGCCGAACGATGGCGACGTAGAGCAAGTGGAACACCTCGGGTTTCAGGCCCTATCTCGCCCCCCCCCCCCACGCTCTTCTACAGGCCAACAGCAATTTGTCAGCATTCGTCATCTTGACATCCACATTTTCTCTCCAGATCAACCGAGAATCCAGAATGACACCTAGATACTTGACCGACCCCGAGAGATTTAATTTAAACTCAAAGAAATGTGGTCCCAAGAAACCCAGGAGTTTGCTTTACCTAGTATATGCAACGAATCCAGTCAGACTTCGTAGCACCATGTCTGTACGGTCAGAAGGGCACACTGCATGAGTCCTGATACCGTGTTTGGGAAATTACCCCCGAGAAGAGACATATGTCATCTGTGTATCCCTGAATGAATATACCATTTCTACTGAGCCTGGCCAACAAATCACCTACCACCACGCACCATAGAAGCGGTGAGAGCACACCTCCCTGCGGGCATGCAAAATCCACTGAGGGTCGCCACAACAACATGGCCCTCCAGGGTGACCCTAATCGACCTACATTGGTGTAATTCCATACATGACAAGAGCACCACACATTGTATCATAGCAGGTAACGTTGAATGCTCCTTCTATATTTAAGAAAACACTCAAGGGCATCTCTTGCTGGTCAAGCGCCTTCTCAACCCGTACAACGAGCCGATGAATTGCCGTTTTCACCGAATTCCATCACATTCGGGAAGGCCTTACGGTAGACTTTAGGGAACGTGTGTTTTCTTCTTCACGTTCGAAAGCATCTTATTTACCGAGCGATCGTCATTCTGTAAACAATCACTCCTTGCAGGAAATCCATGACACATTGGTACACGGTATATGAAGCCATGGAAACAATCGGGGCCTGCGTCTGTGACTAGCCAAGTCGTTACTTTTCTGGCACTTAATACTTTATACAGGCAGAGAAAGGCAGTTTTATGAACAAGTTTCATCACGTGGGAATCACGAGAATAATTTTTGGAAGGCGTAACCCTTGGAGACGGGACCGAGAGGGAGCGAAATTCATTAACGATGTAAATTAGCAACGGGCTTTGATGTGCAAAGGCATATAAGAAATGTGCTTAAAATGAGGTCTAGGTGTCGACGTACTGCTTTAATAATTTTAATATGGAGTGGGATATTATATTAAAAACCTTTCGGCCAAGAATAGTAACCATATCCGTTTATAAATCTTCAGGCTGTAGTCTCGATTATTTTAAATATTTCACTTTCGTCATGTATGTGAGAAGGAACTGGAAACAAAACTTTAGATTGAGGGTTACTTCAGTACCCGGCTCCAGTTATGTCAAGGAGTCGCAAACCTCTGACTGAGGGTCTAAACTGGACATCCTTTTGAGTGTGAAATATTCCCAGTGGCTATGACAGGAATAAACTCTAAAAACTTATCTTCTTTGGCGCTAAGCTTAGTTACGTTGTGCAACAGTGACGCAGCACCGGTTGTCGTCTAGACTAAATGGGGGGCGTATACGTTTTCTCTGTGACTTACGTTGCTGGCTTCACACAGTCTCTTTTACTGGCGTTGTGGCGTCACCGGGCGCGACCATTCCTGGGGAAGACTAGGAGAATGATGTCTTCTCTAAATTATATGGAACTGTGTCGTCTTTGTCTAGTAAAAGAACGAGTGTCAATACCAATTTTTGAAGGAGAAGGAGATGTTCGTCAGATATTTCTTAAAATAGCCACATGCCTCCCTGTTAAGGTAAGCAACTTAAGCGTCACCCACGCCATGTCAGAAATTAGTGAAACGCCATGTTATCGACTTTTTGTTTGATGGCTAGGGCAATTCCTTTGTTTGGGATATAGGTTGATGGTGCAGACGTTTGGCATTTCTTTTGATGACCTTTGTTGCTGCCACTGTGAAAGAATGTGATGTGCCGTAAGCAGTGAAAGTATATTACTTTCGAGCTTACAATCCCTATGTGGTCTTAGTAAAGGTACCGAAAACCTAAAATGGAGAGTCAGATACAGCGTACATTGTTGTAACTAGTGGTTACGGTTTCGGGCCTTTAACCGATCAATCATTGGGCTGTACATGAAGACATGTAATACATATGACATGCATATAGAAATGTTGGAAAAATCTGAAATTACCATGGGAATTTACGTGACGTAATACTAAACCATTTTAAAACCTGGTACAGTATTCATTACATGTGTAGCTGTGCATGATGTAGTGCCAAAATATTAGAGGCAGTGTAACTGAAATACTGATATAGGAGGAATCATGAAATCAAAAGTACTAGTAGAAGCAATCATGGCTATCTGCTATGACTTTAGGAGGTGTAAGAAATGTGGTATGAATTGTATTGCGTTAATTCTAGTTGTAATAAGTTGAGATCTCAGTCTTGAACATTTCTTTGTGTATGTCATATTTTACTATTTTTTTGTACATGATGATAGGCCTGTTTATAAAGCAGGAATGGGTTTGTCATCAGAACTTGTTTTGTGTTTGATAGTTATATTGAGTAGTTATTACATACCAACACAAGGGCATGATTACCATGCAGGTGAAGGTTAAAGATACTGAAAATTACACATTGTACTCTGCTATGTCATTTCACACATGTGTTTTCTTGCTGCTTGCATCCAGAGCATTATGGTTTGAATTTTGTTCAGGCAGTAGTCATGCGCAGTTTCCCTGACTGTGATGAAGGCATTAGCCCTGGTGATTGTAACACGGATTTTGGGGATAAACATTTACAATTGCATTTGTGTGAAATTTATTTTCATGTTGAAACAGTGATATTGAACTTTCACTAGCAGTTAACGCAGTATCAAGTTTGTCCATCGTAGGACACCTAACACATACTGAAAGTATGTTTATGACACATTTCAGTAACTAAATTAGTGTGTTGTTTATGGTGATGTGACGTGGGAGTGAGTGTATGGAGTACTATGTAGGATGTAGGTAGGTTTTGGCAATGATTAGCAGTTCAACTGCTTTTCATCTCACTCAGTTGTGGTTGGCTAATTGTATAATACGAACTAAATTTTATGTGGGCATTTTTGCTGTAGACTTCTGCATTTATAACATTTATTGAAAGTGATTTTTCTTTATTTGTGTTATAAATGAATGTGTCCAGGACTGCAAAAATGTGACTTAGCTTGTTCTTATGAAAATGTTTGCATGTTTATGTGCACTGGTATCTTGATTGACTTGTTTTATGCAACAAAGTGGCAGCCATGTCCTTTTCATGTTTACCAACATTGATAATCACTCTGACCTATGAAGTTACTACCTTAGAATAATGAAATGATCTTTATTTTTTCTCTTGCTTATATCAAACTCTGGAAGCCAAACAGCAAGTATCCTTCGCAAGTGATACCTCAGAGCAGGAATGCGCAAATCTGGGGTGGTGGGTTGCCAGAATGACTGAGATAATACAATGGGATGTGGTGTATCAAGAAAACCTATCTACCCACCCACCTACTCACTCCATGGAGCAGTGTCATTGAGAAGCCACTGTTTTTTTTAGCTAATCAAGATATTCCCCACATTTTATGGAACTTGAATGTACAGTGTTTGTTTTCAAGAGTCAGCCATCTGTTGGTATCCTGATTCAGATCAATCCAGTACATACACCCTCCCCCATCCCACTTCCTGAAGGTCCATTTTAATATTATTGTCCCATCTACATCTGGGTCTCCCAGTGGTCTTTTTCCCTGAGGTTCCCCCACCAGAACCCTGTATGTACCTCTCTTCTCCCCCATACATGCTACATTCCTGGCCCATCTCATTCTCGATTTGATCATCAAAATAGTATTTGGTGAGGAGTGCAGATTATTAAGCTCATTATGTAGTCTTATCATCTCCCCTGTCCCTCTTAGGCCCAAATATTGACTTCAGCACCCTATTCTAAACACCTTCATCCGACATTTGTCCCTGAGTGTGAGCGACCAAGATCACACCTGTACAAAACAACTGGCGAAATTATAGTGCCGCGTTCTTAGTCTTTATATTTTTAAATAGCAAACTGGATGACAAAAAGAGTTTGCACCAAACAATAGCACATATTCACTGACTTTAATCTGCTCTTAATTTCTTCCTGAATAAAATTTTGATGTGTTAGGGTTATTCCCAAATATTGACTCTTCCATCCTTTCAGAGGAACAATTATCCGTATTTATTTTGACCATCCAACATTCTGATTTCGAAACATCACCATGCACTTAGTTTTATCAGCATTTACTTCTAGTCCAGTATCCTTACTAGCAACTATTAAAGCTTCAGGGGTTATCGTTATAGTGTTTAAGGCTCTACCCAGTGTATCATCGGCATAAACGAGAAGCTAATGTGTACCATTTAATTTCAAGCCTTCCTGGTTTACCTGAACCCTTCGAATGGAATACTGTGAAGCATAGTTGATAGGCAATTGCAATAAAGCATCTCCTTGTTTTAAACCATTCTTAATAGGAAATGTGTCAAATGCTGGCCTACCCACACACTTCTGTAGGTTTCATTCAGATACATTTTTATTAGCCATAACAATTTCATGGGATACCAAACTCAGTGTGAATATTGTACAAGATGTCTCGCCTAACTGAAGCATAGGCTTTTTTGAGTCTATAAATAGCTGATGCACTGCTTCATTGTATCCCCATTTTTTCTCAAGTGTTTGACTAGTGCAGAATTTATCATCGGTAGTTGACCTGTTGCATTGAAATCCATACTCATGATACCCGGTAATTTCCTCTGCATATGGGGCTAACCTTGATAGTAGGATAGTGATATGCCTCTATAATTACTACAGTCTGTTTTGTTGTTCTTAGAGATAGGTAAAATGATTGATTCCTTTGACTCCTCAGGCAATTCCTCCCTATTCCAAATAGAATTAATAAGTCTATGGATATCAAATCAAATTGTCCTACCCCCTACTTTAATCAGTTCTGCTGGGATTTCATCAGTACCTGGTGATTTATGACTTTTTAGCTTTTCAGTAGCCATCTCAAACTCAAAGGCACTGGTCTTAGTCACTAGGGCCTCTGCAGTGTGTATTTGTGTCTGCCTATCATTTTTAACCCCATGTACATTCAATAGCTGAGAGAAATGGTTCCTCCACCTAGCCAAAATACTGTGGGAGTCTGTAACAAAGTCACCCTTATCATCCTTTACTATGTTCTAGGCTGGTAATGCTTCTTAAAGTCATTGATGCCCCTGTACAAGTGTCTGATATTCTTGGTCATACTGTTATTTCCCATTTCATAGATTTTAGCTTTCAGATATTTCTTCTCCTTCCTGTTGTGTCTCTAGCTTCACATTTTTACATTGTTTGGATTATCTGCATTGCTTTGTTTTGGATCCTGTAGCCATTGCATTTTAGCCTGCTTTCTTTTATCTAAAAAAATGTAAACATTCTTCATCAAACCATGGCTTATGTTGCTTCAATTTGTACAGACCTAGACTCTCTTTAGCTGAGGTTCTGATATTCTCTTTAACGTTCTCCCAAGCCCTATTTAAATCCTTGCCATTATTTAAATTCTCCAAAATTGCATCTAAATCTGATACTGTTTCCTAACCTGCAGCTCATTTAGCTTCCTGAGATAAAGTTTCCACACATCAAAGTAATGTGCTGCATGTTTACTTACTGCCAGTCTTTCCCTAACTTTTGCAACCACCAGATAGTGATAAGTATTACAGTCAGCTCCCCTACAATATCATACATAGAATATACTCGAATGCCATCTCCTATCTATCAGTATGTGATCAGTTAGTTTGTGGGTCTTCCCATCAGGAGAGGTCCAGGTGTATTTATTAATGTGGTGCAGGAACATAAATTTTTTGATGTGTCAGTGTTTTATATTTTACCATTATCATTACAATCCTGATGTAGACTTGTATTCCCAATTGTTGGTTTAACAGCATTCTCTCTCCCCAATTTTACTTTGAAATCTCCAAGCAGATTTTTCATATGGTGTTTAGCAAGATGATGGAAAAGCTGCTCTAATTTTTCATAAAAACTGTCTTTTGAATTATCACTTTTCTCCTCACTTGGTGCAGAACAGTAATATTACACCAATGACCTCTCAGAACTGTATATGACATCATATCACAAACAAATTCTAATCTCATAATTGTTGATAAGTGTTATGTGGTGTACATTAAGTCTTGTTCCCAATTGATGATTTTCATTTCTTTTCTGTAAAAAAAAAAAAATCCTCTCCTGTGCCCCCTTTGTCGCCTCACCTAACTTATTGTACACCCACAAAATCCAATCTAATTTATGCCTTGCTACTAGAAAACTAATGTTGGTCATATTTAATGATGTACAGTTCCTGTTAGGAATGCATACAGTGTCATGTTTGTGAAATAAAATGACTTATACGTTCAGTTTATTATGTCAGAAGGAAATACGAAATCTTAGACTTCTTTTACAAAGAGAGAATCTCAAAGCAGAATCTGTTTGCATCATTAAAATGAAACTTAAAAACCTCCTGCTGTATATATTTTTGTGGTCTAATCGAAACAGTTGCCTTCACTTCATCTCTGACGTAACATTTACAGGCTGTTGGCTAACATCTTCACATAGTATTGGATATGCAATGTGTTTGTGTGTGTATGGTGTTTAGGGCAGGGGTGCACAGATTTTCCAAGAGTCTAGGAGGCAAAGCAAAATTATAAGACACCAGTACGGTGACACAAAGCATGTTCCTTTTTGAGGATCAACAAGTATGTGCCACCATGCAAAATTAGTTGCCATGGTGACTTGGTGTCTGGGATTTGTGCATCCCAGGTTATAGGCCACATAAGTAAATGGTTACCAACACAGCACATTAAGTATATGATGAAACCAGACACATTGTCTCACTGACATATACACAGGTGGTTGGACTTTGAATTTTTAGTTAGTGACAGGAAGGTTTGCTTTCAGGTTTCACTTTATGGACATGGATGTTAGACCTTGAGATATAAGTTCAGTGAATTGATTTTTCATTTTATTAGTGGAACCTACACTTTATTAACTTAGTGTGTGTATTTTAGGGTCTGAGGTTTCATTTTATTGAGTCACAGATGATGGGCTTTGGGCTTTGAGGTTTCATTGTTCCTCACTTTGTGGAGTTTACAATGTCTGCCAGTGTTTGTAACAAGGGATTTGTTAAGAGTTATATCTCATATGATAACGCTTTGACTTTCTAGTTGGTATACTTGTAGTCCTTAATTGTAATTTGTTCATTCTGTTGTCTGTCTTATGACAGATCCATAGCTTTGTCCAAAGCAAGTTCTCCATAGAGGGCTTCCTCTTGCAGTTTACAGTGTCCTCTGTTTTCCATAGGTTCCTCCAGTAGCTGTTTACATCTCCTTCCTTGTCTTCCTGCCACTTCTATCCTTTTCTCTATCTTTCTTTAAATAACATGTAGAAGGTAGTTTCTATGCAATATGTTACCAATTCAGGTAGCCTTGTGTCTTTATATTGTGTGTAGGATATTCCAGCCCTCCTGGGCTCTTTGTAACACTTCTGCATTTCTCGCATGGTCAGTCCAGCTGGTGTCCATCATTCCCCAGCACCACATTTCAAAACTGCAGGTATTTTTGATCTACTTTCCGGAGTGTCCATTCTCAGCACCTTACAAAGCAGTACTCAAAAGGTGCCTCTCTACTAGTTTCTTCCTTAAATGTAAGTGCAATTTGCTGGTGAAGAGAGTCTTCTTGTTGAAAGCTGCTTTTGCCACGGCAGTCCTGCATTTAATTTCCCATTTACATCTTGCTTCATTTGTTATCATAAAGAGTTGAAATATTCCACATTCTCTGGCTGTTTTGCGTCTGTCGTCATCTGTATCGGAGATGGTTACCTTGATAATGAGCACCTTATTTTTTTTTCCACGTTCCTTTCCATTCCATAGCATCTCCAAATTTCATTTAGGCATTAAATTATGCCCTGTAGGCTGCTGAAGGAGATCAGCCATTCTCTTGCACAGTTTGTTGAACTGGGATTTTTAAGAAAGCAAAAATGTACAAAAATAATTACTTGCTGAGGTGTTAGGTGCTCTGATGACCTCCAGTATGACTGATTCTTGTTGTTTGGGGTTTTTTGAGCACTGCTGTATAGATAATTGCTATTTTTAGACAAGTTTACAAAGTATTTCAAGAAGTGACGTAGCTTTGTCATGTTTGTCTACATGGAATAACTCAGCTACTACCAGATGGATTTTATTAAGGGTTGTGTGGGGGATTTTACTGAAGTCTGTTGGCCATTTTCAAGTTTGGTTAATGTATACAATTGGCAGATGCTTTACATTAGGTTCTCTGTGCATTAATATAACATCTTACCAGTACGAGATTTGTACAAGGAACATGGTATTGGGGACACAGAAGTTGTCTAAACATAACATTGTGCCATGCAGATGCGATCTGTTATGATGTTGGAATAATGCAGTGACCTAGTCTGTTGGTGTTATGTGGTGTTCCTGTGCAGTTATTGACTTTATTCATGTGATATGCTTTCTGAATATTTAAAGAAAATGGGTTCATGCAATCACAGTGCGAGGGGCTACCCAAAATTTCCGAGAATTTGCTTGTAATAACATGAATACTTACTTTAAGTCCTGGTTTCCACTGTCACCTTCGAAGTAGTCACCTTGGGATTGCATACAACGATCCCAGCCATTTTGCCACTTTTGGAAGCACTCATTGAAGTCTGCTGACGTTAGAATGTTCAGTACCTGTTGCGATTCTGGATTCTGCTTGGATTTCTTCAGTGGTTATGAAACGCTGCACTTTCAACTGGAGTTTCACTTTAGGAAATGTAGAAATTGTAAATGGTACACAATAGCTTCCGGCTTATGCCGATGATGTTAATATACTGGGAGGAAGCATACATACTCTAGAGGAAAATGCAGAAGCTTTAGTAGCTGCTACTAGGGAGATTGGACTGGAAGTAAGTGCTGATAAAACTAAGTACATGGTCGTGTCTGGACAGGAAGTAAGTGTTGATGAAACTAAGTACATGGTCGTGTCTTGAGATCAGAATGCAGCACAAATTCACAGTGTGAGGATTGATAATAGTACCTTCGAGAGGGTGGAAGAGTTTAAATATTTGGGAACAACTTTAACAAATCAAAATTGTATTGCGGAAGAAATTAAGAGCAGATTGAGGTCAGG
>Ga0136643_10014578_pt1 | contig 11802 bp, 8 predicted proteins | sample TergutLab28metaG_FD_96883 | JGI IMG/M metagenome (GOLD analysis project Ga0136643, IMG submission 96883) | Labiotermes labralis P1 segment gut microbial communities from Petit-Saut dam, French Guiana - Lab288 P1 (version 3) (version 3) | ecosystem: Host-associated > Arthropoda: Insects >...
AGTTGTGATCCTTTATGTGTGGTGATCGTTGTGTTCTGTTGTGTGTAGTGTGTTTATTAGTGGACTGGTAATTAGATGTGTTGTTAGTTTTAATTAGTATTGTGAATCTGAAATCGTGTGTCTGAAACATGTTGAGCCTATAAGAAGTACAATAAAATAATAAGTGGTACCTAGTTGGTTTTTATTCCTCAGTTATCACAATGATGTACGGTCCAACAAACATAAAATCTAAAAGTGTCTCATCCGGTTAAACACTACCCGCTATCGCTGAACTCCAAGGTTCGTTGTCGTGTTCACAAGCCGACAGAACAGCACTAAGTGGTGTCTTTCGAGGGAGCTGGAGGGTACGGTGTTTGGACCTTTGAGGGAAGAAGTAAATGTAGACTGGAGAAGGAGAGCATTATTACAGTTATAATAAAGAGGAGGATCGGAACGGGAAATGCATGTAGCATGCATGGGGGAGAGAAAAAATGAGCACACGGTTTTGGTGACAACAGTTGCAACAAAATTACCATCTGTTAGATGTAATGAAGGTAGATTTTACTACATGTTTTATCCTATCACGATAATCCTTTAATCAGGCTAGTCATTTTAGGGTTTGTAATTTTTATGTGTATTTTTTTTACTAGTACGGCTTTGTTGGTTATTGTGGGTTTTTTTTATTTGATTGGGTGTAAAGTTGGGCTTGTTGATCCGTGCGCACGTGTAGGTTTATATTAGATAATATGATTCTCTATGAGAAGAAAATTTCCATACTGATTGTAACTGCTGATCCAGGGATATTTATATGAATAATACGACCTTATTTATGTACAATTAACAGTATAGCGAGTAGACCTACCTAATAGTATAAGGAAAAGTTATCAAATATTCAACACTTATACTAACATAATCGTCAACCTATAGCGTACAATATATTCAAGATAAGCAATTATATTATTTTATACTAAAATAAATGAAATTATATATAAGATGAAAAGCTGCCAATAAATAGATTTATTGGTAATAAATCTTTAAAAAAAACGGAATGAGGGGTGTGTGTATGTGCCATCAATATATCTTCTTAGAACAGAGGCAGTGGCGAGGTTTTGTAAACCTTCGGTTTCCACCATTTGCGGTGAATTAAGAGACTTTTTGAGGCAGAATTAGATTCTCGAGAAAGAGTGCACTTCGTGTAGTTAGTTCCTTCGTTAAGTAGTTAATCAGTTAGCTTAGTGTCCAAACTATGGAGCAAAGGCCTCCAAATATACTGGGTTATTCAAAATGATTGTCGGGGTTTTAACAACTTGTCATACACAATACACTTGAGATAGCAGTATATGTATTTTTTCATTTAATAGAATAATACTCCAAGTTTATGTTACATGCCTTACAGGTGCTCTATATGTGAACCCTTTGTGATTCTACAGGGTTATTCGAAACAACACCCCAAGTTCTTGTTACATACCTTACATTTGCTCTATATGTGCACACTTTGTGATTCTACAGGGTTATTCGAAATTATTGTCGGGGTTTTAACAACTCCTCATACACAATACACTTGAGATAGCAGTATATGTGTTTTTTTTATTTAATAGAACAACACCCGAAGTTTTTGTTACATACCTTACAGGTGCTCTATATGTGCACCCTTTGTGATTCTACAAACATCAACACGATAATCGAGTTCGTTCCAAACTGTTTGTAGCGTGTCAACGGTGATGGTTTCAATGGCTGTTCTGATTCGTAACTTCAGTTCCGGGATACTTGCGGGAAGAGGAGGAACATAAATCCGATCCTTGACGTAATCCCATAGAAAGAAGTCACATGGGGTTGCATCTGCAGAACGAGGTGGCAAGTTGTTAAAACCCCGACAGTCATTTCGAGTTACCCTGTAGAACGTAGCTGTGTATATATATTGAAGAAATATTTGCCTACAGCTGATAAGAGGTGGTCCTCCAGCTTTGGGGTTGGGCGAGATGCTGACAGCTCTTCGCCGTAGAAACCTACGATGTTACGAATCATTTCAGAAGGCCTCGTACTTGGGCTGATAATATTAAAGTGGATCTTCAGGAAGTGGAATGGGGAGTAAGGGATTGCTCTAGCTCAGGATTTAATCAGGTGACGGGCGTTTGTGAATGCGGTAATGAACCTTCGGGTTCCATAAAATGCGGGGAATTTTGACTGGCTGAGGAACTGTTAGCTTCTCAGGAAGGACTCTGCTCAATGCAGTTAGTTAGTTAGCGCGTTAGCTAGTTCCTTAATTTTCTTCGAGGGTTATAGTTCAGTGTTTCTCAAATTTTGTGAGACCGCGGCCCGTAAATTCTTTTTTCATAAGACGAAGGCCCGGTCCCAACAAATTCACTCGTAAATACCTTTCCATTTTTTAATTTCATACATTAAACTAACATAAGTATTAATAATTAATTATGGCATAAACATAAAGAGCATTAGTACACTTATGTATACGGTGTGGCATGTTGACAAATATAAAATTACATTTAAATTAGTTATCAGTCACTGGACTAATGAAATCTTGTAGCGTATTGTAGTTTCCTCAGGCCAACATTTGGGTCTGAGTTTTTCGACACATTCACGAATGTTATTCCCCTCAGAATATTTCCACTACAAAACATTTATTCATGAAAATTGGTTAGAAGACTAAAATGACAAATTGGAGGAGAAATTCTCGCGGCCCGGTATAATTGACGCCAGGGCCCGGTACCGGTCCGTGGCTCGGCGGTTGAGAAACCTTATAGTTAGTTCGTTTCCCAGTTGCCGAGCGGTCTAAGGCGTAGGTCTGCGGCCGCTCGCCTTTTGAGACTGCGGGTTCGAATCCCACAGCAGGCATGGATGTCAGGTCAGTTGTGAGTGGTGTGTCAGGTGGAGTTCTCTACGACGGGCTGATCACTCGTCCAGAGGAGTCCTACCGACTGCGGTGCGTCGTTGTGTGTGATTTAGAAACCTCGTGAATGAGGAGGCTCTGACCCACTGGGGGGGCTGTCGCGCCAAAAGAAAGAAAGAAAGAAAGAAAGAAATTTAGTTCGTTATTTAATGTTAAACGCGGATCAATACCCATCGATGAACGCGACAGGTGTCTGCACTTTAGAAGTTCCGACCAGGTTACAACTCTCACACAAATAGCTCTACTCCATAATCTTCATGAGTTATCGTTCCCAGCAGTATCTCGTACATCTCGTACATCTCATTCGGTGATATGTAACTGCTGCATTTGATGTAGAGCGTCGTTAAATAACGCGTACATGTCGCTCCCCATGTGGTTTCTATGGATTCACCACATGACGTGTGGGTTGTGGGTAAAGCAAGCAAGCTTCGCGTGTCGCCCTCACTGTACCAGTATAACCAGGACCCGCAGGCACTGTGACAACTGCATCGAGTTGGTCTGCTTTACCACAGAAACCTGGTATGTCCGCTGACATCGTGACTAATACAGGTCCAGATTCTGACGTAAGACGTAAACAAACAAGACCCACTACACAGAACGGCCAGGGAGTTTTGAAAGCCCAAATTACTTTACGCCCTATGTCGCCTGTAAGTATCTACTCCACTGAAGATTTGGAAGGTCTTCAGAACTAACCGGGAGTCCAGCTACCCTGATATACGTATCTCGATATTTTACTCAGTAGCTTTAAGCAAATGCCGGGAGAGGAACTTACGGTGGCCCCAGACTATACCCACACCTTTTCCAAATTAATTATTCAACAAACACAAGCTCATTAGAAGATGTACAGAGTAGCGCAGAAAACCGGTGGGGTCCCTCGACCCACTCTAAAATTGGGGATCTCACGGGAGGGATCCAGAAAGAAGAAGAAGAAAGAAGTCCTCTCTGACAGAACACAAAAAATATTTTGGCACAACGGTAGAACTGCTGAAGGCTCCCTTGAGCCAAGTACGAGCTTTATTTCCGCCACTGGCAGCATGGTGCCAAATAATGGCAGCTTGTTTAAGTGACTTATTTACTTACTTACTTATTTACTTGCTTATTTACTTCATGGAGCAAAGTCCTTCTTGAAAAGCTAAACGGTTTGCAACTAGTCAAGAAATTACCCTCATTTTATGGAAACGGAGGGTTCATTACCGCATTACAAAAGCCAGCCACTTGTACCTATCCTGAGCCAGCTCGATACAGAATATAACTGCACATTCCACTTCCAGAACATCCATATAAATATTAAACTGCCATCTAAGACCGGGTCCCCCAAATGGTCTCTTTCCCTCAGGTTTCCCACCAAAATCCTGAATAAGCCTCTCCCATAACCCATTCGCGGTAAATTCACCACACATCGCATTCTTCTCGATTTTATCACAAGAAGAATAACAGGCGAGGAGTACAGTTCATTATGTAAACAGTACAGATCATTACGTAAAAAGTATAGATCATTAAATAAACAGTACAAATCACTAAATAAACGGTACAAATCACTAAATAAACAGTACAGATCATCAACGAAACAGTTCATATCATGAAATAAACAATAGAGACAATCAAGTAAACAATAGAGATCATTACATAAGCAGAAGAGATCATTAAGTAAACAGTACAGATCATTAAATAAAGAGTAAATTTCACTACGTAAACAGAACAGATCATTAAGTAAACAGTACAGATCATTAAATAAATAGTACAGATCATTATGTAAACAGTATGGATCATTACGTAAACAGTACAGATCATTAAGTAAAGAGAACAGATCATTAAGTAAAGAGTACAAATCATTATTTAACCAGTACAGATCATCAAAGATACAGTAGAGATCGTGACGTAAAAAGTACAGATCATTACGAAAGCAGTACAGATCATTAAGTAAAGAGTACAGATCATTAAGTAAAGAGTACAAATCATTATGTAAACAGTACAGATCATCAAAGAAACAGTACAGATCGTTACGTAAAAGGTACAGTTCATTACGAAAGCTGTATAGATCATTAAATATAGAGTACAGATCATTAAGTAAAGAGCAGAGATAATTAAGTAAACAGTACAGATCATTACGTAAGCAGTACAGATCATTAAGAAAAGAGTACAGATCATTATGTAAATAGTACAGATCATCAAACAAACAATACAGACCGTTACGTAAACAGTACAGACCATTACGGAAGCAGTACCGATCATTAAATACAGAGTACAGATCATTAAGTAAACAGTACATATCATTACGTAAGCAGTACAGATCATTAAGTAAACAGTACAGATCATTAAATAAAGAGTACAAATCATTACGTAAACAGTACAGATCATCAAAGAACCAGTAGAGATCGTTACGTAAAGAATACAGATGATTAAGAAAGCAGTACAGATATTTAAATACACAGTACAGGTCATTTAATAAAGAGCACAGATCATTAAGAAAACAGAACAAATCATTACGTAAGCAGTACAGATCAGTAACTAAATAGTAGAGATCATTAAGGAAACAGTTGAGATAAATAATTAAAGAGTACAAATCATTAAGTAAACAGTGCAGATCATTACGTAAACAGTACAGATCATTACGAAAGCAGTACAGATCGTAAAGTACAGAGTACGGATCATTAAATAAGCGGTACAGATCATCACGTAAACGGTCCACATAATTACGTAAGCAGTGCACATCACTAAATAAAGAGTACAGATATTTAAATAAACAGTTAAAGTCATTAAATAAACGGTACAAATCATTACGTAAATAGTACAGATCATTACGCAAACAGTACAGATCCTTAAGTAAACAGTACAAATCATTAAATAAAAAATACAGATCAATACGCAAACAGTACAAATTATTACGTAATCAGTACAGTTCATTACGTTAAGAGTACAGATCATGAAGCAAAAAGTACAGGTCAATAAAAAAAGCAGTACAAATCATTAAATACAGAGTACACATCATTAAATAAACAGTACAGATAGTTAAATAAGTGATACAGATCATTACGTAAACAGTAGAGATCATTAAGTTAACAGTACAGATCATTAAAATAAACAGTACAGATTATTAAATAAATCGTGCAGATCATTACATAAGCGGTACAGATCATTAAAAAACAGTACTGATCGTTAGGTAAACAGTACATATCATCTAGTAAACAGTACAAATCATTAAGTAAACAATAGAGATCATAAAATAAACAGAACAGATCATCAAGTAAACAGTACAGATAATTAAAAAACAAAACACATCATTAAATAAACAGTACAGATCATCAAGGAAACAGTTAAGATCATGAAATAAACAATACAGACAATCAAGTAAACAGTACAGTTCATTACTTAAGCAGAACAGGCGATTAAATAAACAGTACAGTTCATTAAATAAAGATATTTCACTACGTAAACAGAACAGATCATTAAGTAAAGAGTACAGACCATTAAATAAATAGTACAGATCATTACGTAAACAGTGCAGATCATTAGGCAAACAGTACAGATCATTATGTAGGCAGTACAGATCATTAAGAAAAGAGTACAGATCATTAAATAAAGAGTACAAATCATTATGTAAATAGTACAGATCATCAAAGAAACAGTACAGATCATCAAATAAAGAGTACAAATCATAAAGTAAACAGTACAGATCATCAAATAAACAATAGAGATCATTAAATATAGAGTACGGACAATCATGTAAACAAAACAGTTCGTTAATTAGAGAGTACACATCATAAAGTAAACAGTACAGATCCTTAAGTAAAGAGTCCAGATCATTAATTAACAGTACATATCATTACGTAAAATGTAAAGATCATTAAATAAACAGTAGACATTATTAAATAAACAGTGCAGATAATTAAATAAACTGTAGGGATCATTAAATAAGCGGTACATATCATTACGTAACCAGTAGGAATCATTAAGAAAATATTACAGAACATTAAGTAAACAATAGACATATTAAAATAAACAGTCCAGATCAATAAATAATCGGTACAGACCACTAAGTAAACAGTATTGATCATTACGTAAACAGCACAGATCATTAAGGAAACAGTAGAGATCATTAATTGAAGAGTATAGACCAACAATTTTACAGTACAAAACATCACGTAAGCAGTAGAGATCATTACGTAAACAGTACAGATCATTAGGAAAGAAGTAAAGATCATTAAGTAAAGAATAGAGGTCACTGAAAAAACAGTACACATAATTAGGTAAAGGTTACAAATCATTAAGAAAACAGTACAGATCATTAAATAAACGGTACAGATCAATAAGTAAAGAGTACAAATCATCACGTAAGCATTACAGATGGTTAAGAAAATAGTACATATCATTAAATAAACAGTACAGATCAATAAGTATAGAATAAACATAATTATGTAAGCAGTACGGATCATTAAGTAAACATTACAGACCATTTAATAAACAGTACAGTTCAATAAGTAAACAATACAAATAATTACGTAAGTAGTAGAGATCATTACGTAAACAGTACAGATCATTAGGTAAGAAATACAGATCATTAAGTAAAGAGTACAAACCATTAAGTAAAAAGGATATGTCATTAAATAATCATTACAGGTCACTGCGTAAACAGTACAGATCATTACGTTAACAGTACAGATAATTACGTAAACGTTACAGATCATTACATAAGAAGTATAGATCTTTAAATAAAGAGTACAGATCATTAAGTAAACAGTACAGCTCATTAAATAATGAGTACAGATCATTACGTAAAGAGTACAGATCATTACGTAAACAGTACCGATTCCTACGTAAGCAGTGCAGATCATTACGTAAACATTACAGATCATTAGTTAAGGAGGACGTATCATTAAGTAGAGAATACATATCATAAAGTATATAGTGCGTATCATTAGGTAAGCAGTACACATCATTACGTAAAGAGTATAGATCATTAAATAAACAGTACAGATAATTAAGTAAGCAGTACAGATCATTAAGTAAAGAGTAGAGATATTTATGTAAACATTACAGATCATTAGGTAAGCAGTACAGATCATTAAGTAAACAGTACGTATCATTAAATAAACAGTAAAATTCAATACGTGAACATTACAAAACATTACGTAAACAGTACAGATCATTACGTAACAGTACCGATCATTAAGTAAAAAGTACAGATCATCAAGTAAACAGTAGAGATAATTACGTAAACAGTATCGATCATTACGGAAGCAGTGCAGATCACTAAGTAAAGAGTACAGAATATTAAGTAAAAAATACACATCATTAAATAAACTGTACAGATGAATAAGTAAACAGTACAAATCATCAAGTAAATACTAAAGATCATTATGTAAACAATACAGATCATTCAGTAAACAGTAAAGATCATTAAAAAAAGTAGAGATCATGACGTAAGCAGTACAGATCATTACGTAATCAATACAGATCACCAAGTATAGAGAACAGATCATTAAGTTAAGAGTACAGGTCATTAAGTAAACTGCACAGATAATTACGTAAGGAGTACAGATGTTTACGTAAACAGTAGAGATCGTTAAAAAAATTCAGATCAATAAGTAACCAGTAATATCATTACGTAAGCAGGAGATATCATTACGAAATCATTTCAGATCGTTACGTGAACAGTACAGATCATTACGTAAACAGTACAGATTATTAAATAAACAGTACAGATCAATATATAAGAGAACAAATTATTTCGTAAGCAGTACAGTTCATTATGTAAGCAGTATAGATCATTAAATAAAGTGTACAGATCATTAAGTAAACAGTACATATCATTAAGTAAACAGTACAGATCATTAAATAAACAGTAAAGATCATTAAAAAAGAAATACAGGTCATTAAATAATCAGTAGAGATCTTAAAAAAACTGTACAAATCATTAAGTAAACATTACAGATCCTTACATAAACGGCACAGATAATTAAGTAAACATTACGCATATTAAATAATCAGTACGGACCAATAAGTATACAGTACAAATGACTACGTAAGCAATACAGATCATTACGTAAATAGTACAGATAAATTAGGTAAGAAGTACAGATCATTAAGTAAAGAGTACAGGTAATTAAATAAACAGTAAATATCATTAGGTAAAGGTACAGATCATTTCGAAAACAGTACAGATCATTAAATAAACACTACAGATCAATACATAAGCAGTATAAATAATTACGTAAGAAGTACAGGTCATTAAGTAAACAGTACATATCCTTAAATAAACAGTAAAGATGAATAAGTAAACAATACGCATAATTACGTAAGCAGTGGAGATCATTCAGTAAACAGTACAAATCATTTAATAAACAGTACAGTTCAATAAATAAACAGTACAAATCATTACGTGAGCAGTACAGATCATTACGTAAACAGTACATATCATTAAATAAACAGCACAAATCAATAAGTAAACAGTTCACATAATTACATAAGCAGTATTGATCAACACGTAAAGAGTACAGATCATTAAATAAACAGTACAGATCAATAAGGAAACCGTACAAATCATTACGTAAGCAGTACAGACCATTACGTAAACTGTACAAATCATTAGGTAAGAAGTACAGATCATTAAGTAAAGAGTACAGATAATTAAGTAAAATGTACAAGTCATTAAGTAATCAGTACAGATCATTACGTAAACATAAGATCATTACGTAAACAGTACAGATATATACGTAAACGGTACAGATCATTAGGTAAGGAGTACATATCATTAAATAAAGAGTATAGATCATTAAGTAAATAATACAGTTCATGAACTAAAGAGTACAGATCATTACGTAATCAGTACTGATCATTACGTAAATAAGTACAGATCATTACATAAGCAGTTCAGACCATTAAGTAAACAGTAAAAATTAATATGTAAGCATTACAGATCATTAAGTAAACAGCACAGATCATTAAATAAACAGTAGAGTTCTTTAAATAACCGGCACAGATCAAGTAAACAGTACAGGTCATAACGTAAGCAGTACAGATTATCAAATAAACAGTGCGGATCATTAAATAAACAATACAGATCAATAAGTAAACATTACAAATCATTGCGTAAACAGTACAATTCATTAACTAATGATTACAGATCATTAAGTAAACAGTACAGATCATTACGTAAGTTCTAGAGATCATTAAGTAAAGAGTACAGATCAATAAGTAAACAATACTATTCATTTCGTAAACAGTGCAGATCCTTAAGTAAGAGTAAAGATCCTTAAATAAACAGAACAGATCATTACGTAAACAGTACATTTCATTACGTAAACAGTACATATCATTCAGTAAACAGTACAGATCATTAAGTAAACACTACGGATCATTACGTAAGTAGTACAGATCTTTAAATAAACAGTACAGATCAATAAGTAAACGGAACAAATCATTACGTAAACAGTAAATATCATTAAATAAACGGAACAAATCATTACGTAAACAGTAAATATCATTAAATAAACGGAACAGATCATTACGTAAACTTACAAATCATTAATTAAACTGCACAGATTATTAAGTAAACAGTACAGATCATTAAATAATCAGTACAGATCAATAATTAAACAGTACCAATAATTACGTATACAATACAGATCATTAGGTAAGCAATACAGATCATTAAGTAAACAGTACATTTCATTATGTAAACAGTATAGATCGTTACGTAAACAGTACAGATCTTTACGTATGCAGTACAGATCATTATTAACCAGTACATATTATTAAATAAGCGGTTCAGATTATCAAGTTAACCATACATATCATTACGTAAGCAGCACAGATCATTAAGTAAACAGTACAGATCCTTAAATAAACAGACAGTTCTTCAAGGAATCAATAAAGATTATTACGTAAGCAGTATAAATCAATAATAAACAGTACAGATCATTTAATGAACAGTACACTTCATTACGTAAACTGTAAATAATTATCACTAATAGTAACTGTTTTTCAGCACATCCCTTACCAGCTTTTACGCAGTGTAATGTGGCCTATTTTGTACTGGCCTCTTAATGCAGTGCAGTGAGCTATATATGACCCCCCCCCCACATTAATACGCAACAGGAATAAAATATGTCGTTGGCGCCAAAAGGCATGCCACTGAAACGAATTATAAAAGACAACAGCACAGATTGTTACGTCATTCTTCTGACTGTTATCTCTTCCTGATGCAAGTTTCGATCTTGAATATTACTGTATCATTAAGATTGATCAAGTGTTAAACAGCAATAAAGGTAATAAATATGACGTAGTAAAATAATTATGAAGTGTTTAAAGTGTTACTGATACACATTGAGAAGGAAATGCCACAAGGCCCATGATGAGGATCTACTGTTTACAGTACGGCACTTTTTGAAGTTATTTGCAGAATGTCAGGAATAGATCTGGTAATTATGTAATTCCACAAGGCAAATGGGCATACTGACACATAAAAGAAGGGGCCGTACCTAAAGCCCAAAACAACAAAACCACACAACACGATAGCACTGAGTGTGGGTACAGTCAGTGGGGGACCGTAAAAGACACTGACTTCAGCTAATGTGACAGTACGGTCTATTTCCTTTCCAGGAATTCGATAAGGAAATTACAGTCAATCCGATTAAAAGATTCTAAACTAAAGGTCACAAACACAAACAAAAAAAAACAAAATACATAAATACATACATAAATAAATACATACGAGTTCATACATACATACACACATACGTAAATACATACATACTTACACACACATACATACACACATGCATAAATACAAACATACATACAAACATACACACATACATACATGCAAACATACATACATACATACATACACACATGCATACATACATACATACATACATACATACATACATACACACACATACATACATACATACATA
>Ga0136643_10014579_pt1 | contig 11802 bp, 6 predicted proteins | sample TergutLab28metaG_FD_96883 | JGI IMG/M metagenome (GOLD analysis project Ga0136643, IMG submission 96883) | Labiotermes labralis P1 segment gut microbial communities from Petit-Saut dam, French Guiana - Lab288 P1 (version 3) (version 3) | ecosystem: Host-associated > Arthropoda: Insects >...
ACTGGCAGCCGAGGTGTGCGCATCAGCGATAGTAATGCTGGATACACCATGTTCCGAGGTAGTGTGAAGGGTACTGGCTACCCACTCCATTCGCCAGTTTCCCCTTCACTTCCCCACCCGTGCATCACCGTGTGTCATCACATTTCAACTGTGGTCTAGCATCTAAAGTGCTGCGAGATTACACACACCTCCTACACGACTGATTAGGGTAACACTTTGATTGGTGTTAATTATCTGGCGCCATTACACGCCTGCGCTACTCACGTGGCGTCCCACACTCCTGTTTGGGTGACGTCGACTTCCTAATGCCAATCAGAACAGATTACGCCGTGTAGATGTGCAGATTCTTAACCACGTTTCAGAATAACGTGCTGCCTCCACATTTAGAATGTATCCTCAAGATGGAGGTATCAGCTCATTCCGAAGTGTTAGTACATATCTACCAAACTATACGTTGTCAAATCCCAAAGACCACAATCTGAACTATAATAGCCGTTTACGTATGGCCATCCCGTGACATGCCTTGAAGACACAGATGGGGAGCAGAAGTATACCTCCAGTCGTTCTTAACCTCTGCGTTAGGCGGGAGTGAATGTTTAACACCACGCCTCGACCCTTTAACCCCCAGGAATGACTGGGTACCCACTGTGGAGTAGGTTGCGTCGGCTGAAGGGCCGGTCTGAACGGGTATGGAGAAAAAAAATCTCTTGCTCCCACCTTAGGTCGAACCCCGGATCGTCCAGCCTGTGGCCAGTCGCTACACGGACTATGCCATCTCGGCCCCTATCAGTTCAATATTCACTTCGTAAGGTAGAGCAGTCCCGTTACAGGCCTGGAGTGGCCCAGAGGGTTCCAGGAAGTTAAGTTTTCCAGATTTCATTACAAGGGCACAGAATGTTGGCAAGGTTGTCGGCCTAACGCATCGACCGCCTTTACCCCCAGGAAATGCTCCTGGTACTCATTTCTGTTAGAGGCTGAGTAGACCCCCAGGGCCATAAGTGCGATCGGAAGGATTTTATGTCAATGAAAATTCCTGTGATACCAGCTGGGATCGATTTGTAGCACAGCACCTTAACCACTGTGCCACCGCGATCCCCCCACTTCGTAAGTAATAGAACAACAATTAATTATACCATTGACCAAGAATGTACTTCGAGTAATTAATCATAACGAATTTTCTTGAACGTGGGATTATAATTCAGTTAGAAAGGCAGACAAACAACAACAAATAGAGAAACTGCTCCGTTACAGTACACGGATGACTTTAGAGTGATCCAAGGGCTTGAGCGGGAAATCGATATTCTTTTGTCTTGCTGTTTGTGAGTTAAAGGAGACGGATGTGTTGCAACTGACACAGCAGCCAGCAGTTCGGTCGGAATGCCAAAAGATGCAGCACACCGACACATGTTACCTGTCTAAACATCAGTCGGGAACTTACAGCAGACGTAACAGGCCTACAGTACTTGAATTCGGAATGATTACGAATTCAAATAAATAATTATTCTATGAAGTTGTCATGAAATCAGACAAACCAGCCTCTACAACAATCCCCACCAACATTTGCACCTTGGGAATCAGAAGAAATGACAAGCCAACGTCGGCACACAGAAAGTATGTCTTGTTTAGCTCATAGCCTGCCTTCTACTTCGTACCACAAATGTAAATATCAGAATATAAAATCATGACTTCACTTAATTTTAATGGGTTTAAAACTTTGTCTCTCGTCCTACGGGAAGAGAGTGGAATGTGAGAGTTTGACAATGAAGTACTGAGAATAATTTATTCTTACAAAAGAAAGGGAAAGACAGGATAAGGGGAAGAAGAAAATTATAGAGTGCGGGATCTATGGCGCAAAAGAGAAATGGAGATGGAATTAAGAATTCAAAATAAATTACAACGTAAAAAAAACTATACGTAGACGAACACGAAGCAATATCTGTGCTGCTATTATCAATCTACAGCGGTAGCGCAGTGGTTAAGGTGCTGTGCTACAAACCGGAAGGTTGCTGGTTCGATCTCAACTGGTGTCATTGGAATTTTTCATTGACATAAAATCCTTCCGATCGCACTATGGCCCTGGGGTCGACTCAGCCTCTAACAGAAGTGAGTACCAGGAATATTTCCTGGGGGTAAAGGCGGCCGGTGCCTAAGGCTGATAACCTTACCACCATCCTGTGCCGTTGTCATGAAATCTGGGAACCTTAACTTCCTGGAATCCTCTGGGCCACTTCAGGCCTGTAACGGGACTGCTTTAGTTTTTTAATATCAATCTACTGCCGAATTTGACGACTCCTTCTTACCGCGACGTCTCCTATGGAATTTTTTCTTCGGTATTTTTTTTTAAGGTTTTCTACCCGTCCCCACTGCTTATGTGCAATATTTTTCTTACATTTTTTATAATAAGGAGCTTCAGAACTTGTAATCATCGGCAATATCAAAGGGGCCACAAAATCGAACAGGAACAGAACGGCGGAGCCAGCAGTAACCGCAGGGGAGATGACAAATATTTCAGAAACTTCAGTTCAATACTTGAAAGGGAAGGAACCGATGGAAAGCTTCGGCTTAGATAAGGGAATAACATTAAAATAATCACAAACAGGTCACATGATAATAGACTTGTGCTCTCCTTTAAGAGGGACGATTCCATGCATTAGATGAGTGACTGTCAGCTTCTCAAGGATTACTTTGTATGTAGTCAAACTAAATTTACATTCCAAAATATCTTACGATCCGTTAGGTAGTTACATCTCGCCTTAATATAAAGAACCAATTGCTACAGGGTTATCTTTGAAAAGTTAGGAGTACTTGTAGTTAAAGAATCTAGGCTCGGAAAGGGACTTGTTTATCAGACCTAACAATCAAGCCGCGATTTATTTATTGTGAATTCACGGGCGCTGCCCATTAACCCAGACACATTCAGCGTCGACTAACTGGACGACAAGGGATAATGGATTGGAAAGCATGGGGAATGAAACCGTTGTGGCAGAACTGAAGGAGCTACGCTGGAAAACCATTTAAATCCTTTTACTGTAAACAGTCTCGTGGCCTAGATTCGAACCAAGTACCTCCCCAGTACAAGTCACAAAACTTATCACTTGTCCCAGCGAGCTCGGTCAAGTACGATTTTGACCCCGATAGTTAATTAAAGTTCAGTGCTATTCGTCATCAAATTTCGTTTCGATTATCCACTGAAGACATTTCGTGCACGCCACTCTTCCTAACACGCTGATGAAAGCCATGCTAAATAGTAAATTTCAAATTTTATCAATCGGCTAACCGCTGCTGACATGAAAACGATTTAACAAATCATCTGGTAACAAAATGAACAGTAGAATTTCCATTCTTTTTTAAGTTTTCCATCCCGAAGTGTTACAACATACAATAAATCCTACACGTCAGTCAATAACACAACTTTTATTTTATATACACTGGCATATATGTCAGGGCGACATGTTTTGACCTAGTCGGTCATCCTCAGGCCCTCCAAGAAAACAGATCCAAGAGTTGTTTAGTTTTTCTGCATTATGGGATCCCAAATGCTCACATGTTTCAGTTATAGGAGCAAAAAAGTATGTAACCTTGTATAAACTGAACTTGTTGTGTGCGTACCGTCACACAACAAGTTCAGTTTATACAAATAAATATTGTGTTAATGACTGACGTGTAGTATTTATTTGTAGAATTTCCATTCATAGCAATGTTTCCTATTGGTTCCTCTTATATTACACGGGCCTAACCACACACAAAGATTACAAGAGTCTAAGCTTCCATGACAGCTCTTCACTTATCGCAAAGCGATCTTCTTTTGCTTGTTTAGTGCGAGTCACGGTAAATACTGACTTCCGGTATGCCCGGTATGTTACTACTTTCAGAATATCTTTTTAAGTGACTAATTTTGTAAATAGGCGTCTTCTTTAGCGAGGGTTTTACACATTGTGAAATACAGTCGCGCAAGGCCAAAAAAAAAAAAAATCTACGTACCATGTAATCTTTCTTGAATACCACATTACGTCACGAACACGTAATGTGGCTCATGTGTTACTGAAATGCAATGAGACACAGAGGCGGGGAGAATAATTTGTGGATAATAAATGGTCACATAAAAATTAATAAACAGCATACAATAAAATAATCAGCTGTAATAAGATCATGGAAATAAAAAATTATGTACAGTTTTATACAAAGTAAGAGACACGTGTAAAATGAAGTGAAAAACTGCGCTGAGTCTAGGTGAAATGGGACGGGAAGAAATGTAAATAGAAATGTATTACTATTTATATATAAACTTAGGTTAGCCCAACACGTGACAGACGATAGCAATTAGTTCGCTTAAACGACAGGCTTTTTTTTACCAATTTGATGCACAAATTCTTTATTTCAATACATTTATTACATTCCTCTACATGTTTCGAGCACTATCGTGCTCATCTTTAGGAGGACAATTGTATTAACACAGCATCTGGTATCGTCACTGTCTTTGGGTGACTGTTCAGTACACAGGTTACTAGAGTCCTCTAGTAACCTGTGCACTGAACAGTCACCCAAAGAGAGTGACGATACCAGATGCTGTGTTAATACAATTGTCCTCCTGAAGATGAGCACGATAGTGCTCGAAACATGTAGAGGAATGTAATAAATGTATTAAAATAAAGAATTTGTGCATCAAGTTGGTAAAAAAAAAAGCCTATCTTTATATTAGGATACACGGTCAACAAAACGTAAAAATACTTGAGACAAAGTTAAGACATTAGTATTAAAACTAATGGACGTCCAGTGCCAAAAACGCAGAGTTGCCAGTTACATCCAAAGATGAATACGAAGCTGAACCAATAAATTTGAATTTTAATATCCCTTTCCTCAGAAACCAGCTCTTTCTCACGTACTCACGACATTCTCCACATTTTATGAAACCTGAGGGTTCGTTACCGCATTAACAACAGCCCGCCACTAGTCCCTGTCTGGCGTCAGATTAATTCAGCCCATGCCAACCCATTCTATTCATTTGAAATCCATTGTAATACTGTCCTCCCATCTCCACATAGGTCTTATAAGCAGAACATCGCCTTTGGGTTTCCCCATCAAAATCTTGCATGCACCAATTTATGCGGTTTTGTCCTACCTCCTGTTACTTCCTCGTTATTACGCCCGAATATCTTCCTCAACACCCTGTCCTCGAACACACTCAGCCTATGTTCTTGCCGTAATGTGAGAGATCATATTTCGCACCCACAAGACCAGAGAGCTGAATAATTCAATTTGTAGGTTTTAGGACAGGACACAGGAAGATGAAAGTATTACCGTGGTGCTGATAAGTCCTTAGCCCGACCAGGAAGAAAACAAGCTCGGAAGCATGTCAGGCGACGCGCGCGATTTCAACAACATCGAGGCGCGAACTGTCATCACGTTTCTTTTCCTGCAAGACAAGGCGCCGAAGGAAATTCACGCCATTCTGACAGAAACATTAACTTGTTTCCTTCCTGGTCGGGCTAATGACTTATCAGAACCCCTGTGTTTTTAAAGAACATCGCTAAACTCTGATTCACACTTCATAGGAATCGTGAGAATTGCATTTAAAAGGCTGAAACAGAAAATCTCTTGGAAAAAAGTGCAACTGCAGTTATAATTGGACATGACAGTTTTTTATTACAGTTACTGCTGATGCGTCACAGTTCATACCCCGCGGGGTCTCGTCATGTCCTACGATGAATCCTGCATCCGCTTGCAGCATGAGCAGATCATTAACTTCTGTAGGGAAACTTTACATTAAGTTGGATAGCTCAGTGAGAATTATGACGGCAGTTCTTTTCCTTTCTTACCCGCCTCGCCAAGACCAAATTCGGGGCCCACTGAGCCTCCTACTCTAGAGGCATCGAACAATCTTAAAGGCCGGAAAGTACCGCCCACCAATCGATACCATCTAGCACCCACTTCAAGAACGAGTACAGCAAGAAATGGCAACGTAAAATAAAACAAAACGCCACAATAACAAAACTTTGTTTTGTAAGTGTCTATTAAATAAATTCATGTCATTTTCTCAATAAGATTCAGTCATCTACGGGTGATCCTCAGAATCGGTTACTTTTACCAATATATAATTTTAAAATTTTGTTTTTTTGCACCGTGCATTATGGTATGATTGTACAATATAAACCAACAAAATTCACATTTCCTAAATTAATGTTTTAATTTTTAATTTCTGGCGTCTTCTACAAGTCTCGAACCGAGGGTTCATCTTCAGAAAGACGGTTGTATCTACAGGTACGGCATAGTGTGTTTTATTTGCATCAGTATAAGGAGTCTTGTAGGTAGAAGTGTGTGTTCGGTACTGATTTACAGTTATACGGGCGACAACAGCTGGCGTTTTATGCAAATAGATATAGTACATAGCGATGTACAAAGTTCATTATAGACTTAACGTAATTTCCTGTTTATGCTGCTAATTTTAAACTTCATATACGTGTAATGCACACCGAAAGCATAGACGGACCTGAATTTTCTCATTATCCTTGCAGATAAACCGGTAATTTTTTATTTACATTCTGACTGCTGTATGTGGTAATGGTATTGGATACGGTATGTGGTAACTGGACTTGCTACTGTGGAGTGTGGTGTGTATGGGTTTATCTCCCGTCAGCGATATCAGTTATTAAAAATACCCACCGAAAACGAAGTAGAATATTTCCTGTTATAACCCCACCACTCCCGTTTTAGCTAAAAATGTGCGTGTTGTAACAGAGAGAGAGAGAGAGACTAGACTGACGTCTAACCTAAGTTCCTGTCGCACGGCAACACAATCGTGGGGTTATAAGAGGAAAGATCTCAAGTTCGTATTCTATATTATAATAATCAGTTTTTATGCCTGACGTGTCCTTTTAGCATCCTACAGTTTTTGAGTCACAATCGACAATGATATGCGACATTCGTAATTTTATCGCAAATTTAAATAATAATAATAATATCGCACACTAAATCAGTTTCTTCTGATGGGTGTTGACAGAGTTTTGGATAACATACTGCCACCCCCTTCGGGGTGGAATCTGTGAATTTCACCCAAACGCTGGCATCCATTTACGAGCCTACACACTGTCAGAACACGAACGTCTCCGGAAAACCTAACGGTCGGAAAATAAGTTTACAACGAACACATGTGCGTTCATTATTCTCTACCAAAAATAAAGTCGGATTTAACCGTGCTGCTTCCCCACTGCTATTCCACACAATCCTACTCACAACCGAGGCACCTGCCGTGCCTTAACCTTTAGGCACCATGCATCCTATATACATAGGACAGACGTACTGCTACTCACCAGAGTACTCTTTTCACAAACTTAGTCAACAAATATACTTAATTATTTTTTTTAGGTTTTCTCTCACCATCTTCGTTTATTCCTCAACAAAATATCATGTATTTCCTAATGTTACCCTTCTTGGTTCATAAAATATTCACATTTTACATAAATGGTGTGCTAAATTGTAAATGCCCAGCTCCAGGGCCAAAGGTTTAAGACGAGTCTCTGTATTCCTTCACTCCGTTCGCTCTTTTATCAACCAGTCTTTATATTTATGGCTGATAAGATTTTGGCTCAGAGCTGAAAGCAGATGACACTCGTTCGGGGGACAAATTCTACTGATATAATGATAATAACTTGTGTATTCCTCAGTTGAAAAAAAAAATAGGCCATGTAAACTTATTTTTTGACCGAAAATCGCGTATCTCATAAAAGCCGCAAATCGACAGGTCATTGTTGTAACGCTTAAAGAATATGTACTAACAAGATTCTACTCTACCAATCTGAAGTGCAATTTATTTGGGGTGTGTCGTGAGGTATAAGAATTCCAACATGTGTTTTGTTGCCAAGACAACGCCGCCTTCCTTAGCGAGGTCGTCCAGTTTTCTACATTACCCGCGATTAACATCGCGCCGAGACTTGCAAAAGTACAGGCCAATCTCATGCGAGACATATATGGTAAGGGAAGCACTGATCGGATGGTAATGTCTTACAGAGTTCTTAGCTCATATGTTCTAGAACACATCTCCACCCTAACGACGAATAATCAAGAAACAAACAACATTACCACAGTGTATTCTTTTATCAGGTGGTTTCACAAGTGGTCAAAGAGTTGTGACTTTACCGAAATGGAAACATCAGCATCGCGTTCACAAAAACTTTTTGGACCATATAGATTGTCATCCCAGTTACTCTCATATCTTGACAATCTATCTAACTAGCTAACTAGTTGAGTAAACCTACGGAACAGAACCATTCTTGGGCAGCTAACAGATCCTCGGCTATTTAAAAAAAATCCTCGCAGATTATGGATCTCTAAGGTTCATTACCATGTCCACAACATCCCACCACTGACTCCAATCCTGAGCCAGATGGTCCCAGCACACACCTCCCACCCTCTTTGTGTAAGACCTATTTTATATGACCGTTCCTATTTCTGTATAACCCCCGCTTGCATAGATCACTCACAGTGTGTGGTACCACATATATTCCGAAGAACATGCCACACATGCACGATACATTGTGCCCTTTACAAATCCGTATTGGTGGTTCATTTGAAATGCATTTTGTGGAAGCGAAATTATTGATCTTGAATGAGATATCAGAATGCGCTCTGCTGCCGTCAGCGGAGGTTACGTGAGCTCAGCCAGTACACGCTCGCTATGTCGGTTAAAGTTTCAACGGAATTTCGTATTCCTACCTTCCCATCCAAGATCCTCAGTGTGTGCAACGGATTACACAGATACCACGGACGAATCTCAGGACGGGCTATTGTTTCTTAGCAGTCAACTTTCCGCTTAGTTACTTAAGCAGCTCACGGATCCTACAGCTTTGGCTCTTTCGTCACAAAATATAAAATTTAAAATGAGCTTATGTTCACCCTAGAGCAGGCCACGAAGGCCCAAAGAGGGAGTGAAAGTATAGCGCTACTCCTTCTTTAACCTCGGTGCTAGATTGGGTGGGTGGCCAACGCCACGCCCCGGCCGCTTTACCCCCGAGAAAGACCTGGTATCCATTGTATAGGAGGTTGGGTGGGCCCCAGGGCTGATCTGGACGGGTGCGGAAAATCTTGCCCCCACCGGCATTCGATCCCCGGACCGTTCAGCTCGTAGCGAGTCGCTATACCGACTGAGCTATCCCGGCCCTTAAAATGAACTCATAAAATATAATATTCATGGCACACGAGCAAGACAATGGATGGGGCATTTCGCCAACACTTCTGAACTTTGTAAACTAGACAGTGAAAATAAAAAGCCATGAAACGAAAGCTGAAGGTTGCTGTCAGCTGTCATTACGTATATTGCAGCGCTCAGATGATGGATCTTCCGTTTTTAGTTGGACGAGGTGTCTACCTTGTCAGGGTTTTTTTTGTTGCTGGATCGAGTGGAATTGTTTTATGGAAGTTATCGTTTTCCTGGAGGAAAGAACAGGTGATTTTCTGGCAACAACTCTTTTATCATATTTCCTGTTCAAAGCTTTCCTTAATTTCTGTTGGCGATAAGTCAGTGTCTCTAAAAACCTATCCGTTCTTCATAACAGCCATTAATAATCCATCCACTACGTGATCGCTGCCTGGCGAAGTGGTTACATTGCACTTTAACAGACGATATAAGTTGTCGTCAAGTTCAGAAACCTTTTCCACTTCACACCGTCCACGCATTAATTTTTGTATGCAAGACGGATACTGCAAAAAACCAAAGGTATAATTCATTTTCTCAACAAGTCACTTAGCAATGAAAGAACCAAAAGAAAACAGAATAGAACAAAATGAAGAGGGTAACGGTATAAAAGCCTGTAAGATGACACTGAAAAACATTTCAGTAACGGAAGTTTGGCAGATATGTGTAATGTGCTCTTTTGTTTGTATGGGTGTGAAACTTGGGTCTAATTGTGAGAAATAATAAACTGAGGAATGTAGCACAGAATTCTGGGGATATCGCAGCACAGAAAGATTAAAGGACAGAGTATGGTACTGAAGAGAAAAAGAGAAAAAGATTTATTTCAAAATTTGTGTTACTGGCGTAACATGAGGAGAATAATTAAATATGCTGTGTGTAATGAATAAGATAGACAGCACACGTGGGAGAAATCAAGAAAGATTTAGCAACATTTTTTGACGACAAATATATGAAACAACACTGAAAATAAATGCGTGGGTTGCGAGGTACTTTTATAATAGATGTCATATGAATGCGTGCTGCACATGTGGCAGAGAAAAGAAATGCAGAAGGAAGGGTCTGATTGAAAAGCCTGAAGAACGACCATTTAGAAGGTTTAGTGTAACTGGTCTGTAGAGTAGGGACTGCGCCAAGCTACAAGCACTCGGACTTCTTGTGCACGATGAAACAGTGTGGTCTGTGCAGCAATGTGGCCGCCATCAACACCGGGGGTCCCATCAAGAGACAGGACATGTTGGCAAATAGAATAAATTTACATGCAACCGTTCAAGGATATCAGTTTTTGTTAGTTTTGAGTAAAAGTCTGCTCTATTCACATACCAAAAGTCTTCCAAACAATTACAGCCCTGCACTATTTCGTTTTACGGTTGATTGAGACTGCTTGATACCACAGAAAGACGAAGTGGGCAATCACAAACTGTGACGGCCGAATTGGTTCTGTGAACCAAACTGTTTGATAGTGGATGGAATTTGGTCAGACGCATTCATAGCCATGTTAGGGTCACCTTTTTTTTTGTCAGTACAGTGACAAAGCTACAGGCTTGACAATCCTGGGTTCGACTGCCGACAGAGGCAAAATGTATCTTCTCCAAAACGTCCAGACCGGTTTTGGGCCCCAAGCAGCCACCCTTACAATAGTACATGAGGGGTATTCCTCGAGGGTAGAGCGGTCGATGAGTAAATCTGGCCACTCATTAGCATCTAGTGTCGAAGTTAAGACTACATGGTAATATACATCCACTCCACTATACACCTTCATAGGATGGTGCCTAGCCACACACACACACACACACACACACACGCACACACACAACGTACCTTTACCTTAACAACGATTTATTAACGTCACTGAAAATGAGATGCCTGACCCCTTTCTTCTCCCTCTGTCTTCCTTCCAGTTTTTTCCCGCCGACGCGCCTCAGGACCACTTTATCCACCTAAATTTTGGTACGCTCTTGTTCCTACCTGGTGGTGTTCACTCGAACAACTTTTCGGCCATTTCCTGCCCGAATTGCTACAATATGTATCCGCACCAATTTAAATGTGGGTCAGGATAGCGCAGCTGGGAGATGTGCTATAAAGACGTATGGTGAAGTGGTGGTATAGATGTTCTCATTTTAACCTCGGCACTTATTTATTTACTTACTCCATGGTGCAGAGTCCTTCTTGAAAAGCTTGGTTTGCAGCTAGTCAAGAAATTCCCCGCATTTCACGGAACCCGAAGGTTCATTACCGCACTCACAAACGTCCGCCTCCCGTCTCTATCCTGGGCCAGCCCAATCCACTCCATATACCCACATCCTACCTCCTGGAGATCCATCCTAATATTATCCACCCATCTAAGCCTAGGTCTCCCCAGTGGTCTCTTTCCCTCCGGCTTCCCCACCAAGACCCTATACACCCCCTCTCCTCACCCTTACGCGCCACATGCCCAGCCCATCTCATTCTTCTCGATATTATCACCCGCACAATATTGGGTGAGCAGTACAAATCATTTAGCTCCTCGTTATGCAATCTCCTCCATTCCCCCGTTACCTCGTCCCTCCTTGGTCCAAATATTCTCCTCAACACCATGTTCTCAAACACCCTCAGCTTCCTTTCCTCCCGCAATGTCA
>Ga0136643_10014582_pt1 | contig 11802 bp, 11 predicted proteins | sample TergutLab28metaG_FD_96883 | JGI IMG/M metagenome (GOLD analysis project Ga0136643, IMG submission 96883) | Labiotermes labralis P1 segment gut microbial communities from Petit-Saut dam, French Guiana - Lab288 P1 (version 3) (version 3) | ecosystem: Host-associated > Arthropoda: Insects >...
GTGTTTACTGCGCGGTACGGACTGGGTATTTAAATGTAATTTGGGTTATATGCTTTATATGGATCTGAGAACAAACAGTGATTATTCCCCTATACAACATTAACTGACTGGTTTGTGTAACAGAGACGGAGTGTTTACTGTGCGGTACGGACTGGGTATTTAAATGTAATTTGGGTTATATGCTTTATATGTATCTGAGAACAAACAGCGATTATTTCCCTATACAACATTAACTGACTGGTTTTTATAACCGAGAGGAGTGTGTTTGCTACGCGGTACGGGCTAAATGTTTATAACTGATGTGGCTAATTTTGCTCTAAAGGAAAAAAAAACTAACTACGTGAAGCTAATTAAGTCAAAGTTTTGGAGAACAAATTTCTTTTATATTATGTTCCAAAAAACGGCAGGTTTCAAACTGAGTTTGCACTAACTGATATCCGCCTGACCGATCTGCGGTCTGACCGATATCAGTCAGTCGTGCCGACAGTTGATTGGATCGACGAGTCTTGGAAAATATCAATTACATCACATGCAGTGTCGGTGAACACTGTATTGACATCGCCGATTACAATCAGTATTTATGAGTTTTATCTGTTAGATCCTGGGTTCGGATTATGGCTTGTAAACCACCTATACCTACTGAATACCCGCTGCGATGGTGCTCTGACATGACATGACATGACATGTCAGTATCCTTCCGCATGCCGGCCATTTAATACGTAATGTTATTGCAATTCAAATGTATACGTCACAAATACAGTTATCAATTATCTTACGATTGCTTATTGATAATCCGTTAGTCGCTCAGCTCGCAAAGATTCCGTTTTTCATGGATTATGATGTTCATTACCATGCACACAACAACCAGTCACATGTCTTTATGCTGAGCCAGACGGTCCATTCCACGCCCTCATATCCTATGGAAAACACAGTCTTGTGTCCCAAGTTCTGTATTTCCTGTTGTTTTGCAAATGCTAGAATACTCTTGCATGTTTGCTGCCTTTGCTTCGTGTCCCAATCATTACAATTAATAAACATCCCTGAAAGCATACACAATAATTAGTTTGGTATGGAAAATGAATTCCAACTTAAATTTGTTGCTTTACGGGAAGGACGTCAGCGGAATCGGGGTTCAAACCCCGGAGTGCAGTCTTCCTGTTCTGCACAGCGCTCGTTCCAACTGTAGGGTCAGTATGTCGGTTATTGTGAGGTGTCGTACCGTCACGTAGGTGACTGTGCTTTAATTTACTGGAATAGAAGGCGTGCGTGTGTTTCGGAGAAAATGTTTGTCCACATCTTCAGTGCGGAAATACGGGAGATTATTCCGACAAGTTGTTACATAAGTATACGGCATCCAAATCCAGAAGCCGCCAATCCTCATTTCCATACGTATCCTCTTGGTTGGCTTCCAGGTCTATTTTGGACAAGTTAGAAGATAAAGTTGACCCTGTGCACGCTATGATGGGGAAGAGCGGTCTTACTCCATCCATTATTAACCTTGGTCCTAGATGGAAATGAATGGAAAATTTAACATCATGCCAAATTTACCCCCTGAGGAAAGAATTCCTACAAGAAAAATTTCCTCCTTCTGCTGGGAATCGAAACTCGAATCCTCCAGCTCGTAGCCACTTACGCTAGGCGGGCTCTTGTGGATGTTTTCAGAGTGAACAGTGGCGACGGTCTCTGGCGGTAGAACAAGTTTTCCCTGCTATCGCAAGCAAACTGTCCTATTGACGTCATTAACACGTCAGGAGGGACGTAACGTGGGCCCTGCAGCAAGCATAACTTATGTCTTAATTGATTTACGATAACCACGTATTTGGCAATTAATAATTTTATTATTATTTATTGCCTTATGTAATAAGTGCGCTTTTATGGTGCTTGTTTGAATGTTGAACTCATTTATGATAAGCACATTCTATAATGTCGACGATTGGCGCCAAACCGGAAGTTCTATCGAGGTTCCCTTTACCGCTTTCGACAGCTTGTCGTGAGATTTTATGTAACTGTACGTTTTGTGGTGAAATTATATGATTGATGTGCAGTGAACTGTGAAATGGATACTGGGTGTGTTGGCAGCAGTTGGGACGCAAAAGCCATTATAACGTGCACTAAATGCAGAGTGATATGAACCTGTACAGGACGAGGCAGCTATCTTCATTCTGTTCGTACATTCAGCGTCTTTGCTGCACTTGAGGTAAGCCTGGTTCAATTTAGATAATGCAGAAGAGAAAAATGCAGTTGTTGGCAATGCACAATTTACAACATTTCATTGCTCACTTCCATCAGTCAGGCGAAGTATTCAACGAATATTGGGCGGCTCTGAATAATACGTGTTTACTGAGCTACCTACATCCTCCCTACTTCTCGCAGTCACAACACGTTCTAGACTCTCAATTCGCGTTGTACCTGACAGCGTTACTCAGGTTAACAAGTGTTTGGTTATATGGACTGGACAATTCGCGGCTTGATTGCCGGCAGGAGCAGGAGGGTTTCTTTCTTCTGCACAACGTCTAGACTCCCTGTGGAGCCCATGAAGCCCACTGTTTAATGGGTATTGGGGATCCTAAACTGGTGGCTGGTTCATGAATCTGACCACTTATCTCCATCTAATACCGAGGTTAAGAATGAATGGAGCCACACTCCCACTCCCAATGCATGTCTACATGACTTGTGCGGGGACCAATTTCCCTTTCCTTTTTGTACTATCCAAGTTTATGCTTTTTGAAATGTGACAACTGACATATGATAAATTTAGCAAGTACCACATACCAATGCAATTCCTAGAGTCAAAACTAAAACACAAAGGCGCTTGACAAACAAAGATATTAACGTTGTCAAAAGGGGCACTTCTAAAGACGCAAAAACAGTATTGCCAATCACACATTAACTAGGGTTGCACAGATAGTCACCGATTTTGACTTGAATTTTAAATGTCGAATCTCGTGTGACCAATGACTGATCACAAGGCACAGAAAGACGGCTGGTAATTGCCGGTCAGCCGACTTCAGGTGTACTGGCTGAGTTTTACGACAAGGTTCATCGGACAGTTCATTGTTACGTTTTGTTCGTTAAATTCTAACGAAGATTAAATAAATGTTCCTGGTTACTTAGAGACATTTTATTTGTGCGGATTGTCAGCTTTTGAGTTTCTTCGCCGCGCATGAATTAAATATTCCGACGTTTCGGAGATACGCACTATCTCCATCTTCAAGGTGTTAGAATTGGATAAATAAATAATTCGAATAAATTAATGTGGTATGTATATCCCATTGGCTTGGTACTGTCCTATCACCTCTTCTCTCCATCCTTCCCTATTACCCTCCAAACTCCTTCAAAACGTCCAATATAACCGACTCGCTATGCCCTTAATATCTCATTAGCGTCCACTGGAACCAATTCAGTCACCCTGAATATGGAAGCAGTTAGTTTCTCCGAAACGTCGGAAATTTAACCATCGCAGAGTACAAAACAAAGAGGACTGTAATCTGATCTGCAGCAGCTGAATAAAGCTGAAAACTTATGTTTCTGCAACAAAGAGCTGTTATTACAACGTTACAGTAGGCTAGCAGCTGACTGCTCGGAACGCAGTGCACGTTTGTAAGAAAGCTGTGAAATACAGTCAAGGGCTGCGGTGTGATTAGCTTTACGTTCATATCTGTAACAAATGTATGCTTTATTCTGCGCTGTCCAAATATTGTGTTGGGAATTACAAGAAGTGCAGAATACTTCGTTACGTGGTTAGCCTACTCAGACTTTCTAAAGCAGAAGCTCCTCCTACGAACATTGCAGAGTCACTTCTACGCTGCCCTTCCAGAGTTACTAGATTATTTTTTCCTTTGTGCATTTGACCGTCTCACGACGCTGAGTCTTGGGCCTGGGCCGCCAGCAGTAAGTATTCAAACCTGCTTGTCTCAGGCTGTCACTTACTGGCAGAGGGACTGGTGTCTGGCAGAACGTTACTCTATCCTGACTCGCACACAGACGCTGTAGACCCTTCATGTTTGTACACTGCATAGCTGTGCGTCCCAATTCTCTTAGTCTGAGGCTTTTTCATTTCAGTGACAGGTACTGAGATCCACCACACTACACGAGTCGCTGACATGTTTTGTTTACAGTCCAAAATTTCGTGCGGAATTACAAACCCACGCACTCTAATCATATACACTAGTCAGGTAGTGTTAACCGTGACGTCCTGCTAGCTGCAACACTGTAAAAGAATCTCCCCCCCCCCCCCCCCCCCCATTTAAACATTCAGTATGAGGCTCGGCGCTCCCCAAAACCGATCTGGGTCATACGGTGCAAAGAAAAATATTTTCGGATCTTTCGTAAATTGGTCGGATTCCCAGTTCGTTGCCTAGTGGCCTGGACTAACTAGCCACGTCAGTAGTAGCAGCAGCAGTAGTAGTAGTAGTAGTGGTAGCAGCAGTAGCAGTAATATCAGTGGCAAACGAAGCACAGTTTAGCAGGCGGTCCTCACGATCACTCCTTGCACGGCGCGCGCTCTTTTCCTCATTAAATTCAACATCTTGGTAACATCTCGTGCAGCTTCACAATGAACACGCGGATTAACTGCGTACTTCAGTTCCGTAATTGAATGAGTCGAACTCAGAGCTAATTTGACTTTTTCTAATGAAATAATGTTGTGGGATTTCAAGTAAACTTCCTAGTAATACCAGTTCTGTTTTCCAGAACTGTGGTACATTTTACGGTTCGGCAGTCTGTATGTGCCATCAGCACGTGAGTCGTAGTGGCACGTAATCTTATATATTGCACAAAGTGTGTGTAACAATGAGAGGAACAAAGCAGACACTCTTGTAAATACATTTGTGGCGTATGCACGGAAAGTAGTGCATCTAATTGACAAATATGAGAGACATTTTACATAATTCAGACTTAAAGAAATAAAGTTATAAAACACGAAATATTATTAACTGTATTTAATGATATATATCAGGATAATGATCAGATTTAGAAGTATAAATTATAACATGTGTGTATTGACAGACCGCGGACTGGGTGTGCAGTGAATATTGGTTCGATTACCGGCGTAGTAATAGATTTATCTCTCCTCGAAGGTGTTCAGACTTGCTCTGGAGATCAACTTATCTTTTGTCCAAGGATACTGGGTTATTATCCTCAAGGTTAAAGCGGCCGGAACTTAAAAATTATCACACACGTCCACCTCTGGCTGGCGTTAAGAATGCTTGGAGCTCTTACACAACTGCCACAAAAGTCTGTAGTGTGTGGTGTTTAATATAGGGACTGTAGTTATATCTCATTCAAACTGTTTCTTGGTGTTGCCAAGCAATTTGACGATCAGGCTGTGCGATTTATTTCTGTCAGCATTAAGGCGGTATGTCGTATTATGGGTAAGTGTTTTAATGGGGTTAAATTACTGTGATTTGCCTTAAGTGTATCGATCAGCTAAGTACTCAGGCGATCGCTATTTATACACAAGGCTGTGCTTATTTTGGAAATACAGCAGGCTATCTTGAAGAAATCTGATACAAAATTACTTCAAAAGAAAAGAATCATATCGGATTGCCGAGCCCCAGTTGTAGCATGTGATGTGGTAATGAGCCGACAGACCAAAATAATGACCGCGCCTTATCGAGGTAGATTGCAGTCGTGCGAGCGTCACCGAAACTTGGGGCCGTCCCTGAGTATTTGTTCAGCAAGACGTCAGCGCTCCAAAGCACAGACTTGTTATAATTTTATGAACACATTAGGTACCGTATGACTGTAATTACTAAGCTGAATGTACAGGCTGGCTCGAAAGACTGTTAAATAAATAATGAAGACATGGAAAAATTGCAAAAAGATCTGGACAGGCTGGGGGAGTGGGCGGTTGAAAATGCGATAAAAATAAATCCAAATAAAAGTAAGTCCGTTCGCTTCACGAGAGCCAGGGTAAATGATCCGCTACATTATTCGGCAATGGACGCATTAATACCGGAGGCGAGCAGTTGTAAATATTTAGGAATAATCTTACGCAGCGACTTAAGTTGGGCGGATCAAGTCAACTACACGGTGAAGAAGGCCTGGAGGGCACTACAATTCACAATGCGAATACTCAAAAAGGAAATAGTAATACCAAACGTTTAGCCTACATGTCACTTGTACGTCCGATCTTGTATACGGGGCCGCGTGCTGGGATCCGTACAGGGAGGGACAATAAGTGCGTTAAACAGGGTGCTAAAGAAAGCGGCCAAATCTGCACACCATACAAGCAGTTCGAACTGGGAAAATTTGGCGTCGCGTAGAAAGTTATCACGCATACGTGCCCTCTTCAAAGCGTACTCTGGAGAACGGGCGTGGAAGGTTATAGGTGACAGACTACAACGGCCACACTATCTGAGCAGGGTAGATCATGAACGGAAAATTAGGAGTAGGAGGCAAAGGACGGATATACGAAAATATTCCTTTGTGAATAGGACCATCCAACACTGGAACCAGTTAACGGCAGACGTGTTAGACACTATCCCCTGCAAACCAATTATTTTTAAAAAGAGGGCAAGGAAAGTGATAGTCGAGGTGAGTTAAAGAAGATAAAGTGTATTGGAAATCATCTGAAGTGTAGAGAAGCGAAGTGCAATGAAGTGAAAATTATCTAAAAGTGTAGTGAAGTGAAATGAAGTGAAGTGCAGTGTAGGGAAGGGGGTAAAAACGAGACTTTATGGGAAAAGTTTATGTGAGTAGTAAAGTGGTGAGGAGTGAAGAGCTGGGGTGAAAGCGTGAGTACAGTGTGTGTGGGAAAAATTCTAGAAACTGTATACAGTACTTTCTTACCGTGGTGTTGTTTACATTTTTACTTGTTGTATTTTAATATGGCTTGTGTTTATTGTTGTAATTGTCTTGTGTGTATTGTTGTCATGTGTATTTGTTGTACTATGTGTGTATTGCTATTTTTTACTTTAGATGCCGGACTGCTGGCTAGAAGTCAGTATTCGGAAGGTCCTGCGACCGGCCACCTCGACACAGGTTTTTCTTGGTTTCCCTGTGTCTATCAGCAAATGCTGAGATAGTTCCCAACATTCCAAGTTGCCACTACATGCTTCTCATGTAACCCTCCCGAATTAAATTTATTAGTAACCAATTTCATATTTTGCATACATGGAAAATAAACATTGCCATCGGGTGACAACGCAATTGCAGTTAATAAATATTATTATTAACTCCATTTTACTGCATATTTTAGTAAAAGGTTGTCTGATTTGGGCTGTAATTTACACACAGTTGGCTAAGAAGTAACGAAGGATCAGAGCCGCCTGTACTTTTTAGTAGGACAACATACGGAAAAACTTCTTCCTACGATACAGTAGTCTTTATTCTTGTAATTTTTCCGTTAGTCTGTGCTCTCCTTACAAGGTTTTGGGCCATCCAAGTCGTCCGCTAATTTGTAGCCACCGCACAGAGAGAAACAAAAACTGTACGGCTCCGATCGCTGTCATGTCCTTTCAGTAAAGGCAAGCTGGAGACGGGGTACAGCGGGACGAAGTGAAGATGGTAAAGTGATTTGAAGTTGGTTGGTTTAGCAGAGGAAACAACTTGAGAATTTTGGCTTCATTTTGTGCTTGTAAGGCAACAGTGTGGCGAAGTTTGGATACCGACTGGGGGGGGGGGGGTGCGTGTGCACGGAAATTGCGCCGGTACTGTTGGGAAACTGATGGCAAGATTCCAGTGCGTCGTAGGTTTTGGGTTTCAATTGAACACTTGCTGCAGGAAAGAAGATGGTAACAAGTCGACTTAACACTGACGCAATGGGAGTAATGAACTCTTAAAACAGTACCGTCACAGGTCAGTGCAAACTGTTAAAATAGTACCGTCACAGGTCAGTGCAAACCGTTAAAATAGTACCCTCACAGGTCAGTGCAAAACGTTAAAATAGTACCGTCATAGGTCAGTGCAAAACGTTAAAATAGTACCGTCACAGGTCAGTGCAAAACGTTAAAATAGTACCGTCACAGGCCAGTGCAAATCGTTAAAATAATACCGTCACAGGTCAGTGCAAAACGTTAAAATAGTACCGTCACAGGCCAGTGCAAATCGTTAAAATAATACCGTCACAGGTCAGTGCAAACCGTTAAAATAGTACCGTCACAGGTCAGTGCAAACCGTTAAAATAGTACCGTCACAGGCCAGTGCAAACCGTTAAAATATTACCCTCACAGGCCAGTGCAAAACGTTAAAATAGTACCGTCACAGGTCAGTGCAAACCGATAAAATAGTACCGTCACAGGTCAGTGCAAACCGTTAAAATAGTACCGTCACAGGTCAGTGCAAACCGTTAAAATAGTACCGTCACAGGTCAGTGAAAAACTTTAAAATAGTACCGTCACAGGTCAGTGCAAAACGTTAAAATGGTATCACCACAGGACAATGCAAATGGTTAGAATGGTACCACCACAGGTCAGTGCAAACCTTTAAAATATTACCGCTTTGCTCACCTGTCAGTGTGCGGCTGTGCACCCTTTCGTAAGCACCGAGACACAAAAACCGACAACCGACTGCAGTTCTTATTGATAGGTCGAATGAATCGGTTGGTAAATGTACGTGGTCAGTGCTGGAGCTGTGTTAATATTAACTTTATGTCAAAGGGAATTTAATTTTTGCTCACATTTATAACTGGAATGGATTGTGAGATGCTCAGTTACCCGCGATATGTAATTCGCAAGGGCAATAATGCGTGGGCACGAGCTGCCAAGCACATCTGGCGCGAGGCGTCGGCGGCTAGCTGTAAATAAGAATGGAAGAGCGCAAAGTGTGACACACGTAACCCAGCAGAGCTCAGTGGTAACTGTACTTACCGTTTGCATTAACATTAAAAATTATGCACTCTGCTGACACAGTGCAGTTTTGTTTAACGGAGGGGAGGCTGTTGCCATAGAAGGCTCTGACCGTCAGTTCTGTGTTTTAGACACTATTTGTTTACTGTAAAGCCAGAACTGAAACTTGTGTATTTTCTGTATGAAGTTCATGCTGTAAACTCCGCAGCGGCCAGGTTCGATTACGAGCCAGTCCCTGTAGACTTGTGTTGGCAAAGTGGTATTATCTCCGAACATTTCACTTTCCGTCTCAGTATCATGCCGCCGTCACTCGTCTGCATCTTAACTACACTCGTAACAGGAAAGACAAACGAATCTTCAAACAAGAAATGACTTTTCTAATATCGAAGAAGCACTTAACAGAAGAAGTACATTCAAACTGAGGCCTTCGCTCTTCTGGGGTGTTACGTAACGTTACTCAGTATTTATGTATCGACGTTTCGGAAAGGCCTAGCCATTCCATCTTCAAGTGTTAATCATATACCGCGGCGGATACCTGAAATCTCCCATACGTTCGCAATGCTATCCGTCAGAGCATTTATGTACATTTACATTTATGTACATTTACATTTATGTACATTTACATTCGCTCAGGCTGGCCCTTCACAAGGTCTGCTGCTGAATGCAACTATCAACCCACGACTTGCAACGTCTGAAATTTACAATTCCTTAGTAAAGATTAAGAATTGATAAAAAGCAAAACTAATATTTACGTTTTTAGAGTGGACAGACTGATGTGTGTCGAAGGACGTACATCACAAGGGCGTCGTGAAGCGCAGCTATAAAAGATGGTTTGAGCGCCGGTCGTTATTAAAGAGTTGTGAGGAGAGTCTGGAGGAGGGGCAGTCATGTGTCACATGTGAGGTTTAATAGAATGCTTTCAGCTTCTCTGAAGGAGACTGGAAACTGGTGAGTGCGAATTCACGTTGGCCTCCTTACATTAAATTGTATTTTACATTGAATTCAGGCAACTGTATTTGTGAGAGATTCAGGAAAAGAAAACTACAACATCCTGTAAATGCAGTAGCATATTATATAAACTTACGAATGGCTGGACTGCTTCATGTGTCACACAGTGAACACGAGAACTCTGCATTCTGCCGAAACAAATCGGTAAGTAACAAGCGGTTCAGTCCACAAACTCATCTTGTTTGGATTTTGAAACTGATGAGATAAAAGTGTCAATGAATAGGTCCACAGTTGGACGGGAATAACCATAAGACAATAATTGGCCAGGACATTTTTGAAGAACGCTTGAATTCATAATTCGCACAATAGTATGTCAGTATAAGCAGATGTCACGGTCAGGACAGGAATTTGTGGTGGTGGTGGTGATAGTGTTGTTAGTGGTGATAATAGTGATGGCGGTGGTGACAGTCTTGTTAGTGGTGACAGTAGTGATGAAGGTGGTGATATTGTAATGGTGATGGTAAAGTAAAGTAAAGTGATCCCGTTACAGGCCCGGTGTGGCCCAAAGGGTGAGAAGAGGTATAGCTCTAATCTCCCATGACCGTGGCACTAGAAGGGGGTGAGTGGTCAGCAGCACGCCCCGGCCGCACTTTACCCCTGGGTAAGACCCGGTACCCATTTTACAGGAGGCTGGGTGGGCCTCAGGGTCGGTCTGGACGGGTGGGTAATGGTGATGGTGTTGGTGGTAATTGTTGTGTGATAACGTTGACGGTAGTGTTGATGATAGTAGCGGTAGTTATGGTGCTGGTGACGACGATGATTCGAGTACTTTCAGTTAAATCTAAGCCTGTAAGTTCTAATGATAACTATGCGTACCGCCAGCTGTGCTCTGTGCCCACACAGTAAGTGTGTTGATGTGGTGCATGTCATTCACTCAGTAAACATCAGCTGTTCCTCCATGCAGCATTAATCGGTTGTTCCTTCTAATTGAAGCACACGATGTTCTATGTGCAGTACGAACTGAACTGTTATATTTGATGTAAACTGATTTTGTCGTCAGAGTGTTAATATTCAATAAGGTGTACATTTCTATCTACACTGTCATCCCCGAAACGTCCAGACTTGCTGTGAGGCCCATCCAGTGGGTAGTGGATGCTCATGAGGGTAAAGTGGCCGCACGAATTTAACAACTTTTCTCCATCTACGGCCGAAGTTACGAATGCCTGGGGTAGCTAAGTAATGAAATGTAAAGAGTTACAATGTGTGTCCTGGTGCCAGTACTGGTAATTATACCGAGAGCTGTTTTAAAGTATGCAGGAGCTGTACTGCAGTTAGAAGCGCATTACAATCAAATAATATTAATATTAATTAATAATTATAATTAGTGGATCATATGCCTAGGATGCTATGCGACAGGAAGTTCAGTTTTATATCATCATCTCATAACTGCTCCAGACAGGGATTCTCAACAATTCAGCTTTAAGAACCTCAAACCTTGCCTCTTATCCAATCGTAACGCTTGAACAGCAGAGCAGTTACCCCCGTGGTGCGAGTGTGCAGTGTGAAGAAACAGTGCGAGAAATTGGTAGGTAAAGGCCGCTGATCGAATTATGACCTTATGAAAAGGCGTTTTCCTATTATACTGTCTCGTGGGAAGGAAGGAAAGTGGCTGTTCGTTTAATTTCCTTTGTTCAGAGGAACAACAAAGCTCAACTTCAAACACTCACTCTCTGGTTCTCCATTACCTGTCTTGTCCTGTTTATGGATCGACAGCTACTCTGTACGTATTTTGATAACAGTATGCAGTAGGATTCAATGTACATTTGTGCTCTCTATTAGGTCCGCTGTAGGAAGCAGAAAACACAAGGTCTATTTCATGTACAGCAGTTGCTGCTACAGCTGTCTGTATGTTGGAACAGTGGCCAATAGTTGAATGAGGTCGCTTTTTGGTCTCTATCAACATTTACTTGTCCCCTCAGTACACTCAGCAGCTCTTCCTTGGACAGCATTGTTTTGGATCAGCCTAGTTAAGCGAAGAAGCCTTCTTCCAGATGCAGAAAATTAA
>Ga0136643_10014583_pt1 | contig 11801 bp, 8 predicted proteins | sample TergutLab28metaG_FD_96883 | JGI IMG/M metagenome (GOLD analysis project Ga0136643, IMG submission 96883) | Labiotermes labralis P1 segment gut microbial communities from Petit-Saut dam, French Guiana - Lab288 P1 (version 3) (version 3) | ecosystem: Host-associated > Arthropoda: Insects >...
TTATATTATATTATATTATATTATATTATATTATATTATATTATATTATATTATATTATATTATATTATATTATATTATATTATATTATATTATATTATATTATATTATATATTATATTATATGCAGCAATTTATTATAGAACAGCACTTCACCAGTAACATAATTATTGAATTTGGTGGCTTCCTCACTGGGCCAGCTTACAGAACGCTCCAAAAATTCCGCAATCAGCGCAAGAGAGGTGGGCTTGGCCGTTAATTTGACAGGCGTTGAGGCACACGTAGTGCGGAGTATCCCTCAATCACGTGCACAAGTGGCTGCGCTACAGAAGAAACAACCAGTTACCTAATGGCTGCACGATAATCCGAAGGAGGCCGAGTTCATTAAAACGGCCCCTGGCTCCATCCTTCACTCAAGTACCGTGTTTTGTCACTTCGCGACTCAATTTGTTGCAATGCGTGTCTCAGCGCAAAAATGGCATATATATAAATCACAAAAAAATGAGACAGCACCATCAGATTGATGAATTGATGACTATATTATGGGTTGCGCGAACGGTTAATCGGGTTTCAAATTCTGGTAGAGACACAAATTCATCGCTCTACACAACGCCCAAATGGCTGTGCAATTCTCACAGTCTCAAATCGGCTCAGGAAAATTGTCGCTGGGGAATACCTTCGGGAGAATGAATCTGTCCACTTACCGCCATCTTGAGCCAACGTTAAGAATTAGTGGAACTACAACTCCACTCCCCTATGATTTACTGACGTGGTGCACAGTTGAGCACAAGAATGGCGGTTGTTTTGCCTTATAAAGGAATCGGCCGTGTGTTTGCTGCGTAATATCTGAAGAAGAGGTAAGCCGACTTACCAGGCACGTGATTTTTGCCAGAATCTTCAGAAAGTGTCACGAAAGGTCAAGAAAATGACGTTAAAATGGGTAATCACGAAAGGCAGGTAACCCGAACATCGGATATCACAAATATCAAGAATCTACAGTGAAACCCCGCGCATTAAATACGGTGTTAGATGGTAATTATTTGTAACACTCCATATTTGTTATATGAATCTACCCTGAAAACAAGAGCATCAGGATTCTCTGAAACTTTGACAAAATTCAACCAGACTAGACGGTGACACATTCCTAAAAGCAGCATCAAATGGCCGATATCCCACTGTTGCACTCACAAGGTAATATTAGCATTAATACAGCCATGGTGACCAGAAGTGAGGCTTGTGATGTGCCTGCTTTACCGAGGTAATGGAGGACTCTAGGTTGGATTTCATTACGGAATTTTGTGATGAGCAAAAGGGGTGATTAGCAGCGATGTTCTGAGAGCAGGGACGTGTTCACGTCAGACTCTGTTGAGCAGGAACCGGCAAGAATTAAACGATAACCAGATGTGGCCATGAATAATAGCTTCACACTCTCTACACGCATCTCTTTATGAATTTGTCCGCTAGTGATGGGGTTTTTGGGTTCCAGCGCGTCTCTTGTGAAATGGAATACCAGTCAGTCGGACAGCAACAGCTCCATTCTGTCCGTGTCCATGCGTTCACACACACTATAACTTTGGAGAAAATTAATTGATTTTCTTAAGAAATTCGGTAAGAATATTATTTTGCACTGGGAAACACCCAGATGCTAGAGTTCCTAATTCCTTGTAACCAATAGTAATAACATCGCGGGCGCGCGAACGTGTGACTTTGTTAGTAACTAGCAGCATTTTGTTTTACGTCCTGGAATGAGGCGAGTAAATATAGTCATAATATTACTGATATGTCGCAGTAATGTCTTTGTAAAATATGTATTTTGTATATTGCAGCTTCAAATAATAGCTAATAGGAGATACATGTACAAACTTCGGTACGCGTATACATCATACACATACCTAAACACGTTAGGCTATTCATACGAAATCGTGTTTGTCAAACACACGCTTCAAAACTTTGAGTTTGTGCTCAAAAAATTTGAAGTAAACAAAATCTGGATTTAATAAATGCGTTCTTTGAAAAATAACAAACCCTAACACCAATATGTGTAACGGAAACTTTTTTTAATGTATTATTTATGCTCTAAGCGTTTAACGGGAGTTAAGAACTCGATTTTTAATAATCATTACATGAAATTCTTTCTTCAAAGTATTGAAGGTTTCATGCAGTTGTAACGCACAGCACATACGAATAACGCTTTGCGAATACAGTTTCGTCATTTAACAGGACGTTGCTACTAAAGGAGCCTTCAGTTTATACATGAGTATCTGTGTCAGTTATGACAGGAGGCGACTAGAAAGGAACACAACTGTGGATGAGAGAACACAGTTGCTGCGGGCGCAGTGGCAGACCACACAACGCCACTGTTGAGGGTTTAGTCTTAACGCACACAGGGCCGCTCGTGAGACATGCAATAACACTTGACAGAACGCCACTGCCGATATATGCTATCACACGTGACAACGCCACAGGTTACAGACGCAACTAACTAACTAACTAATCTATGGAGCAAAGTCCTTTCTGAGAAAAAAAAAAAGAATTCCTCAGTTACTTGCGAAAATCTCCGTATTTTATGGAACCCTAAATTTCATCACCGCATTCACAAGAGCCCGCCATATATCCCTATCCTCAGCCAGACCAGTCCAGTCCATTACCCATCCTACTTTTTGAAGACCCATTGTAATATTAACTTCCCATCAATACCTAGGTCTTCAAAGTTATTCCTTTCCCTCAGGTTTCTCCACCAAAACGCTGTATGCACCTCTCCTGGTTCCCATACAAGCCACATGCCTCACCCACTGCATTGTGTTTGATTTGATCACACGAATAACAAATATTTGGTGGGAATTACAGATCATAAACTGGATCCCAGTGACCAAGCGGTCTAAAGCGTTGGTCTACTGCCTCTCGCTTGTTGGGATTTATGGTTCGAATCCCACAGGGAGCAGACAGTCTCTCTCTTGTGAGTATTGTGTTTTGTCAGGTAGGGTCTCTGCGTCGGGTTTGTCGCTCGTCCATAGTAGTCCTCCCGAGTGCTGAATGTCCGAGTGTGATCGACAAACCTCATGGAGCAGGCCTAAGCACACTACAGTTGTCGAGCCATGAGAAAAAGAAATAATAAAACCCCTCGTTTTGTAGTCTTCTCCATTCCCCTGTTTCCCCATCCCTCTTATGTTCAGGCATCTCCCTCAGTACTCTATTCTCGAACACACTCATGAGGGAAACAAACATAGGCAGATGGCACTGAGCGAATTACGTAATTCAAACTGAGAGGCATGTCAAAAGCGGTTATCTGAGAGCTGTACCAGAAACTGTATCGATTTGTTGGCAAAATGTAAAAGGAAGTGTTGACAGTAACCGGCAAAGTGCTAGCATTTCAGTTTCATTCGCAGAAGGGCAATATGCTACACAGCATTAATTAAAACGCGGAATTAACGGTAGCAAAGTAAATTAACTGCCAATCAAATTGGCGAATGCGCGTAACCATCTACGCTATTTCTATCTTGTTGTTTATACCGCTCAACGGAGACGCTGACATCTGGAGACTTCTATATGAAATGCAGGGTTTCAAGTGCAGGGCTGTGGTCGTTAGAGGCTACTGGCACTATACTGCTGTATATATAACCATAAACCGTGTTCGCAAGCCGATCTTGATAAAATTTAATGAAATTCCGTTAATGTGGCCGTACAACAGGTAAATACCGGTCCCAGTGGCCGCGCGGTCTGAGGCGTAATTCTGCGGCCGCTTGTAAACTGAGATCGTGGGTTCGAATCCCACCGGGGTCATGGATATTTTTTGTGAGTGTTGTGTGTTGTCAGGTAGAGGTCTCTGCGACGAGTTGATCACTCGTCCAGAGAAGTCCTACCTACTGTGGTGCGTCATTGTGTATTATCTAGAAACCTCGTGAATGAGGAGGTCCTTGTCTACTGGGGGCAAAGGTAAAAGGTAAAGCAATCCCATTCCAGGCCTGGACAGGACATGAGGGTTCCAGGAGGTTGAGGCCTCCACATTTCAAGGCAATCGACATATAAAGGTGGTAAAGTTTTAATTCCTACGCACCGGCCGCCTTTACCCCCCATGAAATATTGCTGATACTCGTTTCAAAAAAAAATACATAATGATAAATATATTAGACTGATGATGTCCTTTAAAGGTCGAAACATGTTGCAATCTGCGATATATACTTGGTTGTGTAGAATTCAAATTTACGTAACAATTATATGACAACACGACTGGATGTCTAAACTCAGCATCAAGAATATTCTCATCACAACGTTTCCTTTAATGCTGTCAGGTGTCAAATTGGATTCGCGTTTTGGAAAGGCAATAACCCGCAACATTGTACCGTACACGTCAAGCTGATGTTAGATACATGCACGCCACTGGGCGCCATTCTACTCCTGTATGCTAACTAACACCCAGGCAGCGAGCGCGATATTTTGAATATGCAGCATATGTCAGATGTCTGCACGCCACTGAATGCCTTTCTATTCGTTTATGTCAACTAAATACAACGTAGCCACGAGACATTTGAAATGTTCTGCTGACAACGTTAGGTCTGCACCTTAGTAGGTTTCATTATATTCAAGTATGCTAAATGAAAGCTGCCGGTCCCAGTGGCCGCGCGGTCTAAGGCGTATGTCTGCAGCCGCTCTCCTGATAAGATCGTGGGTTCGAATCCCACCGGGGACAAGGATGTTTGTCTGTTGTAAGTGTTGCGTGTTGGTCTCTGCGACGAGCTGATCACTTTTCCAGGGGATTCCTATCGAGTGTGGTACGTCGTTGTGTGTGATCTAGAAACCTCGTGACTGAGGAGGCTCTAGACCACTGGGGGCTTTCGCGCCAAAAACAAACAAATAAAAGCTTAAGCAAAGTGGGAGATATTTACCATTCCATGTGATAACAGATGCCTGCACACCACTGAATTCTCTCATATTCGTGTATGTTGACTGAAAGCCAGGTAGAGGGTGAGATATTTGGACGCCCAAACTGATTTTACGATGCCTGTACTCCACCAAACGCCTCTGTATTCGCGTATGTCAGCTAAATACTACATAGCTAGCGAGACATTTTAAATGTCCTGCTGATGATGTCGGATGTCTGCACTCCACTGAACTTCAACCTAATCATGGCTACCAAGCAGTAAGTTGCGGTTCAAATGTCACGCATAATGAGACCTACTGCTCTCGCTCACTACGCACACGCCCGGAACAAATGAAGATGGACGTACTCTAAATCCATTTATCGCTTGGACATATTGGCCTAATCTCTTTCCAGCAGCATTTTATGGACTACTAAAACGGATAATAAAATTACCACTCCTACAGCAGCAGGGCAATAGAGATTCAACGATTCGTCAGAGTCCATGGAACGTCTGTATACCCCCAGACACTCTGTACTTCGTTCTCAAAATAACGGCACTGAAAAGCAAATCTGAAAACAAAAGCCAGTTTATTCTTTAGCGTTGAAGTGAGTTCCAGTTAATTTTGTACCAATTTAAATTGGACACTTTCAGTATCAAATATTCGTTTTAGACGCTCTCGTAAAACAATTACTAAAAGCGAAGAACGACTCTGTCATGTCTGTCTGTCCTGCCGTCCGTCCCTCCGTTAGCAACAAGTCGGCTACCACAGGAGGCAATTTCATGTCATTTTACGTTGAGGATTTTTACTAAAGCCTGTGGAGATAATTGGAGCCAGAACAAATAAGATAGGCAACACACTGCAACATAACATTCTCGTTCTCCCTAATACTAAATTAGTCCTCATGGAAATTAAACAATGAGTTCTATTTTGTACTGTTGTTAGCTACATTTGTAACTGTCAACAACATGAAACATATATACGAGAGTATTCATGTAAAGTCCGCGTCACACTTTGTTTGATTTTAACCAAATCTGGATGTTCTTGGCCGATTTTCATAGAAATTTCGTATGCCAAATTTGACGAAAATCCATCTAGTGGGAGCCCATTTTGATACCTGCGGACAGAGGGACGGATGGACACATGCGATTAAGTTAAATAGGCACTCTTCTTCATTTTTCGAAAGAAAGGAACTGTTAAAATAGGCACTAACAATTTGCACACTGCCTCAATTTTCATCATGAAGTAAAAAAGGTAAAATAGTCCCGTTACAGGCCTGGGATGGCCCAGAGTGTTCCAGGAGGTTAAGGTTCCTAAGAATTCATGACAACGGCATAGGATGGTGGCATGGTTGTCAGCCTCGCGTACTGGCTGCCTTTATCCTTTCCATCATGAGATTATAATCCATATTAGCTAAACTATTAGGGTGGATCCTTGCGATTGAACTTAACTCTGTCCCGGCTAAAAACGAGAGAACAGGAAAACAAATCCGATACATAGGCCTGTAACTTCAAAACGTATTTTCGGCTCAGACTTTATATGTGTCTCACGACTAACGAAATCCAAAAACGTAAATATGTTTATTTTGAAGAATATTGTGTAATATGCTGCAACCCACACTAATATTACTGTTCACAGTCATTCAAAAATGCCCTCACATGCTGTTAATGTGTCTTCTTTCGTGAAGAGTTTGATTCTGCCACATTTTATACCAAATGAAAGTCCGGCTTTAGAGTAGATACTTTGCGAATTTAGATATAAAAGCTCTTCATTCCATATTCAGTTACGTATGGAAGTGTTACTCCTGTGAATTTAATAGCGGAAAAGGACACTAGGATGTACCGCATAATAAACAAAAGGTCACAGGGCAACAAAATTAAATACGCTTCGTTGCAAACTCTGGATGTGTTTGTGACTTACAAATAAAGACAAAAGTTCTCTGTCGAACGTTCCATTTTTTAACGAATGTAGGGAGAAATTTCATTTTATTAAAGTCGTGAATGGGTTTGCATGTTAAAATATACTCGCAAAAAAATGCAGAAGCATTCAAATTCTTCCGCGTCTGAACAAGTAGTGCGCTATACTGGGCACGGAGAATTATGAAAATATGTTCAACTAATAAACCTCCACACTTCTGGGAAGAGAAAACTCATGTATTTAATAAATCAAGACTCGGTTTATTGATATTGTGGGAGTATTGGTTTACGTTTACAAGCCGGTCTGTTAAAATGGTTACGTCAACAAAAACACAACATTTTAACCTGTTGCCTGACATTCTCAAAGAATCTCTACTACAGGCCTCTTGACTGCGCACCGTTCCTGCCGTACAGATTGACAAATGAAATAAAGTTGAAGATAATTTCGGTGTTCTCTAGTAGGTAGGTAGTATAATTCACAAACACTGACAAAATTTTTCCATATAATTACGCATAATGGATCAGATTTTCACTTCCAAGTTACGTATGTCACAGGCGAATTATATTTTACTTTGGATATTTAGCAGAGATAGAACTGTATTTAGTTATTCAAGTTGATATTATATTAGTATTTTTAAGCCAGTCTTTTTTAGACATTTTGTCATGGCGTTATAGATTATTATACTGACTAATAAAAATAAGTGAGAAACACCAAACAATTCATTGAAACTTTCTTTTAAGAAATCTAAGTTCAACAAATAAACCACAAAAGATATTATAGTAAAATAAAGTACAGTAACAAATCAGAGAAGAATCAGATTGAAACACTTTTGCCTCAATTATTTCCACAAACCTTGCCATCGCTATTCAATTCACTGAATATTTCATGAGAGAGATATTTGGAAAGTTATTATGACTATTAAATAAGCTTCCATTCATAAACATGAAAAGTGGGTAGCGAATTCTGGTGATGATTGTTTTATTCTTATTTGACATTTTCATCATCTCAGCAATCAGGAAACACCAACGTAGGAATTACATTCACATGTCTGTCCAGATTATATTTGTAGTCACCAATCAAACAACTTCCACGTGTTATAATTATAAATATTTTACAGATTGTATTTGTCATTCAACAACAATCACGTGAACATTTTAATCTACTAATCTACTAATTTACTAATAATTTTGTAACTTAGCAAAGCATTAATTTTAAAACTCGCTGAAGAGGATACAGTTCATTGAAACATGTAGTAGTGCTTACGATACATAAAATGATATTAATATATATATATGTTGTGCATTAGTTGTTCTGGATAATAAATCTGGTGAAGAAATTCAGAAGTATCTCTAAATTAGTGGAATTTAAATGCATAGGGCGGCGATAAACCTCATCACGTACAAACAGCTTCAATATTTCGAAACGACTGCAAGTTAGTAGACAGTACGAACGTGTGTTTAAATTGTAATGCTGGCGTACATTGTCATTTGTGTGCTTTCATGTCACGTGATCGCAATGGCAGTAGCTGTATTTGATCTTGAGGGACTGAATCAGCACTCTTCTACTGTGATCTCATAAACGGAACACCTAAATGTTGGTGATTTCACTAGTATGCCTCGAATTAGCTCACTTTCTACTCCAGGCTTCCAGCCAAAGCCATTTCATGTAATTAAGTCTGTGGTAATGAAAGGCTCAACACCGCCAACACCAACAGCTTCTTCACACAGATTTATACCACGTTCAACCCTCACTGCACCCCACTTCCACCGTCACAACCAATTTTCCCCTAAAGTGCGAGGATTCACTACCCTCGTACTAAAACACTAAATCATGGCAACGTATGTGGAAGTTGACACGAGGCTCCAGAAATTCTTAATCTCGCCTTTTGTTGATGCTATTGGCCACTTCTAGGCTTCGGCAGCATTAACCTCGGTACCTAATGGACACAAAGCTGCTGCATCACTTAATCTACGTTAATATCATCAGTGAATTTCCTACTACGTTCTGCAAGACGCTGAAAGATTTTGAGCAATTTGGTTACTTCTCTGATACACGAATCTAGCGGGAAGTTTAATACCACCGCATACCAGCAAAGTAACAAACACATTAACAAACCACAATAAATTAATAATGTTCACATCTAGCACAAAATACCAACGAAACATTCTGAAACTCCCGAATCACCAAACACAGAACAGTCACCACCTAACAACAGGTTACCTATACCTTTCATGGACAGAGGCATTCTACGACAATAACAAAAAAAGAAAGCTCTGTCCGTAGTGACACTTTGAAACCTTCAGCATTCTGACCCCCAACCAACACAGCATCGAACCACCAATTTTATAGAGATTAACTTTCATATACCAGGACGTTGTGACAAGTGCCACTTTGTAAGTGTATTAACCTTAACATTAAATTTAGAACTTCCTTTTATGTTTATGTTTATGGTTCCGTGCATCGCTGATTTATTTTAATAGTTGTCTAATGAGATGCAACACAAAGCAGTCTATTATTTTGCAATTTCGCTCTACATGTTTCGGGCGTCAATCACACCCATCATGAATACACAAAACTGTAACTACAGCCTCCAGTACTGTGCACCTAACTCCCTCCAACGTGGCCAAGCTAGCTGGCCAACGTTGGAGGTAGCTGCACAAAAAATATGACCAGTACCGGAGGCTGTATATACAGTTTTGTGTACTCCTGATGATGGGTGTGGTTGACACCCGAAACATGTAGAGTGACCCTGGAGGCTATTAAATAGACTGCTTTGTGTTGCATCTCGTTGGACAATTATTTATATATGTTATAACTTCCTATTAACCATTACATCTTATTGCCACATTTTTCAGACAGTCACTATTCAAACAAGCGTGAATAAAGCACGGCATTACCTATACGTCTGGTGTTGTACAATTACAGACACATTATGTAAGGAAGTCCGGAATTAACAGAAAAATGCAACGAATTGAATTCAACTATTTACAACACGACACAAAAATATGTAGAAATTTATAAGTCACTTAAAATTTCTCAAGATGGTGTTCGTCTAGAATACGACGACGCATTCTTTGGTACAGACTGATGCCAAAGTTTCGGAGGATCCTGCTGGCTCCATCTTCAGTTTGTCGGCCTCTTCTGCCATAAAAATAAATGAGGTATCAGGTGGTTCAAACAAGTTGTAAATTACAATATTATACGTCAGGGCATCCCAGAAGGCAGTGATCTTAGTGTAGAAGAATAAGTCACTGAACTATAAGATTAATCCCTTTAAATTAATTAATACACTCCTTGACGAAGTGTTACTACTTTCGTACATAAGGACCCACGCTACCCTACTTCAACAACGCTGCCCTCAGAATGTTAAATGTGAATGTAAAACTACTCATGACTTCAGTCCAGTGTACACCAGCCATAACAAAGTGCCACCTGCTCTAACATACTTCACTGACCGAGATATTCCGTGTCATCCGTCCATTTCCAGTATACTAGAAATAATAATAATTATTTTTATTATTATGTACATACTGATAGGTGTGGCAATACCTACAGACAAAAAATTCGTGCAAAAAGGAGGAAAAAACCTAAAATACACGAGTTTATGTATGGAGATATGTAGAATGTGGAACAGGAAGTGTATGGTTATATCGGTCATAACTGGAGTCATCGAAATGGCAGCAAATGTTTATAGAAAAATTTGAAAGCCATATCAGGAAATCACTCAATAGATTCACTAAAAAAACGCATATACTTAGAGATATCAGATCTCACCCTTAATAAGAAGGAGAGTTCTGCTTTCTGAAATTTGGAGCCTGGGCGCTGGAGATCAGCAGTGATTCAAGAGAAGAATTGCCATGGAGAAAAGGCCTGTGACAAGATACACCACCACCACCACCACCAACAACAACAACAACAAGATAATAATAATAATAATAATAATAAACTTACATTTTCTCTTCCAACTGTAACTGCAGTCACTAACAAAAGCGCCAAATGCAAATTGAAAACGGTTCACTCCCAAGTTCAGAGGCTCCATTTCCCTGCCTATGGCCACTTTACGCAAACACTGCCCACAATAATTCCCTAGATGAATGTGGCAGATTATTGCATTACACTGAATCACGCACTAACCGACTCACGTTACAAGCCAAAATCACCGGCCAAGATCAACGGAATATTTAATGAAGCATAACGTAACACTACTTACTGCAAAAGCGGAATAGACTCGAACAGCGAAAACGTAAGACAATCACGAATTATTAAACTGTCCCACACAAACATCACCTCAGGTTTTACAGGCTCAATGCCAAGAGAAGGGGCAGTTTATGTGCCAGATCCAAATTGACATTTGAAATTATTACACCAAATTTGTATTTGTAAAATTAACAGTAACGAAACTGCTGGTTCAGTTCCTTCTGTAATTACCGCTTAAAAGTGCAATGAATAATTTAAATAAAAATCAAGACAAACATACAAACCACATTCAAAACATATACAAAAATGAAACTTTACACACTACAGAAAGATAGCCGCACAACGTCAACAATAAAAATTAGTTTAATGTATGTGTTAGCCCAGCAAACAACACCATTTCAATATTATTAAATTAGGTTCTTATTAACTGAGGTGTTCCAGGAATTTTTGTTTATTAATATGCTCTCTCGGTCCTCCAGCTTGGGGGTTGGGCGAGGTGCTAACAACCCCTCCCTGTAAAACATTCATGTTAAGAAATACTTGCAGGCATGATGCTTGCTCTGGAGATAAAACAATCCGGAGGTAAATTACTCCCCCACTTATGATTCAGTTAGGAGGGAGGACTTACATAATATTCTCATTGAGGTTGGTATCCCTAGGAAACTTGTAAGATTAATAAAAATGAGTCTGACTGAAACATATAGCAGAGTCCGGGTAGACAAGAATGTGTCTGACAGGTTCCCTATTAGGAACGGTCTGAAACAAGGAGACGCTCTACCACCACTGCTTTTCAACTTTGCTTTAGAGTACGCCATTAGGAGGGTTCAGGTAAA
>Ga0136643_10014584_pt1 | contig 11801 bp, 4 predicted proteins | sample TergutLab28metaG_FD_96883 | JGI IMG/M metagenome (GOLD analysis project Ga0136643, IMG submission 96883) | Labiotermes labralis P1 segment gut microbial communities from Petit-Saut dam, French Guiana - Lab288 P1 (version 3) (version 3) | ecosystem: Host-associated > Arthropoda: Insects >...
GGAAAAAAATTCACGCATGCGCACTAAGGTTCAAGGTCGGCTCATGCAAGCGCGCTAGATTATAATCCATCAGGTGTTCGCATAAAAAAATACGGTCGGATACTTTTCTAACAGACCTCGTAAGCCTTTTATTGTAATTTCAGCATGTAAAATACTATACCATACTTGTATATACAACCGTCTACCTAAAGATGAACCTTCGGGTTCGAAACATGTAGAAGACATCATAAAAATAAAATATTAGTTTGAAAGAGTGCATTTTTTGGTTTATATTGTATAATTATATTACAATGTACGGTGAAAAGAACACAAAAATGTAAACATTCTTTGGATTCTGCAAAGCCTCAGGCGGTATAGTAAGTGCAGACCATGCAGCTACACTAGGCAAAACGAACATGTTCTCTGCATCTTAATAAGACATAATCGACTGCTTTGAATAGACTCGATTCGGTTGCTGTGCCAGAAGCTTAAGGCAAAGTTCATTAAAGTATTTATCCTTGGTAGATATTGAACTTCAAAGACATATCTTATTTTACAGGCTTGTGAGTGTATTTGGTTATTGAAGAAATAACTCCGCCATGTGGGTTATTAGGGAAGGGTTAGTAACCTCTTCTTAGACGCCATTTTGTAACTGAAAGAAACGAACGACTGGATAGCCAAGGTAAAGATATGTAAAGCATAAAAAAGTTACCATGTGCAAAATACCATGCCGTTACGCCATAGAGGGACTGGAAGACGCGTTCCACGTGACAGTGGCACCTGTATTCGTTGACTCTGTGCCACTGTAAACAGATCCATGTAACCATTTGACAAGAATTTGACGTTCAGGTGACCGTGCTTCGTGATAAAATTCTTATAATAAAACCAAATAGATGCACTAATTTCTCAAATTTATTTTTGGAATAAAACTCTACATGTTTCGGACAGTACCTATGTCCATCATCAGGATTGTACACACAGCAATGGTATATGTCATACAAATTTGCTGACATACACCATTACTGTGTGTACAGTGAAAAACTCCTGATGATTGACAGAGGAACTGTCCGAAATATGTAGAGTTTTATTCCAAAAATAAATTTGAGAAATTAGTACATCTAGTTGGTTTCGTTTGACAAGTGACGGCTGAATCTTAGAGCCAGCCTGGGCGTAGATGCGAGAAGAGGGGGGGTCAGCGTGTAGGGAACCCTGTTTACTCAGCCAGGAATTGGTTCTCGACGTTTCGAAGGATTCTAGTGCCTGAATCTCCTGGGCCAAGAAGTTTTCTCCGACTGGTGTGAAAACTTCATTTCTCGCACTCGATATTTAAGAGTTGTCTATATTTACTTTCAACGAACAAAAAAACGCTCACGCCGGAATCCCCCCTTAACGATTAATAAACGGCATGAAACTGACTGCCTTTTGGACACTTAATGGTGAAAAATGTGTCAGACATGTGGCGCCAGAAGCTATGACATAGACCACGGTCTGGAGCCGAAAGTATAAAAAGAACCTTCAATTGTCGTTATAATAAAGATGCGTTCAGAACTTCGGTTGTAAAACGTAATGGAAGAAGGACACTTTAGAGAACAGATGCACATATAGATGGCTTCTTTTGCCTCACCACACCGTCGAAAAGAGATCAAATCCTTGACATTTGTAAGAAAAGAACCACCTTAAAATTTAATCGTGTGCTAACGGCTATTCTGAAAAACGTACTTAATACTTTGTAACTTTTCCAGACGGATGATGCTTAGGGTCCATAATCGTCTTGTTCAAAATTCGTGGGCCGCCATATCATTTATGATCATATTCCTATTTCACTCACGTAGTGTGGCGGTGTTTGAAGAGCATATTTCAGTACCCTAAGGACGAAGTATCACATATAGGAATCGGGTTTAATTTTAACGACGGTGTTAAATTTTCAGGTTATATAACTTCAAATTTCCTGAACAAGAACTACTTATCGACTGACGAAAGGAAAGGCACTGCACCAGAGACGTTTGTTGGTAAATTTATCTCTTCGTTAATTAATACACTTAATATTTTCTTTCCCTCTGGCGAAGGCGCCTACCGATGGAACTATTATGTAAGTGGCTAGAACTATTTGTTCTTACATTCACATTATTAGGGCAAATAAATGTGAAATCGATAGGTTGGACATGCAGCATGTACGAGGGAAATGAGAAATGAAAGATTCTGATTGAGATAACACTGAAAACGTACAAAAAATGATAGGCTGTCGAAATTGGTCTTAGTATAAGTGTGTTGTGAATGTGTGGACTTTACAGGCTTTGTACAGAGTCAAATAGCTTGTGTGTTTCTGAATGTTTAAATTAACTTTGTGTCCCTCAGAATCAAGAAATTCTCGTCTTGACCGGAAGAGGAAGGCTCAAGTGTTCATCTAATACCCACGTCATGAAGATGTTTACAGGTGGGGTTGATTATTTGAGCACTTAACCCATGGTATCAACGTTAGAGAACGTAAAATTTCGCGACCATCTTGAAGCTATCCAATCCTCGTATATTTTCATAAATTATGTCTTTGATACTCGTACACCAACAAAATACACATAGACAATAAAATACATGTATTCATAATCAATAAGCGCCAAAGCATGTAAGAGAAAGATGTGATAATTACTATATGTATTTTATTGTATATGGGCATTTGTTGGTGTATTAAAGACGTAATTCGCGACCATCATTCGCGGAAGGACAAGTTTGTTGTGCCTAACAGCTGAGATCTCTAAGAAGACTGCTGGAGTTTCGGAAACTAGTCATACGTCAGTATTAGATCACAGAATTTCCTTGTCGGCTCGCAAACGTCTAGATTCAATATAACTACTGCCTGATAGGCAGGTAGTTAAACACGCAGCCTTTGTGCGTGTATTGAAATGTGGTCACAGACGGAACCTTTGAAGTTCGGAAGTGTATGGTGGCTGAGGGAGCTACAGAAGTGCATTAGCCGTATGGAAGCCAAAAACTGATTTAATGCAGGTGCTTTTAGAGGGACGACGTGTGAGCGGTTTCTCGCTTCACAGGGAAATTGAAGGGAAAGAGAAAGGAGCAGAGAGGATGATGGAGAAAAGTAGTTAGTTAAATAAGAAATATAAGAAAGTTGAAGAAGAGGAGGTGAAGAAGAAAGCAGTAATGAAAAGAGAAATAATAAGAAGAGAGGTTAAGGAAAAGAATATGAAAATAAGTCCCCTAGGAGGGTTAAATAATGAAAGTAAAAAGAAAAATAAAATAAGAATCAAGGTATTCAAAGAAAAAAGCGATGGCAAGAGCAGGTGAATAAGGAATGATAATTAAACAAGTCTTGAATAGAAGTAGGGATGTGAGAGTAAGAGAATTATACGACAGTTTGAGAAAGGAGAAGGATCGAAATTGAAGCAGCAAGAAACCGTTGAACTGAAGGAAGAGAATGAAGAGTAAATATACTTGGAAAAAGAAAAATAAGATACGGTCATGCAATCGAAAAGAAGGAACACAGGAGGAATAAAAACAAAAGACAGAGTTGTTAGTATGCACAGTAATTTACAGAGAGCAGATAGATCGAGGCACACACGCCCTGACATTTGTAGAGCCATGCTGGTCTAAGACGTTCGGATATGAACAAAGTTGCGCAGATTGCGTTACGTAGACTGACAGTGAACTTCGGGTTATCAGTCGCAGTGCTCTTCAGCCTTTTTTTTCGCGTACCCCTAACAGGAAAAAAAAATTATTCCTTTAATCACGCACTGAAAATATTAACACGTTGTTTCTACTTTTATAACTGAACTTTTTATAAAGTTAACTTTAATTACTCAGAAATGTAATGTGTAGTGACATTCAGTAAATATAACAGCCGGGCCTACTGAATACAATAAGTATATTATAAAAAGCAAATTTGAATTTTTAGCAAATATTCTTATAAGTAACTTTTAAAATTGACGCGCTTTCCCGTGAATAGATAAATATGCACGTGGAACTGGGGCTGCTTGGAGATAGACTGCAATATTCAGATAGTTACATAAATAATTTAAGGCATTTCCAAGGAAGTCTTATACATTCCCCAGTGGTTATGTTAGGTAAATTAAAAAATTCAGCACAAATATAGAATTTATCCGATTATATCTGCAAAAGAATAATATTACATTAGCGATAGGAATTATTTTCCCGGTATTATGTAACATTAAAAGTGATATTATAAAGAATGGTAAATTATACCTAATTACGCTGAAGGCTGCTTCTTCATTATTATTCCGGGTCGTCTTTTAAATCTCCATAAAAACCCTCGTAACTGGTGATGCTCACTTCTGAGAGAAATTAAACTTAAACCTGTAGTTTGCAAATGTAATGTGCTGCATTGTGGATCCTGTTTAGCCAAATATGGATGCGTATGTATGATAAGAATCGCAAAACATCCCCGCTTAAGGTGTTAGATTTTTTTTTTCACTGACAACGTGACAAATGGTACAATGAAACTGCTATTGGAAGGAAATGTGCTACAGCTGAAAGGCAAACTTCTTGCCTTTCAAACTGACATGTTCGAATTAATCATTAAACTGAAAGTTATTTTCCTATTAAATTTCGGATGCGTCAGACCGACTGACATGTGCTCGGCATTTTATCGCTCGCAGCTTGTGGTCTTCTTAACACAGGTTCACAAACTCACTTTCAAGTTATCGCAGCTTTAAATTACATTTAACGGACAAGTTGCAGCGACAAGTGTCGATCAAGTCCAAGTTCGGTTTTCGTAAACTCTCTTTTGTTGGCGAATACACAGTTGAGGCTTATAGCTTAGCACCATATTCCATCAAAATTTGACGTTATTATTTTTAACGTGGTAAGATTCGTCAAAAATTGAAGATTTATTTGCAAACTTGATGAGATTTGGTAGTGACATATTTGCTCCAATATGGATTTTCGGAAATATTTATTTATACCAGTAACATTTCATCTTTGAAATTGTCTTCAGGAACAAAATTCTGGTACAAGAATAAAAAAGACTGAGTAACGGCAAATTAATTTGATAGACACGTGTCTTTCCTTGTTAAACTCATTCGGCACAAGGAGGAGGACCTGAATAAGGAAACTAAACCTGAAAGGAGAAAAAAAATATGCTGATTAATAAATTGGAAAACTTCTGCGAAAATTTTGAGTTCCGCACAAGTTTTCACCAATTTAGTGTCATCTCGAATTGGTTTACAGATTTTCCATTTTGCTGAGATAAGCTCAAGTCGGCCTGAAACAATTCAGTCAGAAAATTAGAATACTACAATTGTTTAGAGAGTTTAGGATCATCTGCCAAAAGTTAATATTCTAAAAGTTGAGACAAATACGTCTCCAGATCATTTAAAAATTTGTATCCTTTTTTTCTATAGCAAGTTGAAGCTGATCCAGAGCATCCTAACAAATGTCTTTGTGCCCAATTCTTCCACCCGTGTACACCTGCAAAATTCTGAATAGACGAGAAGAAGAAAAATGGAAGACCTGCCGCTTGTCAGGGCCAAAGTTTTATGGAATTAAAATGAGATTTATTGATGTGCTAAATTTGTATTCCTTTCGGTGAATGCAGATGATAAAAAAGTAAAATTATTCAACCAAAAATGTTTTAGGATTTTAGAAGAGTATTTCAATTATTTCTGTCCTCTTGCTCAGAACAAATCTGTAGCTCATCCTGAACATTCCAGACAATTTTAAGCGCATGGCTTTACACTGCAACCAGTGCGTAGTTGGCATAGTTGGCTCACGCAGCGTCCCATAACATGAGAGCAGTTTCCGACACGTTCAGACGACGCAATGTTTCCCCCACCCGCTACGCGAACCTAACAAGAACGAGAACAGAAACCACAACATGTTAGGTCCAATCCGCTCGCCTCCTCGGGCTGCCAACTGAAACCGGGCGAACTCCACAGCCCTGTTTGTAGTGTACATATTTTTATGACTACATACCAGAAGTTACTCAATTATTACACCAACCGCTGCTCATATATAAAATTTACACATTAAAACATTAAAAACGCTCCGACATGTTTCGGTCCTAAGACCATCCTCAGGGAACTATATCTTCCTTGCTAAAGTCACACTAGAAATAGTCACACATTAATTTCATTGTACCAGTCGGGTATTGTGGCAGCATGCCTTGTTGTGTAATGTTATGTTGTGAAGAGTGCCCTGCTACGGATGTACATTCTATGCATCATTGCATGAGTATCACGCAACGAAGCACAGAATGCGGACATGAATTTTTAAAGTGATTTAAAAATTCCTCATAAAGTGAAGGAATCTGCACTGAAGTTACTTGTATGTGATTGTGTGTTGTTGAACGCATCTACCTTAAATTAAGAGAAAGTAGGTAGGTTAAGAGCTTAACGTCACTTCATCACTTGAACAAATGACGAGTGTAAACATGTGAACTCTACATCCTGTTGCTTACGAACTAATACTATGCAGAAGAGGCCACGACTTACACATGAGCAAAACCGCGAAAAGGGAGAGGTTTGTTAATCAAATAAATTCGCGATAAAAAGAAAATCGCTATGAGAAATCATTCCCTTTGTAAGTTGTTATTTTTCTGGGAGAGCTATAAAGAACACTAACACATAAACGCATGTAATACGAAAATCTAACATATGTGTAACGATAAATTTGACGTGTCTCTCTTCGACTTCACAAATGTGCTGCTTCCGTCCGTCACCGGCTGAATCACAGGGGTGTCAAGTTTTCTGCAGCCTGTCGACACGTTACGCTACCAATGTGGCCCTGCACATTGGCACAGTTCTACAACTAACACAACTCTCTGCCTTCCTACCTAACATTATGAAAACCTAACATCGCGACGTAGCAGCTGATGGGGGAGTTGGGGAAACACACAGCAAAACACAAAACAGCAGCAAAACACTTCCTTAATTATGAAGTGACGTCTCAGAAATTCAGGCTGCTAACTTGACGCTTACACACTACACAACACTACGACTCAAGTGCACACCAAACCACGACTGGTACGGAGTGGCTGTTGTTATTATAAATGATCCAGCCAGCGACCCTGACTGAGCGCGAAGCAGCGGGAGACAAAAGAATCAGCACCTACTTTAACTGCGACGATTCGAAGTTTACTGTTGCACTTGCTTATGTTGCGAAGTGGACGGTGGAATTCTGTAGTTAATGTAGCTTGAAGTGGTGGTTGGAGTTTATGGCGAGATGATATTGATGCAGCAGATTATGTTGTTGTTGTTGTTGATGATGGTGATGATGTTTACTGGAGGGGGTTACTAGATTGGGGACTGAAGCTTACCATTACACAATTAGCACTATTCACGACACTACATAAGACATTTGAAGAGCTATTTGATTGCACGATTGGCACTACAGGCTGCACTGAATTCACACGCACACACTACAACACACTTTCACTGCTTCGACATATTTCACTGGAAAACAAATCACTTTTCATCTTATACTGATAATTTCCACGATGGCGAAAATAGTTGACCTTAAACACCAGATTCTCTGACATCACCTGTATTTATCACCATTGTGATATTTCACACGGAAGGGTTTCGCTTACAAACTAAGAGTAAATTAAAATTTTCACTCCGAAATTATAAATTTTATAAGATATTTTTTAAACGCAACAAACAGTCCCCATCATATGCCTAAAAATTGCGCACAAAGATAAAAATCAGAACTTCTACACATCTAGTATTCAAATTCAAGTCATCTATGTTCACGAACGTCTTTTAAAGCATTACTGACCTGACCTTTAATAAACGAATGTGCTGTTAAAATATGTTACACGGACAATTTTGGAATTACGTACGCTTTACCTTGTACAAGATACAGTATTTTAAAGGAGAATAAAAATGTATTGCTCGCAGATGACAGAACCGAATCTAGGCTATATGCATGTAACGTACAGAAATTTTCCACACATTTTGAGAATATTAAATGTTTGTAACTTGTGCGTTTGTGTATCGCCAGTATTATTGGTCGGTTGGTAGTGGTGCATTCCATAAGTTTTCAAGGAAACGTGGCGTCTTAAATCCGTTTGATAAAATTGTTCAACAGAGGGGTGATTTACCTAAAGACGGCGCAAATATACGTAACATTTGCACATGCACGTACAAGACAAAGCGTCTTCAGATTTATCCATAGCTTTGCTGGGCATGTGGCCGCATGTATAGAAGAAACTGTTTATAAATTGGCGATAAATTTATAGCTTATCCAGCTCTTCCAGACAATCACTTTGTTTTTCAGACGTCAGGCAGGTGGTTACTCGGATAGGCACATTTGTATCACGTAACAAGACAGGCAATGTAGGTATAACGTAACACTGAGTCGCGTTCGTGCAGCAATTTTCGCAGTGGAAAAGCAACGACTATTACATAACCTGAGATTGTGTTTGTAACTTTAGTTATCCAGCATGCAATACGCATGCGCCGTATTATCACCTATAGTCTGCCCCACCCTACAATATTTTTCCACATTATCTCATAAGCGACACGAGTTTCGGGAACAAGTTACTGAACACAAAATGTGTGTTTTGATTTTCTCTACAACTTTTGTCTGAAACATTTCTCATTTTAAGAAGAAGTGAGCGAGTTATAAAAAATGTATAGTGTTCTTCATGTAAGTACCGTTTATTCCTGTCTGATCTTAATGAAACTTGAATTTTCTCCACAGATTTTCGAAATATATTCAAACATAAAATTTCATGAAAATGCGTCCAGTGGGAGCCGAGTTGTTCCATGCGGACGGACAGACACGACGAAGCTAAGAGTCGCTCTTGGCAATTTTGCGAAAGCGTCTAAAATGGTATGAACCATTCAGGGCTTCCAAAAAACGGCAGTTCCAGAAATAACAACATTGGACATGAGAGACGGCTGAATCTGCATACAACTTCTTCTGCACATTTATTTCCTCACTAAAGCATTATGCATGTGGTTTCTTGTGGATACCGCAATAGGCACAAAGTTTCAATTCCCCACGGCTCGAGTTGCTGAAGATTCAAGTATTTTGGGAGTTTACGTCGTGTCTAATGGTAAATGGTTACCGACGTTTCAGAAAAAAAATATTTCGCCCTCAAATACACGGTCGAGTAGTAATACATGGTTTACTCTTTTACGAATGTTTACACTGAAAAAGGTATTACGATCCTTCGAAACGCCTGTAACTACTTGCCAGTCTGCAGAGAGTAACATATCAGAACGCAACTAGATTTTCTATGTGTACCGGGTCTTTCCCAGGGTTAAAGTGGCCGGAACGTGGCGTTGACCACCCAACCCCATCTAGTGCCGAAGTTAAAAAAGAGTAGAGCTATAAATCTACTCCCCCTCTGGGTCTCCGTGGCCTGTTGTAGGATGAATTTTACTTTTACTTTAAGAGAAAAGCTGGCATTGGACGTAACACCAAGCCCCATTTGACTGTGATGCAGGCTGCAACAGGACAGCAAGTTGTGTCTGACACGCCTGACTGATAACAGGCTTCTTTAAGGTAGATGTCAAGTAAGGAAGCCACATTCGGGGTAGATTGATGAATTTAGATTTAAGAGAGTGCAGTGAAATACATTTCAGTTGCGTGGCTGTAATACCACACATTGTTCTAGATAGTTGTGAAATATGCGACACATGTTTCTGAAATTACAGAATTTAATTTGATCATTTGGGTTAAAGAATCGAGGTCTAATGTTACTCCTTCATTAGACACACTTTAAACAGTGCACTCTTCCAAGCAAGATCGTCAGTGCTGCATAAACCTTCGTACTATCTTCTGTAATGTATACTACTCCCCCTACAAATTCCCTGCCAGCTCCTACTTCTTAAATACAAACTATTTTTCCATCAGTCCACCCTTTCCTTTCCTAGTAACTTCTCAAGACAAAATTCTTTATGATCAGAATCTTGTTCTAAACATGTTCTTGTACTCGTCGCAGTGACCACCGACAAATTGGAGCATTTGACTAAATGACTCAATTGCTCCGGCATATTAATTCCACTAGGCTAATGCTATTACCGGGTGTCCTCATTATTTTATATATTATTAAAATGTGAATTAGAACTTGGATCCTATTTTTTTTGGCTCTAGCTTGTAGAGTTCGAGGGAAACCATTTCATTCTGAAGTTAGATCAATGTACTTTTATTTAATATTTTAGAATCTGAATATTCAATTACGAATTAAATAGAGTAAATAAACTGCTATGGTTATTCAATTAAAAGCCATTTATAGTCTGAATATGTAAGTAGTCTCAACTCAGCACAAAAATGCTACCGAATTTGTTACTTTCACTTAAACATTAAAATAATTTGTTGTACTTATTCGCACTTATTTATGACACAAAAACAACGAAGAGCTGAATACTTGGAACCTACAACCAAACGCAATAAACTCATCAAAACCTTTCAATGAGGTTGTGCCATTTGACGGCCACTTACACTGCTGGTCTCCACTGCACTCAACCGCACACGGAAACAACCAAACGAAAACTGACGTAAGCCGCATAAGCAAGGTACTGTTACCCTTCTGGAAGTTTCGATGTTCTATTGTCTGTTTGGTGTCTCACCCTATTGGATATTTTATGTACTATTAGTAGTTAAGCATGGTCTGCACTGAAGGAGATCTTCCTTATAGACATATTTTGTAATAACCTTTGTTGAAACACGTTCTATAGCTATAATTATATAACGATTAGGGTTTGAAGAAAAAGTACTTTTGTTTGTTTGCTGGTTGGACTGTAACAAACCAAACACTTCACGTGTTAACCTCCAGAAAATAAACCACGGCCACAAACGGAACTAACGTCCTATTCAGTGTTACGCAACAAGCAGGTGAAGAGAAACATATCAACTGTCTTTCATTGCAGGCGTTTGGATCCCAGGTGCTTCCACGTATAGCTGTGTATTTCCCACTTAAAAATACAGATTTTCACAACAGTGAATTTTCTTCTTTTGAAGTTGTCGTGCGGTTAAGGAGTTCTTGCACGATATTTGAGACCTAGAGAGTGTACGTGGACCAAACGGGGAAACCAGTAATTTGAGAACGGAGAACATTAGGACACAGTGCAGGACTTCACTGAATATTGTAACTTACCTTTTTGTAGAGTTAACTTTAATTGTATTACACTTCAACGTACCGATAAAATAATAAAATAAAACAATTAATAAAACAGGAAATGGAATAAAAATTTTTCAGGTCTCTTGTATGTACCGTCATGTTAAAATTCCAAAGTTTTGTTTTATACAATTCACACAACGTACTATGCAGGTTTAGTACATGTTCCAAACTGGCGGGAAAATCTCTAAGGAAACAGAAATAAATGTTACAGCGGTTCTCTTCATGCTTCTGTCCCCAGATCGTCGAATTTCAGGTTAGTAAACTTGAGCTTGGGTCCGTCTCGCAATTACTTATTTCCTCCCTGCCCCATCCCCTTACACCATCGAGTAGTGGGATTTCAAGTGTTTGTGACTCACCGCTGTCACAGTTATGGGGTATAACTGAAGAGCTGTTCGGTTCCGCAGGCCTGGCACGCTGTTTGACCTATTTAAACATGTCACAATATTCCGCCGTCAGGTGCCATTTGGTGACAGAAGGCAATCTGTATTTATATTCGAACAAAAAAATATTATTTTGGTTTACCCTTCGTGAACGTTTATCGTTGTTTAAATATATTGATATAATTCTAATTATGCCAATAAAGCGTTTCATATTTGGTTATTACAGGCAAGATACGTATAACGTAGCACTGAGGCGCTTTTGTGCAACCATCGTTGCAGTGGAAAAGCAATGAGTATTACAAAACCAGGGTGTGTATTTGGAGCCTTAGGTATCCAGCATGCAA
>Ga0136643_10014590_pt1 | contig 11798 bp, 3 predicted proteins | sample TergutLab28metaG_FD_96883 | JGI IMG/M metagenome (GOLD analysis project Ga0136643, IMG submission 96883) | Labiotermes labralis P1 segment gut microbial communities from Petit-Saut dam, French Guiana - Lab288 P1 (version 3) (version 3) | ecosystem: Host-associated > Arthropoda: Insects >...
CCCGGCGCTACCAGATTTTCTGAGTAGTAGTGGGTCTGGAACGGGGTCCACTCAGCCTCGTGAGGTCAACTGAGGAGCTACTTGAATGAAAAAAGTAGCGGCTCCAGGTCTAGAAAACAGAGAGTAACGGCTGTGGGGACCCGTTGCGCTGACCACATGACACCCCCCTATCCGCAAAAGTTGGCACCAACTTCGCCGACCGGCGGCGGCCGCTCTGTCGGTATAGTTCGCGTGCGAACTAAGGCCACGGAGATTTAGGATTTATTAAAAACTCAATGAAATTTGAAAAGAGATTACCTGAAGCTGTAAAATCTGAATTTGATTTCAGAAATAAGTCTACTTTAAAATAACTGTTGCTAGGAGAATTTTTGCTGATGCTACAGACAGAATGACAGCAGGCGTTACGTTTTTATTCAGATCAGAAAGTTTATTATTATTATTATTATTATTATTGTTGTTGTTGTTGTTGTTGTTGTTGTTGTTGGTCGAAATTATTATGAAACCTAAAAAATCTCATACAGCAAATTTATTCTTGAAATACTAACAGCTGCTCAACTACTCAATAAATTATCCGCTTTCTAGGCAACCCAAATGTTCGTTGCCGTCTTCACAACAGTCTGTCGCCAGTTCCCATCCCTAGTCACATAAATCCTGTGCAAACTCACAACTTCATTTACTTAAAATCAAATTTAACCTTTATCCTGCTAACGTAGAAAATATGGTGAGCTCCTAATAATGTCAGCAAATGGCAGATGGGATTTAATTGGGCGTTTAAAGGGTTAATAAAGAACTCCCAATCTGTGCCTGTTTCTGCCAAGATGTTCCTGTCGTTCATATTTGCAGAAAGTACAGTAGGCATGTTTCTGTCGCCCAGCCGATACATGCACCGTGATTTGAACACCAAAAAAGAAATTCTAATTAGTAAAAAATATAAGTGAAAAAGCTCTTGTGAATTCGTTTCCTTATCTTTATGGAGGACTACATTTAATATAAAAAAAACAGTTTTACAAAATTTTATTAAAAATATAACTCGGAGAATAAAAAAATAAAGAAAGATAATATTGTCATTGACTAAAGATTTTTTAATGATCTAACATAATAAATGTCTTGCAAGATTTTAGTGCTTCATCGTAAGGAAGAAGGTACTATGATTCTTCAGAACAGTTGTTAACTACTACCAGACTAACAATCTAGAAGATTCGAATCTTCAAGTCTAAATATATATTCAATTAATCTAAAACTACTTTTTCGCCAAAATGGTTAATGTAACAAAATATGTCATGTAATTGTCCCACAGTGTTAAAAAGGTTGATAGTTTTCTGCTTTATTATTTTACATTATACGGACCTGAAATTTATAAACAATACTATGACTCCGGTATGGGCCCGGTAGCTCAGTCGGTATAGCGACTGGCTACGGGCTGGACGGTCCTGGATCGAATCTCGATGGAGACGAGATTTTCCGGCCTTCCAGATAGGCCCTGGCGCCCACCCAGCCTCCTGTAAAATGGGTACCGGGTTTTCCCGCGGGTAAATTGCGGCCGGGGCGTTCTGCTGACCACTCACCACCTTCTAGTGCCGCGATCATGGAAGAGTAGAGCTATACCTCTACCGACCCTCTGGGCCACACCGGGCCTTAACGGGATCACTTTACCTTTATCTTTACTATGACTCTGGTTGACTGTAGAGCAACAAACGGATCGCATGCTTTGAACAACCAACTTTTACGACTGAAAAAAATCCATGCGATATTCACAATATTTAAATAAAAATTTGTCGGACATGTCCATTTAAAATATCGGCCGACAAGTTGTGGTCAGGGAACACAAACCTCCTTAACGCAATTAGCGGGCCGTGATATGCAAGCCTGTTCTATTCCATGACCAGAATTATGATACTACATGTCCCAAATTCGGCACGTTTCAAGAATAATAATGACACTGAACTCTGATATCGACCTCACTTCTCTGCTTCCCACCGCTCTTTGGAACCTTATCTTGTAGCAACCCTAAAATGAGAGATAATAAAATTGCGCGAACCTTATCCTTTTGCCTAATAATTTAATATTCGTTACAAGTTCCAGAATAGGAGCAAAGGAATGGACCTTCAGCATTTTTTAGTTTTACGAACTAAATAAAAACAAATATTTCTGAATTGAGTCTTCTCTCAACTTCACTATGAAAGTCATTCGTACTGTTTTTAGCGTTGTATCCACATATGTATTTAAAATCTCCACTGTTGCCAAATGTTTTGCGGCTAGACTTAGTCTACTGAGCTAATTTAATCATTTGGTTAGGTTAAATAAAATAATTCGGGACTAAAAATTTTGTAAGTGTAAATAATTTACTCTAAGCCTTTTTAACACAAAACAAATCACAGGCCACATAATTCTTACCTCAGGCTATCTGGACCAAGAGACTCGTGTAATCTGAACCTCCATACTCAGACTATATGGGCCCATAAACTCGTCTCTGACCTCCCATTTCCAGGCTATCTGCACACACTCATTTTTCCGGAATCCCACACTCACTATATCGAACTCACAAACTCATCATCTCAGAACTCTCATACTCAGGATATCTGGACTCATTTTATGTGCATTCGAAAAATTGCGAAAAGCGACTATTAGTTTCATCGTGTCTGTCCGTCTGTCCGTCTATCCGCATGGAACAACTCGGCATCCAATGGACGGATTTTCATGAAATTTGAAGATTGAGAATTTTTCGAAAATCTGTCGAGAAAATTTAAGTTTCATGACAAACCGGCAAGAAGAATAACGGGTACTTTGTATGAAGGTCAATATATGCGTTTGGTCACACCTTGCTCAGTTCTTCTTAGAATGAGAAACGTTTCAGACAAAAGTTTTAAAGAAATTCAAAACTCACATTTTACTTTCGAAATTTGTATTTGGAAAATCATGCCACTAACCATTTAAACGCCAATTTAAATCTCATCTGCTGTTTGCTGGCATTATTAGGATCTCACCATATTCTCCACATTAGCAGGTTAAGAGTTAATGAGACAATGTGGAGAAATGTTGTAGAGGCAGGCAGGCCAAATACGACAATATGGCGCATGCACATTGCGTGATGGATACCAAAGTCTACAAAACACACACTCAGGATGTGTAATATTTCTTGATTTCCAACTGCAACAATGATTGCACAAATGCGCCTCACTGTTACGGTATCCGTACACAGCCTGCCTTGTAATAATGCTTTCCTTCAGAAATACTTAGTTCATATGAAATGAAATGAAATGAAATTTTCCTCCGTTGTGATTCAGCCTGTTGAATTAGATACGTCCACGTCACGCTGTAACTCAGTCAATAGCCTACAACATATTTCAACCTAAGATACGAATACAAAACGTTTAAATATTACAGTAACTATACACACAGGCCGTGCCTTTCTACGTCATGGCTATTTTAACTCAATGTTAAAATTTTAAAACAAAATTATCCCCCGCACCCTCCTTGTATGCAGATTGTATAAGAAACACAAGTCAGTTTTAAGTGGACTTTAAATTTTAATACCTCTCAAATGGCCCTTTTATGAATAAGTGCATTGCAAATGTAATTTTGTCCCCACCTGCAGATATTACAATCGTGTCGGAAGGCTGGGGTATTGTTCATGATTGTAATAAACAATGAAATTGAGTGCTGGACTGAAAAATGTAAGACCCTATGAAGAGTATTGAATTGAGAAGAGTCGATCCCAGTGGCCGCGAGGTCTAAGTCGTGCGTCTGCAGCAGCTCGCTTACTGGGATTGCGGATTCGAATCCCGCCAGGGGCATGGTTGTCTCTCTCTCTTGTGAGTGTTTTGTGTTGTCATGTAGAGGTCTCTGCGTGTGGCTTATCACTCGTCCAGAGGAGTCCTACCGAATGTGGTGCGTCGTTGTGTGTGATCTAGAAAATTCAATAATGAGCAAGCCACGGTCCGCGTTGGGCCGCAGCGCCACAGGGAGGAAAATATACGTCACAACATCAAATGAATTTCGAAGTTTTTATATTGCAAATGCATTTCATTGCAGTATGTTAAGGTACGCAGTTACTGTACTGCCAGCCTAATGGCGACGTGCACAGAGGTCTTCTAATGTCATCACGTAGTATCCTATGCCGATCCTGGTGGCCGTGAAGTTTAGCGCGAAGATATGCGAACCCTAGAGTGATTGAAACGCGGGTTCGAATCCCACTGACGGCGTGATGTTGGTCTCTTGTGTGGGTGTTGTGTAGGTAGCGGCCTGTGCGATGGGCTGACCACGTGTTTGGAGGAGTCATATCGACTGTGTGTGTGTGTGGAACTGTGTGTTATCTAGAAACATAAAAAAATGAGGCTGCCTCGGTTGGGTTTCGGTTTTAGAGCCACAGGAAAAAAGAAAACGAATGCCATGTGGTTGCTCCCTCTGGACATGGCGTTGAAAAATGAACCATATAGAATGTGGACATGGTGGTGATGTCTGGACAAAACATGTCTCATCCTTGCAAACGTCGAAACCCCTGATCTGCACGAAATGTCCGATGATCCACCTACTAAAGTTAGGTCATCTTAAGATCAGGGTTCAGTTTTCTCAAAACTATGACGGCCAACACCATAGGATGATGAAATCTACCAATGGTATTGTTAATGCAAGTTAATGAGATGGATTACATATAGTAAAACAATCAGCGGTTCTAACGTTATATGAAGTACTGGAGGCGCGTCATGTCTGCAGTTTGGTAAAAAGATTTGCCTTCCTTGTACAGAAAGCAGACGATGTCATAATACCCCATGCCGACCAACAGAGTTGGCCTAATCTAAAGGTGAAGATCTACCTATACACACCATAAGGAATTTAAGGAAATGGAGTCATAGCTCCAGCATTGTTAAAATTTGTACTAGATAGAGTTCAGTGGCCAGTTTCATCGCTGTTTTATATCCAGGAAAAGGTCCACAGTACCCATTGAATATTAGGATGGGTGGGGCCCAGACCTGGTCTTAATGTTTTGGGGAAAAAAAAAACTTTTGCCTCTACCGGGAATCAAACCTCAGTTACTCAATCACACAATCCGTACGCTGGTCACTATCCTGGCCTGTGTCGGCAGGGATACATTGGAAACAGAACAGCACAAATAAATGTAAGAGGTATCAGTCCTTGCAGACACACTTGTGTGAGATTTGTATCTTAACCGCGATGCGAATTTTCTGAAATGCCCTCGTCCTACAAAAGTATGTGTAACATAAGCCTACATTTAAGAAGTAAACTTTTCTGTTGAAACACTTTTGATGATGGTTAAACGTTATTACTTACAAAGGAAAAATAATTTAAGATTCCGCGTAGTGCAGGCAGCTTTACAACATAGGATTTCAGCCTCGAATGAATGAATGTTAAAAACCAAAATGTATTTCCAAATTAAAGAAATTACGTTGATAAAGAGGAAGATCGGTGCTAACCATTTTAGAGCCCTGTACGAATTACAGCCTAGGCCTCCCTAAATTCTGGTCCATGGTTACTCTGGCCTTGCATGTCCGTACATTTTTAAACATCATAAGCGAAAAGGAATTTTGTGACGACCGAGAAAGACAAATGCTCCTTAGATGTTTACGCTTCTTTTATAAATATTTCTATATAATACACTACAAAGCCATTTGGTCCCCCTTGCCGAGGTATAAACTTCCCGCACATAATGACGGCCTTGCATAACCCCTTATTTGGCGGAATACAACCACGACAGCCGATCCCAGTGATCGTGCGATTGCCTGACTTCGCTTTATTGTTGGGATCGCGGGTTCGATTCCCACTTACAGCATGGATGTTGGTCCCTTGTGTTTATTTTGTCTTGTGTAGGACGTCTCATTGTTCAGGTTTCTAGATCACATACAATTAGACAAACACACACACACACACGTGCGCGCGCGCGCGCGCGCGCGCACGTGTGTGTGTGTGTGTTTGTCTAATTGTATGTGATCTAGAAACCTGAACAATGAGACGTCCTACACAAGACAAAATAAACACAAGGGACCAACATCCATGCTGTAAGTGGGAATCGAACCCGCGATCCCAACAATAAAGCGAAGTCAGGCAATCGCACGATCACTGGGATCGGCTGTCGTGGTTGTATTCCGCCAAATAAGGGGTTATGCAAGGCCGTCATTATGTGCGGGAAGTTTATACCTCGGCAAGGGGGACCAAATGGCTTTGTAGTGTATTATATAGAAATATTTATAAAAGAAGCGTAAACATCTAAGGAGCATTTGTCTTTCTCGGTCGTCACAAAATTCCTTTTCGCTTATGATGTTTAAAAATGTACGGACATGCAAGGCCAGAGTAACCATGGACCAGAATTTAGGGAGGCCTAGGCTGTAATTCGTACAGGGCTCTAAAATGGTTAGCACCGATCTTCCTCTTTATCAACGTAATTTCTTTAATTTGGAAATACATTTTGGTTTTTAACATTCATTCATTCGAGGCTGAAATCCTATGTTGTAAAGCTGCCTGCACTACGCGGAATCTTAAATTATTTTTCCTTTGTAAGTAATAACGTTTAACCATCATCAAAAGTGTTTCAACAGAAAAGTTTACTTCTTAAATGTAGGCTTATGTTACACATACTTTTGTAGGACGAGGGCATTTCAGAAAATTCGCATCGCGGTTAAGATACAAATCTCACACAAGTGTGTCTGCAAGGACTGATACCTCTTACATTTATTTGTGCTGTTCTGTTTCCAATGTATCCCTGCCGACACAGGCCAGGATAGTGACCAGCGTACGGATTGTGTGATTGAGTAACTGAGGTTTGATTCCCGGTAGAGGCAAAAGTTTTTTTTTTCCCCAAAACATTAAGACCAGGTCTGGGCCCCACCCATCCTAATATTCAATGGGTACTGTGGACCTTTTCCTGGATATAAAACAGCGATGAAACTGGCCACTGAACTCTATCTAGTACAAATTTTAACAATGCTGGAGCTATGACTCCATTTCCTTAAATTCCTTATGGTGTGTATAGGTAGATCTTCACCTTTAGATTAGGCCAACTCTGTTGGTCGGCATGGGGTATTATGACATCGTCTGCTTTCTGTACAAGGAAGGCAAATCTTTTTACCAAACTGCAGACATGACGCGCCTCCAGTACTTCATATAACGTTAGAACCGCTGATTGTTTTACTATATGTAATCCATCTCATTAACTTGCATTAACAATACCATTGGTAGATTTCATCATCCTATGGTGTTGGCCGTCATAGTTTTGAGAAAACTGAACCCTGATCTTAAGATGACCTAACTTTAGTAGGTGGATCATCGGACATTTCGTGCAGATCAGGGGTTTCGACGTTTGCAAGGATGAGACATGTTTTGTCCAGACATCACCACCATGTCCACATTCTATATGGTTCATTTTTCAACGCCATGTCCAGAGGGAGCAACCACATGGCATTCGTTTTCTTTTTTCCTGTGGCTCTAAAACCGAAACCCAACCGAGGCAGCCTCATTTTTTTATGTTTCTAGATAACACACAGTTCCACACACACACACAGTCGATATGACTCCTCCAAACACGTGGTCAGCCCATCGCACAGGCCGCTACCTACACAACACCCACACAAGAGACCAACATCACGCCGTCAGTGGGATTCGAACCCGCGTTTCAATCACTCTAGGGTTCGCATATCTTCGCGCTAAACTTCACGGCCACCAGGATCGGCATAGGATACTACGTGATGACATTAGAAGACCTCTGTGCACGTCGCCATTAGGCTGGCAGTACAGTAACTGCGTACCTTAACATACTGCAATGAAATGCATTTGCAATATAAAAACTTCGAAATTCATTTGATGTTGTGACGTATATTTTCCTCCCTGTGGCGCTGCGGCCCAACGCGGACCGTGGCTTGCTCATTATTGAATTTTCTAGATCACACACAACGACGCACCACATTCGGTAGGACTCCTCTGGACGAGTGATAAGCCACACGCAGAGACCTCTACATGACAACACAAAACACTCACAAGAGAGAGAGACAACCATGCCCCTGGCGGGATTCGAATCCGCAATCCCAGTAAGCGAGCTGCTGCAGACGCACGACTTAGACCTCGCGGCCACTGGGATCGACTCTTCTCAATTCAATACTCTTCATAGGGTCTTACATTTTTCAGTCCAGCACTCAATTTCATTGTTTATTACAATCATGAACAATACCCCAGCCTTCCGACACGATTGTAATATCTGCAGGTGGGGACAAAATTACATTTGCAATGCACTTATTCATAAAAGGGCCATTTGAGAGGTATTAAAATTTAAAGTCCACTTAAAACTGACTTGTGTTTCTTATACAATCTGCATACAAGGAGGGTGCGGGGGATAATTTTGTTTTAAAATTTTAACATTGAGTTAAAATAGCCATGACGTAGAAAGGCACGGCCTGTGTGTATAGTTACTGTAATATTTAAACGTTTTGTATTCGTATCTTAGGTTGAAATATGTTGTAGGCTATTGACTGAGTTACAGCGTGACGTGGACGTATCTAATTCAACAGGCTGAATCACAACGGAGGAAAATTTCATTTCATTTCATTTCATATGAACTAAGTATTTCTGAAGGAAAGCATTATTACAAGGCAGGCTGTGTACGGATACCGTAACAGTGAGGCGCATTTGTGCAATCATTGTTGCAGTTGGAAATCAAGAAATATTACACATCCTGAGTGTGTGTTTTGTAGACTTTGGTATCCATCACGCAATGTGCATGCGCCATATTGTCGTATTTGGCCTGCCTGCCTCTACAACATTTCTCCACATTGTCTCATTAACTCTTAACCTGCTAATGTGGAGAATATGGTGAGATCCTAATAATGCCAGCAAACAGCAGATGAGATTTAAATTGGCGTTTAAATGGTTAGTGGCATGATTTTCCAAATACAAATTTCGAAAGTAAAATGTGAGTTTTGAATTTCTTTAAAACTTTTGTCTGAAACGTTTCTCATTCTAAGAAGAACTGAGCAAGGTGTGACCAAACGCATATATTGACCTTCATACAAAGTACCCGTTATTCTTCTTGCCGGTTTGTCATGAAACTTAAATTTTCTCGACAGATTTTCGAAAAATTCTCAATCTTCAAATTTCATGAAAATCCGTCCATTGGATGCCGAGTTGTTCCATGCGGATAGACGGACAGACGGACAGACACGATGAAACTAATAGTCGCTTTTCGCAATTTTTCGAATGCACATAAAATGAGTCCAGATATCCTGAGTATGAGAGTTCTGAGATGATGAGTTTGTGAGTTCGATATAGTGAGTGTGGGATTCCGGAAAAATGAGTGTGTGCAGATAGCCTGGAAATGGGAGGTCAGAGACGAGTTTATGGGCCCATATAGTCTGAGTATGGAGGTTCAGATTACACGAGTCTCTTGGTCCAGATAGCCTGAGGTAAGAATTATGTGGCCTGTGATTTGTTTTGTGTTAAAAAGGCTTAGAGTAAATTATTTACACTTACAAAATTTTTAGTCCCGAATTATTTTATTTAACCTAACCAAATGATTAAATTAGCTCAGTAGACTAAGTCTAGCCGCAAAACATTTGGCAACAGTGGAGATTTTAAATACATATGTGGATACAACGCTAAAAACAGTACGAATGACTTTCATAGTGAAGTTGAGAGAAGACTCAATTCAGAAATATTTGTTTTTATTTAGTTCGTAAAACTAAAAAATGCTGAAGGTCCATTCCTTTGCTCCTATTCTGGAACTTGTAACGAATATTAAATTATTAGGCAAAAGGATAAGGTTCGCGCAATTTTATTATCTCTCATTTTAGGGTTGCTACAAGATAAGGTTCCAAAGAGCGGTGGGAAGCAGAGAAGTGAGGTCGATATCAGAGTTCAGTGTCATTATTATTCTTGAAACGTGCCGAATTTGGGACATGTAGTATCATAATTCTGGTCATGGAATAGAACAGGCTTGCATATCACGGCCCGCTAATTGCGTTAAGGAGGTTTGTGTTCCCTGACCACAACTTGTCGGCCGATATTTTAAATGGACATGTCCGACAAATTTTTATTTAAATATTGTGAATATCGCATGGATTTTTTTCAGTCGTAAAAGTTGGTTGTTCAAAGCATGCGATCCGTTTGTTGCTCTACAGTCAACCAGAGTCATAGTAAAGATAAAGGTAAAGTGATCCCGTTAAGGCCCGGTGTGGCCCAGAGGGTCGGTAGAGGTATAGCTCTACTCTTCCATGATCGCGGCACTAGAAGGTGGTGAGTGGTCAGCAGAACGCCCCGGCCGCAATTTACCCGCGGGAAAACCCGGTACCCATTTTACAGGAGGCTGGGTGGGCGCCAGGGCCTATCTGGAAGGCCGGAAAATCTCGTCTCCATCGAGATTCGATCCAGGACCGTCCAGCCCGTAGCCAGTCGCTATACCGACTGAGCTACCGGGCCCATACCGGAGTCATAGTATTGTTTATAAATTTCAGGTCCGTATAATGTAAAATAATAAAGCAGAAAACTATCAACCTTTTTAACACTGTGGGACAATTACATGACATATTTTGTTACATTAACCATTTTGGCGAAAAAGTAGTTTTAGATTAATTGAATATATATTTAGACTTGAAGATTCGAATCTTCTAGATTGTTAGTCTGGTAGTAGTTAACAACTGTTCTGAAGAATCATAGTACCTTCTTCCTTACGATGAAGCACTAAAATCTTGCAAGACATTTATTATGTTAGATCATTAAAAAATCTTTAGTCAATGACAATATTATCTTTCTTTATTTTTTTATTCTCCGAGTTATATTTTTAATAAAATTTTGTAAAACTGTTTTTTTTATATTAAATGTAGTCCTCCATAAAGATAAGGAAACGAATTCACAAGAGCTTTTTCACTTATATTTTTTACTAATTAGAATTTCTTTTTTGGTGTTCAAATCACGGTGCATGTATCGGCTGGGCGACAGAAACATGCCTACTGTACTTTCTGCAAATATGAACGACAGGAACATCTTGGCAGAAACAGGCACAGATTGGGAGTTCTTTATTAACCCTTTAAACGCCCAATTAAATCCCATCTGCCATTTGCTGACATTATTAGGAGCTCACCATATTTTCTACGTTAGCAGGATAAAGGTTAAATTTGATTTTAAGTAAATGAAGTTGTGAGTTTGCACAGGATTTATGTGACTAGGGATGGGAACTGGCGACAGACTGTTGTGAAGACGGCAACGAACATTTGGGTTGCCTAGAAAGCGGATAATTTATTGAGTAGTTGAGCAGCTGTTAGTATTTCAAGAATAAATTTGCTGTATGAGATTTTTTAGGTTTCATAATAATTTCGACCAACAACAACAACAACAACAACAACAACAACAATAATAATAATAATAATAATAATAAACTTTCTGATCTGAATAAAAACGTAACGCCTGCTGTCATTCTGTCTGTAGCATCAGCAAAAATTCTCCTAGCAACAGTTATTTTAAAGTAGACTTATTTCTGAAATCAAATTCAGATTTTACAGCTTCAGGTAATCTCTTTTCAAATTTCATTGAGTTTTTAATAAATCCTAAATCTCCGTGGCCTTAGTTCGCACGCGAACTATACCGACAGAGCGGCCGCCGCCGGTCGGCGAAGTTGGTGCCAACTTTTGCGGATAGGGGGGTGTCATGTGGTCAGCGCAACGGGTCCCCACAGCCGTTACTCTCTGTTTTCTAGACCTGGAGCCGCTACTTTTTTCATTCAAGTAGCTCCTCAGTTGACCTCACGAGGCTGAGTGGACCCCGTTCCAGACCCACTACTACTCAGAAAATCTGGTAGCGCCGGG
>Ga0136643_10014595_pt1 | contig 11795 bp, 13 predicted proteins | sample TergutLab28metaG_FD_96883 | JGI IMG/M metagenome (GOLD analysis project Ga0136643, IMG submission 96883) | Labiotermes labralis P1 segment gut microbial communities from Petit-Saut dam, French Guiana - Lab288 P1 (version 3) (version 3) | ecosystem: Host-associated > Arthropoda: Insects >...
AAAATAGCCGCCATATTGTAAAAAGTTAAGTTATATTTAAAAAGGGCGCGCAGGTAGCCATAATGTAAAAATTAAAAATTAAAGCATTCAAAAATTCTGCGCATTCGCCATATTGGAAAATGGCGCCCATCCAATATGGCGGCCAAATAGGTGCCAGGCACTCTGGGAACCAAAGCGAAAGGGTTAAAGGCGACAGGCTGTCTGGGAAAAAAGTAATTTGCATGATAATTTGATCAATTGCATACCTATCAAGAAGTATGAACATCAATTACATCTTTTGCGTATCAATCAAGGACGTATGAATATTAATTAGGTAATTTGCATGTCAATCAAATATTTATTAACATTAATTTGATAATCTGCATATCAATTAGGTCATTTGCATATTAATTAGCAGCTGGGAGATCATTGACCTCCGCCGCCATATTTGTTTACTTCATGTGTCCGTGACCTTACTTCTGGTGGTATTCCTGTTATATATCTACTCTGGTAAATAATCGGTTTTTTCTCAGATCCACACAAACACATAAATACACTTTTTGGGAAGAACGTAGGATTTGTTATTGTTAATATGACGGTAGATACAGTAACCACTGGGTTTTCATCGTCAAGTTCGCGGATTATTTTGACCCGGAATGTGAGGGCTTGGCGCTCGTCCTAAACTTTGCTAAATATGTACCAATTTACAAGGTATCATCCGAAAGGCGTGAATGCGGGTAGTGTTGGAATCAGGCAGGATATCTGGTCCATGTGTGAGACCACCGCAAGAACTGTGCTTACTGGCAAAATAGGAAACAGTATAATATGGATAGTAGGACACATGTACATAACTACAGTAGGACACAGAAACGAAAAGATAGTAGGACATAGGTACATAAACACAGTAGGACATATGAACACAAGAACAGAAGGACACAGGATCATATGGACTGTAGGAGACAGGCACATAAGGACAGTAGGACACAGGGAAATAAGTACAGTAGGACACAGGAACATAAGGACAGTTTGACACAGGAACATAAGGACAGTAGGGCACAGGGACGTAAGGACAGTTAGATACAGGAATATTAGGACAGTATAACAGAGGAACATAGGCAGTAGGACACAGACACATAGGGAGAGTAGGGCACAGGGACATACGTACAGTAGGACATAGGAAGGTTAGGACAGTAGGGCACATGGACATAAATACAATAGGACCCAGGAACATAAGGACAGTAGGACATAGGAACATAAGGACAGTAAGACACAGTAACACAAGAACAGTAGGACACAGGAACACAAGGAGAATAGGACACAGGAACAGAAGGACAGTATGACACAGGAACACAAGGACCTTAGGACACAGGAACGCAAGGACAGCAGGACACAGAAACGTAAGGACAGTAAGACACAGGAACGTAAGGAGAATAGGACACAGGAACATAAGAACAGCAGGACACATGAACACAAGGACAATAGGACACAGAAACATAAGAAAAGTAGGAGACAGGAACATAAGGACAGTAGGAGACAGGCACATAAGTACAGTAGGACACAGGGACATAAATACAGTAAGACACAGGAACACAAGGAGAATAGGACACAGGAACATAAGGACTGTAGGACACAGGAACACAAAGACAGTATGACACAGGAATACAAGGACGGTAGGACACAGGAACACAAGGACAGTAGGACACAGGAACACAAGGACGGTAGGACACAGCAACACAAGGGCAATAGGACACAGGAACATAAGGACAGTAGGACACAGGAACACAAGGAGAATAGGACACAGAACCATAAGGGCAGTAGGACACAGGAACGCATAGACAGTAGGACACAAGGACAGCAGGACACAGGAACACAAGGGCGGTAGGACACAGGAACACAAGGAGAATAGGACACAGGAAAATAAGGACATTACGACACAGGAACATAAGGACAGTAGAACACAGGAACACAAGGAGAATAGGACACAGGAGCATAAGGACAGTAGGACACGGGAACACAAAGACAGTGGGACACAAGGACAGCAGGACACAGGAATACAAGGACGGTAGGACACAGGAACACAAGGACAGTAGGACACAGGAACACAAGGACGGTAGGACACAGGAACATAAGGACGGAAAGACACAAGAACTTAAGGACAACTGCCAATCGCAGCTGCGCTTGGCTTCGTAGCTCGGCTCGTAACATTGTGCTTACGGAATTCAACTCTGATCTGCATATTTGTGTTTGATGTTCTGCAGTTTTATTGTGTGTGCAGCTGGAGTTGTAGTGCGCATAGTGCAGCCACTTGCAATCACAGGCTGCTGGTCTGGCTGTGATCATGTTGTGCTTGTATCAAATTCACCCAGCGGTGTCCAGTGTCGTGCTAGAGGTGCATTTCTGTGTGACGTCACAGTCGTGTAAAGATTAGGCGTATAGCTGTAAGGCATATATATATATATATATATATATATATATATATATATATATATATATATGTGTGTGTGTGTGTGTGTGTCGCCCATTGCCAATTAACAAGTAATTTCACTCGAGTATTTCTGAATTATTTTTCCAGAGTTGCTTGAATATTGACGGTTCGCTGAAATGATGACAACAAGATGGCAGCTTTCGATGCGGTTTATAATAAACAGTTCTGTTTAATGGGACTGTTGTTGCCATCGGGTGTTTTGAATAAGCTTTGTTTTTGCAAGACGTACCAACTGCAGGAAAATTATTTTCTCATCAGAGTTTGTGTTGCAGATTCCATAATTATTTTTATACTCTCACCAGTCTCCAGCTGAACGTTCAACGGTCTGTGTGCAGTTTTAAAACAGATTGTACTTGCTAGCCACCATGTTATAATGGCAGAAACCTCAACCACTCGTCATGCACCTGTTTCTGAAACACACTGTCGCAACTGCAGATCCACTACATTCTAAATCCCTTTTGCATCATGTTGCACCTGCGTGACGTCTGCAATAGAAAGAGCGTTGTTAAATAACACATCGATCCATCGTAGTTTTTGTGCTTCCTACGAGTTGTGGATTAGAAACTTGCGAAAGGTTTTGAAGCTGAACGAAACTTCCGTCAGTACAAATCAAGGAACTGTTCCCGCCCTTTTGATGACAGCGAGCTGATACACTGACCGAGCGACAGACCGACGGACAGTAGTGGGACTAGTGCGTCATTAATCACAGAACCACACTTGTCCGATTTACAGTCACACAACATTGTGTTAGTAACAAGCAAATAACTAATTACGTATGGACGACTAGCTTGCTAAGTGCCTTCATGTAGAAATGTGCTTCTTGAGAAGCTGGTAGTTTCGCATCTAGTCCAGGGGTTTCGAGTGTTTTGTGGAAAACGAATATTCGTTTACAAACGCCCGCCAATTGTCCCTATCCTAAGCCAGCTAAATCCAGTCCACGCGCTCCCATTCTATTTATTTAAACCTTGCATCTACGCCTAGGTTTTCAAAATGGTATATTTCCTTCACTTTTCCCAACCAGAACCATATATGCACCACTCTTCTCCCCCATTCATGCCACATGCCCTGTCCATCTGTCTGATCTCCCTAACAGTACAAACCATCACGCTTCCCACAATGCAGTTTCTCAGTCCCCTGTCACTTGTTCCTTCTGCAGTCCAAATCCCACCCTCTGTTTAACACCCTCGGCCCATTTCTTCCCTTACTGTGACAGAGCAGGTTTCACACCCATGCAAAAGACGATTCAAATCCGTAGTTCTGTATCTGTCAATATTGATGTTTTGAATAGCAAGTTGACAGACCGAAGGCTTCGAACCGAATGGTAGCAGGCAGTCTGTGTGTTCAGTCTGCAATTTTGATTGTTCTGGTGTCGTTAAAGCGATGTCAGCTATTGAATATCACAGTGTACACCAACCAATGCACACACTTCGTTAGAATTACAGTCATGCTTTGATACGCCAACTGCTACAAGTTCGGTCTTACTGGCCCGTCATCAGGGAGTGCACAGGTGCACAGAGCAATCGGAATTCTAAAGAAGTATGTGCGTTTGTTGGTCCGATTGTAACAATCGAATCATAAATTTGTCAGATATGTGTTAGCTGTGTTTGTGCGTCATCGTGTTATGCATGTGTAGATAAAATAAGGCCGACTTCTTGCTCCGTCGGTTTAGCCACGCACTGCCGCACTTGGTTGTGTTCAGCCCAAGACTCGTCGCGGTGTGATTTCTGTGCACGCTTTGTTGGACTGCGATCATCGCGGTAGCTGGTGTCTGATGTCAGGACCACTTGCCCGCGGTCTGGCACTTGCATGAGCCTTTAAGGTTTCGGCCACATAGAACGCGGGCTGCCGAGGCGGGCAGCGATCTGTGGAAGGCGTTCGAACTGTATTATGTGAGACTGCACTGTCACCGTCAATGGAGGCGGACTGACGCGGTGGACCAGTCTAAATCGCGGCGGGCAGCGGACATTTGTGTTTCGGAGACAGATTTGCCAGGCAGAAGAATTCACTGAAAAATTAATTGAAGAAGAGCGGAAGTCCTCGTGCGATTGAAGTTCTACGCAGATACGGTGATATTCGCCCAAGCGTTCCCTCTTCTCATTGATTTCGTGCATCCATCACAGTCTCCTCAAAAAATAATAATAATAATAATAATAACCGAGAAGAAAAAATGGAAACTACTTTGTAGCCCTAACTAGATAGCTTTTCTTCACACTGGACCGCTCTTAGCTGCCGCGGCCCTGTCTGGCGTCACCAGATCGCAGACTGCTGCGATTTCCCGCGACGGCCTGCCCTCCGCGGCAGCCCACTTACTGTGTGGCCGAACCCTAAATCTTACCACCGCCCCCTCACACCTTGCGCCATCAAACATTAGCTTCTTCCTGCAGTTGGTCCTTCCATTCATGCAGTCCATTCATTCGTCTGTTCTGCTATATCTACTACAGGTTTCTTAACCCTTTACCTCTCGTCTTCCTCATCCTTTACTCTTCCATCCCTTCTACCTCGCCGGGAAACCGATAAGAGAACAGCCTTACAGATCACGACCACGGGAGACCACTGCCGCATGCACTGTACTTGCCGATCACGACCACAAAAGATCACTGCCGAATGCACTGCAGTTGCCGATCACGACCACAAAAGATCACTGCCGAATGCACTGCAGTTGCCGATCACGACCAGTAGAGACCACTGCCTCATGCACTGCACTTGGCGGAGGGCAAGTGCTGTTGGAATGTGTCATGTTGTGCGTTAGGACTGAAAGCAACAAATACGAACAAAGCTGCAAACGCAGTACACAGACTTTACCAAGGAATTCTTTACTTTCAGCCTGTCATACAGTTTGACGGTACGCTAATAAATGTAATTTCGTATACGCTCGTAAGTAAAAATCCTTGAACGGATTTTCACGGAACCCACAGATTCGCAAAATATTTATGTGATTATTTCTTACAACGAATTTCACCCAAATCGCACGGTGTGTGTAGGGAGCATAAATATAAATTAATTTACGCGCCTGCTGAAGGCGCTGCTGGCACTGAGCCAGTTGTCACGGGTCGCACATTTCTCACTTTCTGTGCACATGTCCTGCAATGAATGTTATCCATCTGTAACAAAAATGTAGCAAACACGCCGGCGTGTCATTTACTGCTGTACGTGAAGTGTCGCTGCAACTGAACCGACTTTCACAAAAACACGTAACTGCTCAACGGCGTTACATGGAGATCTTCCATACTAAATTTTACCCAAATCAGTCAATAAATATGGATAGTAGAGCTAAAAATTCATTTACGCTTCCATGCACAGTGTGACGGTCGTTGAGCTGATTTTCATGTAACTTAAGCTTTCTGGGCGACTTTTTTTGGTAAAGGATTCAAATTTCAAATTTCATGAAAATCCCAGATAGAGTCTAGACGCTGAAGCGATGTCGCAGAAGGACAGACGAACAATGTGGTCCTTACACAAGCATTCGTTTTGCTGCGTAAGAAAGAGTCTAGACGCTGAAGCGATGTCGCAGAAGGACGGACGAACAATGTGGTGCTTACATAAGCATTCGTTTTGCTGCGTAAAGAACGCCTACAGCTAAAGATACATTACTCCGAACACAAGCACTGTCATCTTTTGCACAGAGCTTTGTTCTGTAACATCCATCTCCACTCCGTAGTACTCTGAGCTACATTCCAGTATTGTCTAAGTGCCTGCACGCCCCGCAGCCTCCAGCTGCACGACCAACAACTGAAAGACACGTCTTCAGGGGTTTCTCGATAAGGAATTGATCCGTAGGTCCGTAGCAACACCGTTTCCGGTCAGGAACTCGCAGGCGTTTATCTCCTTTCTAATGGTAGTTGCTTGTTATCACATTTCCTTCAAATTAACACTAATATCGTATGTTAATTGATAATTAGGAGTTGCCTCCATGGAGCAGAGTTCCGCTCCAGAAACAATTACTGCAAGAACTCCTGCCTCTCATGAAATCAACAGGGTCACAAGAACCCGCTGATGGATCCTGTTACGAGGCAGCTGAATCCAGTTTATGGAGTAACGCCGTGGGCTTTCTCCACGTGGGTAAGACGGCCGGAGTGTAAAGCTGGCCAGTTGCCTGCATGCATTGAGGAGGTAAAGATATAGTGGAAGTGTACCTTTGCCCCACTTTGTGTCTACGTGGCATTGACAGGGGCGCCTTTGCCGTATCTGTTGCACAGCATTTCTTTAAGGTGTCTGAAGTTCTTTATAACTTGTCAATTGCGTCTGCAGTTCCCGCTTGTCTTATGCATGACAAGTGCATCCGTGCAATCCCGACGTGCTTTGCGCTGACAAAAATATGAGATCACTTTGATTTAACGAGGTGCATTGTGTGGCTTACGTGCGGGTTCGCATGCTTACGTCGAGGTTACGCGACTGGTGAAGTTCCCGCCTCTCCGTCAGGACTTCATGTGCTTGTGCCTCGCGTTTGGTCTGCTTTACCGACGCAGCTGGAGATGCTCTCCAAACCTTACATAGACGACCTCTAGGTTTGCGTGTTTGGAGATTTTCACAAAAGGTGTAATTGATGATTCCGGTCCTCCGGTATGTGACGCCGTATCGCTGGGTGAGCTGTTCCCACCCTGTCGGGGGATCAGAGCATCTCTGATGTTAGGGGCTTAGATTACATTACCACTGAACTTGAAGGCGACACGAACGGGAACCATGGCGAAGCAGCGATCGGAACCTGAGTGTTGATGTCTTCGGCTGCATTCGTTTGGAGTTCCGAAGGACTGCGGAACTGCTGTGACCGAACCCAGACGCTTTAAGTCGCTTTGGACTTAGGAAGATCCGTACCGTTCAACATCACACACACACGCGCACACGCACCCACACACGCACGCACAAACACACAATCTCTCTCTCACACCCTCTCTCTCACGCACTCTCTCTCTCACACAACACACACTTTCTCTCTCACACACTCTCTCTCTCTCTCACGCACACACACACACACTCTCTCTCTCTCACACACTCACACTGTCTCTCACACACACACACACACACACACACACACACTCTCTCTCTCTCTCTCTCACACTCTTTCTCTCTCTCACACTTTTTGTCACACGCAGACACAGAGTTACGGCATGCACAGTGACAGCTTTATCTTGCTTTAGACGCCGGCAGTTCCGCAGCTAGTCAAGAAATTCCCTGCCTTTTACGGAAACTAGAAGTTCATTACCGTCTTCACAACAGCCGCTGTCCTGAACTACACGAGTCGAGTCCACGCCGTCGTATGCCATTTATTTTACTTCCATTTTAATATCGTCATCCCATCTATCCCTAGGTCTTCGAAGTGGTCTGTTTTCATCAGATTTCCTACCAAAAACTATATGCAATTTTCTTCTCCTGTGCGTGCCACATGTCTCGCCCAACTCACAGTCCTTCACTCGATGACTGATAATGTTAGGCGAGGCGCAACTATGAAGCTACTCACAGTTTAGTTTTGTCCAGTCTGCTGTCACCGAGCGCCCTCAGCCTGTGCCATGAAACAGCGAGCAACATTAGTAATTTGCTTTATATGATTGTAATTTGTATGAAATAGGAACAGAGAGGTGACATTCTGTAGGGTGTAGGAGAACCTTAGAGCTGTCTGAAAATACGTTGTGATAGCAGAATATTAATCCGTTTCAGGCCAGTGGTTACTATGTGTACCGTTAATTTGACATTATACAATTCCACGTTCTGCCCACACAGTGTATTTATGTGTTCTTTGTGGATTTGAGAACAAACAGCGATTATTTCCGTATACAGCATTAACTGACTGGTTTTTGTAACAGATATTTAACCCTTTAAAGCCCAGTGGTTACTATATGTACCACCAGTTTAACATTCAGCAATTCTACGTTCTGCCCACACAGTGTATTTGTGTGTTTTGTGTGGATCTGAGAACAAACAGCGATTATTTCCCTATACAGCATTAACTGACTGGTTTTTGTAACAGATATTTAACCCTTTAAAGCCCGATGGTCACTATATGTACTGCCAGTTTAACATTCAGCAATTCTACGTTCTGCCCACACAGTGTATTTATGTGTTTTGTGTGGATCTGAGAACAGACAGCGATTATTTCCCTGTACAGCATTAACTGACTGGTTTTTATAACAGAGATTTAACCCTTTATAGCCCAGTGGTCACTATATGTACCGCCAGATTAACACTCAGCAATTCTACGTTCTGCCCACACTATGTATTTATGTGTTTTGTGTGGATCTGAGAACAAACAGCGATTATTTCCCTATACACCATTAACTGACTGGTTTTTATAAGAGAGATTTAACCCTTTAAAACCAAGTGGTCACTATATGTACCGCCAGTTTAACATTCAGCAATTCTACGTTCTGCCCACACAGTGTATTTATGTGTTTGTGTGGATCTGAGAACAGACAGCGATTATTTCCCTATACAGCCTTAACTGACTGGTTTTTATAACAGAGATTTAACCCTTTAAAGCCCAGTGGTCACTATATGTACCGCCAGATTAACACTCAGCAATTCTACGTTCTGCCCACACAGTGTATTTATGTGTTTTGTGTGGATCTGAGAACAAACAGCGATTATTTCCCCATACAGCATTAACCGACTGGTTTTTATAACGGAGACGGAGCGTGTTTACTGCGCGGTACGAGCTGAATCTTTAAATAAAATTCAGTATAATCTTTATGTCTTCCCGACAGGCTCTGTCCACTGACGGGCACATGGACCAATTCCCTATACTGGACTAACTCGAGATGCTCAAGACACAGAAGACGAAAAAATAAAAGGCAAAGAAACTCACAAGCTGTAATTGGGTAAGCTTACTTGTATGTGCGTAGACCTACGCATGCGCGTGATCTCATGGTTTCGCCGCGAAGTAGATGAGAATCACGCTCTTCTGAGTTCTTACGCAGCGAGTAGTGGTAACTTCTTACCGGCCTTTCGGAATAACCTACCGCTCCCACCTTCAAGGGCAAATATCCGTAACGTCGATAATAAATTACCACTACTAGCTGAGGAACAACGCAGAAGAGCGCAATTATCAAATGTTCTATATACGTACGTATTACGTATATCTATGAGTTAATTAAATTATCTGTTAGTCATGGAAATGTACAGTCACCAAAATGTCTGTAAGGCACATCTGATTACAGCAACTGCGCACGTGCGGACTGAATTTAGGGTTCTTGTATTTTAACACCAGACTGCTGGCTAGAAGTCAGTATGCATCCGGAAGGTCCTGCGGCCGGCCAACACGATCAATCTGTTCCGTGGCCTTTCTATGTCCAAGAGCAAAGGTTCAATCAGGACCCAAAATCCACGTGGCACTGCACGCATTCTCACGCAGCCCAGCATTTCGTCACAATGCTGCAGTCAGCCCAGACGCCCAGTGCTGCATACTGCCAACAGTCCACGCTCCAACGCCTTACTCTGCAGCCTACTTTTAGGAGAAGGACAAGCGGGCACAGCCTAGGAAATTTCAGAGAAGTCAATTTCTTGTTTGTCCCCCACTCCCCGGATTCTTTATCTCTGTCGCGATCTTCAAAGCGTCCGGCATTACCTCAGCGCACTGTCACGGCGCAGCGCGCCGCAAGACACCTGATGCTACTAATTGTTACGCCGAGCGCCATCACTCACACGGCACGTGCTGTGTTTATTCAGCTGAAACCACGACCTTGCACAACTATCACTCCAGCAACACAACAAAAAAAAAAAACGCTAGCAGACTTCAAACTGCCGTTTCTGTTTCTATTCGCATTCCCACCATCCACACGCCGGCCGACTCAGCGCAACTGACCGCCAAACTGATGGCAGTCACATCGTGTCTCAGAACAATACTGATATTACGTCAGGAAATAAAACGTCTGGAAATAATTTACGATTCTATCTGATGAACGCTGTGACATTTCGTCATTAAACAAAGATTATGTCGTTTTCGTGACGTCACTTCTTATGTCAGTGGATCAGCCGATATTACCGAGTGTCTTTGTGATCTAAACAGCTACATGATATGTGTGTGTGGTGATATGAAAACTGCCTTGTGTGCAGACGGTGAAATGTTCCTGTCCATGACATAATCACTGTCATCACCACCGGCTGAACGTCTGAGGAATGTGGTTCGAGTCCCACTTGGCGTACGGTACATACCCGTTCTCTAGACCCTCCAGACTAGCTACTCTGGCCCACCCAGCCTCATGGCCAGTGGGTCTGAAGTTTCTTTCCCCGGGGATAAAGCGGCCAGAGCCTGAAGCTGACCTCACCTCCATCTAGTGCCGATGTTAAGAACGAGTAGAGCCACACCGCCGCTCTTCCTGTGTGCCTCCAGGCGGGCACAGGTACAGATTCGTCCTGCGTTTATTTCTGCCAGATCATTCTGTGACAATTTATAAGCGGTTCACTCGCCGTTAATGTGTCCGAAGCTTCGGGTGCCCAGTGCACATGAAAGCAGACTGGCAGACTAGCAACAGCCACACCAACTGTCTGAGCTTCAGCACCTGCACCGTGTGCTGCCACACCATTCTGCACGAAACCTCACTACCTCGCCAGCCGTGCAGTTCCTGCTGTCACCCTCTCTCTGTCTCTCCCTGTCTCTGCCATTCCATTAATCCATTGGCATAATTTGACGTCTGCCGGATATTTTCATATTCTTGCATTACATTACGAGTGCACCGTGTCACTGGGTGACACTTTGAAAGTTATTCTGTGTGCTCCGTCACTACGGTGCGTGTTGCTGGATGCAAAATTCACGGCTTCGTTACTCTTTCCTTCTGCCACTTTTGTCGCAATGGCCAAGGGCTTCAGAAACCTTCAAGCAGTCAAAACAAATGTAGTTCTTCTCGGACTACTAACCCTTCCAGATGAGAGCACTGTTTCTTCGCAACGTCGACACCCCTCACTCAACAAGACAGCGTCACATCCCACCAACACCGCTGAGAGCACCTCAAACCGCAATACTAATTTTCTATGACTCTGTCCTTGCTCCTGTCTGTATTTTACTTGGCAGGTGTGTTAGTAGCAATGCCCCATTCCCAGCGCTGCACCCATTAGCAGGCCAATCTGTCACTACACAAAGTGGTAGCACAACAGTGATTATACCAACAGTCGGTCCAGTTTCGCTCCCCCCCCCCCTCCCAGTAGGACAGTACGTAAGCAAATTCTTACGCTCCTGACCGAACTCAAGCTGTGTCACAACACCACAGACCTCAGCAGGTACAGCACACTACAAACCTCTCACCCTCAGGCCACTTCCCATCCCTTAATACGCCACTCAGTAACGTCTACACTATTCTCAAACACTAACGCCCCCCCCCCCCCCCCCCAACAAAAGAAAAAGAAA
>Ga0136643_10014598_pt1 | contig 11793 bp, 8 predicted proteins | sample TergutLab28metaG_FD_96883 | JGI IMG/M metagenome (GOLD analysis project Ga0136643, IMG submission 96883) | Labiotermes labralis P1 segment gut microbial communities from Petit-Saut dam, French Guiana - Lab288 P1 (version 3) (version 3) | ecosystem: Host-associated > Arthropoda: Insects >...
CCTCTAAAGTTGCATTTTATATATTTATTCAACAAATATAGGTACTGAATATTTTAAACATGGTATATTCTCTCCGTTTTTTTCTCTTCAAAATGCAGTTTGTTTCATAATTCTAACATATTTTGTTCCTGTATTATTCACATTTTATATACAGGGTGTGCTAAAATTTAAAAAAAATAATTCCGGCGCCAAAAGGTTAAAAAAAAACAAATTTTATACAACTGACACAAGCGTATCGTGCTTGACTGAATATTCTGCAGTAGCCAACCTTCAATCTCCACAGAATATTCTGCAGTAGGAGAATTTCTTTCTCTAGAACGACAATATAGTTAAGTAGAAACCTTCCCCATACAGCTCCAATTTCATCCCGACGCGGTACCCACACATAACCCTCAATGCCATCAACCTGAACACAGCCTGACACCCCAACCCCTCCTGTTCCATCACTCCTGTGCCAAGATCACCCTCACTCGAAACGCCCTGAAATGTCTCGTACGTGCGCCATTATACATCATTTCCTGGCTTCCAAGGGAAAAGGTAAGACGAAGATTACATCCTAAAAAAATAATGGTCTCTAGACTCATTTTAACACCCAATTCATTTGCAAGAGCTCTAAACGATCTTAAAAAAAGGGAGTAAAAGAGACAGACGTTTTACGGAGTATAAGGTACGTACAAGAAGAAGAAAAAGAAAAAAGAACATGTTTGTGCACAGATTGAGAAACTGCGGATCCCTCAGGTGGTCCGGCAAATGGTGGGCCAAATATAGCCCAGTGTTTCCCTTTGAAATTATTACAGTATATTATAATAATAATTATTATTATTATTATACTCTTCGGTGCAGTGTTCCTACGATAGGGTGTTTTGCTTTAGACGAGGGATGATTTTTTGTATGTTACCCACACCACGGAGATACCCTCAGCAGTCCCGATTTCCGGGCAATCCGGACTGCCATTCCGGCTATATTGTCCAGATGCCTGAAGAACTACTCTATATGCATACATCATACATGTACATGGAAAGTCTGTAACAAAACGAATGTAGGACTAGAACATTTTGTTAGACGAAGAATAATGTCTTCTTGATTTGGCGTCATACAGTCTGATTACGCACCAACGTTTATCAGAAACCTGGAACATTCATCTTCCCAGACGAATGTTCCTCCGAAGGGGGAGCGGGTGGTGCCTCCAAACCGGTCGTATGTTATTGCCACACTCACCGTCACCACATCCCAGAAGACAGTAGGCCTATTGGAAACAGTTCCGCTCAAAAGCCTACAAGTCTAATTTCGGGGAGTATATATATATATAATACATATACATACATTATATAAATATCTGCGCTCTCTCTCTCTCTCTATATATATATATACATACATTATATAAATATCTGCGCTCTCTCTCTCTCTCTCTCTATATATATATATATATATATATATATATATATATATATATATATCCGCTCATTACTAACCTCAGTAAATGGCCTGTTTATCACCGACGACAGAACCCCCGTTACCCATGGGAAAGGAGGCTTCATGGGCCCTACAGCTGGTCTCAATAATGGCCTACTACTAAAGAGAAAACTCACGATTTCACAGTCATCCAACCTGTAACTGATTCACTATACAGACTCAGCTATCCAGGATTCGTGTAGTTCGGTAGCTAGGTACAAATGTTTCAGACGTACCTTCTGCCTCAATTTTCTGTGTCTCCCGATTTTCTTCGACCTTCACAATGGACTGCAACATGGACAATGAACTAACATTAAAGGGGCGGAATGTATTAGTTTAACTTAAGTATCGTCGGTGAGACAGGATTCGCAGATTTAACTATAAATTAAATACACAAAGTCCGTTCCTACCCCGAAGAGAACGTGTTATAAAGACCAATTAATTAATATCCTTTAAGGAAACGGTCCCACTTTGGAGAGTTTTAAATATTACATGTCGCAGATGTACGGTAAATACAGGGCTTTAATCGGTTACAGACATACCGGTAGTGTACAGGCTTTCTTAGCAACGTTCATGATATCAATTTAGGGCAATTTTTTTTTCAACCAACTAGAATCTTCACGGTTATGGCATATGGCGCGATTGTACCTGCCAACATTCACCACCATTTGGGTGCATTTTAACAAGAGGTGCACAAACCCTTAACAACATGCATGACAAACTTCTTTATGGTTGCTTAAAATGATGTAGCGACAGCCAAAAAATTAGCACAACGAAGGTACGACTTGTAGCACTAGTGTGTGAGGTGCTATGTAGAGCAGCATCTTCATTTACATCTCATCTAACTTCATCACTTGACGTAATAAAAGAATTCCAGCTGAGATATATCTATACAATGTGTGACGTACTGCGTTCGGCTTACTTCACTTCCTGCTTTTAAATGCTTAAGAGTGTCGTAAACACAAACTGTCCTTTTATTGAACACGTAAAGGAGACTGAAGTACTTATAAAACCAGAGTGAAAGACATAGAATCCGAAAAGAATGCTGTAAGATTTATGTCGATACAATCAAGAAATCCTCCTCATTTCAACTACTTCAAAGTCAGACACGTTGCGTCCATCTTAAAATATTACATCCACCGTGCGCGTAACCTGTTATAACAATCATTTGCACCTGCTGAATAAAAACACTCTCTTCACTAAACCATCACACATAGGCCGTCGTACTGCCGTGCGTAAGATTTTATTAGCAAAACAACCACAGCATTAGGCCAATTAAAACATTCGATTCCATTCACCAATAAGCAGGAAACTGACGCTACATTTATATGCGGTGCTATTATTCGGGTTCGTGTGGTGAAAGGAACGTTATGGAGTGAAGTGGTGCCTCCATCTTCATGGTTGACGATATACATTGAAGTGACTATAGGACGAAGTGTGTCGACTACGTATAGGGGTGGGAAGGAAGGTGGCCAATCAGAACCACGGAAAGAGGATATAGTTGCTCTCCTCTTTCCACTGTTATGACTGTCGCTTTTGTGACAAGACTTAAACAGTAAGCTCTTTCGAAACGTCGGTGACAGCCTACGAACTTACGTCGTCATTATCATCATCATCGTCGTCGTCGTCATTAGGCTGTCATGGAGTTGGGCCGCTTGTTTGACCCGTTCGGGCTTCTCACATCCAGAAGTCACTTCAATGGGTTTCCCTGGTTCTTTCAGTCTTTTGATGTGTTTGGACTTACCCTGCTCTGGGCTCGTAATCCATTCAGGGGAAATTCTCACCACTCGCAAGTCTCACGAACTTACGTGAATCAAATATATTATCATATTAATAGCATCCTTCGTAAAATCCTCCTCTTTCCGCGGTTACTACTGCCACATTCCTAGTAGAAGTAGTAGTAGTAGTAGTAAGGAGAAATACACGCACGGTTTCATTGAAAAGCCCGAAGGAAAGAAATACCTTGAAGACCAAAGCGTTGATGAGAGGAAAATATAAACTGGATACTGAATTCAGACAATCAGGGTGTGGCCTGGCTTCATGTGGCTCAGGGTAGGGACCAGTGGCGGGTTCTTGTAAGAAGGGCAACAAGCCTTCATGTTCAATACAATGCGGGTAATTTATTGACTAGTGAAGACCTTGTACTTTCTCCAGAAGAACTCTCTTCTATTGAATTAGTTAATTATTTAGTTAGCTAGTCAGTATTATTATTATTATTATTATTATTACTATTAGTAGTAGTAGTCCAGTAGGCCTATAATGCGTTGCACAAAGCACGTTGCAACTGTCTCCACTGACGCATGTTCTGTTTCAATGTGAATTTGTAGTTTCAGTAATTCTGTTTATTTTAATTCAAATTATCTACAACGTTCTCAATTATGAACAAATTAACACTGACACAGTGAAAAACTTGACATATTCTGTTCAATTCGGCAGGCTTTGAATGCATACAAATAAATAATGTATTAGTTGATACAATTCAGTTATACATACGCAATAACCATTCGTAATTAACAATCCGCATGACGTTTGTCTGCAACCACAGATCAAAAACGTAATATCGAGTTGGCCATGCAAGTCACAAACTTGTGGTCAGTATGGCAGCTGCACCAGCCACCACAAACAAAGCCCGCTTCTCACCCTGCACCAGGCCAGACGCCCTGGATCAAGCATGAAGGCAGGCAAGCTGGTCAGCTGGATGCCTGGGTCAGGGGGCAGGAGAAGAGAGAAAGAGACTTAGGGAGAACGACCAATGAAAACACGTCTACAGACTCTATGGGGGTGGGGCCTCTTTCTTGCACCTAGTCAGAGAGGAGGGAGAATGGAACATTCTCAGAGCCAGGGGTCACAAGTCAAATTATGGCTGAACCGGATAGACTTGAATGCGTGGGTAAGACACAAACCCAGGGGCATGAAACAAAATACCATCATATTTACTAGTGAATGCAGGCATAAACACACAAATTGGATAAAGATTTGATTTTACCACGGAATGCAATCGACATCATAACAATTACACTTGAAGTGGAATTTAATTAATAATACGAATTACTGAACTTGTTGGATGACTGTTATTCGGCAAATAAAACACTCTTACATTGACCGGCTTTTCAACAAACTGGCAGCAAAACGCACACCACCAAGCACTGACAAAATCGGTGTTTCTCAATCTTCTTCCCGTCACGACGCACTAAAATATTATCTTAAGGCGCAGTCACACTACAAGAAACTTCACTAGATCACGAAACACCAAATTACAAATTACACTGTGACTTCAAATGTGTATACATGTGTATGTGTGTCAGGGGTGAACAAATTTTCCTAAAACCCCATCGCCGCCCAAAATTCTACGCGTCAGAAGCGTAATAGGTAGAAAATTTCATACTGGAAACCCACCAAAAAGTAGGCGGGCCACCGTTCAATATCTATCCAAAGAGGCGCCTTGGCTCATGGAAACTGTGCACCGCTCCAGTAGCATGAAGAGTTGGTTAGACAGGCTGACGGTACATACAATATTAGGTTTGCGAATGCTCAACATAATTCATACATAATTATATTCCATCTGTCGATCCCAGTGGCCGTGCGGTCTAAGGCGTGGGTCTACGGCCGATCGCTTGCTGTGATTGCGGGTTCGAATCCCGCCGGGGGCTTGGATGTCTGTTTCTTGTACGTGGTGTGTGCTGTCAGGCAGGGGTCTCTGCTTCGGGCTGATGAATCCCTGTTTGAAGCCAAACTGCTCCAACCCACAGTTTCTTACTACTATGTCAGCAAATAATTTAATCCTATCCTTCAATTTCCGTGGAAGTACTAAAAATGTTTCCTTTTATTCGCGTTTTCTGATAGAAACGTTTTACGGATTCCACTTCCATTATAACACTCTCTGAACTACTACGCTGATCTGCGTTTAAATTCCTAATGTCACGGCACAATAGTTGAGTAACACTGAATTAACCAAAGAGTACTACGCGTAGGCCTACAGCTACATTCAGTAACGTATGTGACGAAGACTCTTTTCCGTAATTCCATCATAATGATCTTCCAATGACTTCTCCATTCGTTAAATACATGACACTACCGGACCTAAAGGGGGTACGCGGTGGCGCAGCTGGTTGAGGCACTGCGCTACAAGCCGGAAGGTTGCGGGTTCGATTCCCAATGGTGTCATTGGAATTTTTCATTGACATAGTCCTTCCGTCCGCAGTATGGCCCTGGGTCGACTCAGCCTCTAACAGAAATGAGTACTATGAATATTTCCTGGGGGTAAACGCGGCCGGTGCGTAGGGCTGACAACCTTACCACCTTCATGTACCGACTGTCATGAAATCTGGGAGCCTCATCCTCCTGGAAACCTCAGGGTCTGTCCAGGCCTGTAATGGGACTGCTTTACCTTTTACCATGCCTAAACTTACAGACATAATGGAACGGGAAGCGACTCAGGGATAGGGAGGAGATGTAGAAACATTTGGCACGAATTTGACATATTACACAAAAACACGTATTCTTTCCAGGTTACATATTCAGCCTGGATGTTATCAAGTACGGCCTACCTTATCCTAATTAATTCCTCTTTACATAGACGCTTCTAAAATAAAACGTCTTAATGTGAATTTTAATGAACTTATGTCAGTATTGATATTTCCACATCACTAAATTCTGACATCTCCTTTAAGAGAAGCAGCAAAATGATAAGTACGCTCTATATAAAGAGTTCACATCAATAATTAACTTCAGTATCAGTTTAAGAGACTATAGGCTTTCTTGATCAAGAACTCACTTGATACCTATGTTCCATTATAAAGTTAATTAACACCTGTTCCATTCATACATTGCTTCTGCCCCCTTTAAATCTCTCTCATTAATTAAGGATCTTTACGCTGGGCGTAACCATTTGGGTGACTGCCAACTGCAGATTAAATATATAGGAAGTACGCAAGCTTAGACGATCACTGAATCACGCAAAATGAGAGCCTTTGCAAGAATTAGCTGCAAAGAGCAAGTTGTCACAATCGATAGCAATGGATGCAACATGCATAAAGCGAGTTCTTTGAGTTGGATTAAATCAAATCAAGCTTTTGATAATCTAAAGTTAATCCACTGACAGCTTACTGAGTCATAATCCATGAAGTTTAAGACCTACGTAAAAAGGTGCTGAAGAAATGCCCTGATTTTTACACATCCGGTGGGTCATAACCACAAGGTCACAACAAAATCGTCTCTCCCCTCCAGATCCCCGGACTAAATTCCTGTATGCATTTCATAACCCATCCATGTGTGCTACATGCAATGCTAATATCATCCTCATTGATTTCTTCAGCTTAGTAATGTCTTGTGTTACAGGTTGTAGCGCTTGTAAGAAAAATGTTTTGTGGATTGTACAAAATAATCGACTTCTTGGTTAAGCAATTTTTAGACGCCCCTTGTTAATTTTATCTCTTAGACATTAAACTAAAAATATTAAACTAGTACGACCAAAAGCCGATCTCGATGGCCGTGAGGTTTAAGGCGTAGGTCTGCAGCCGGACTGCAGTTTCGAATCCCGCCGAGGGCATAAATGTTCATGTCTTCTGTTTGTTGTGTGTTGTGTAGGTAGCGGCCTCTGCGACGAGCTGATCGCTCGTTCAGAAGAGTCCTAACAGATGGGTGTCTAATTGTGTGTGATCGGGAAACCTCAACAGTGAGGGGGCCTCGGTTCCTGCTGGACTGTGGCGCTACAGAAACACAAATACGATTACAATACATTATTATCCTATGGCATTTATTTACATAATAATCTGATATTTCGCACTTCAATAGTAGCTTGCAGCATTACACTAATTTATATTATTTTATTTAAAAAATTATGTAATGTTGATTTTAATATCAGGTATTTGAGTTACGTTGCTAAATATTTTACGCGAAACCCGCTACGGGCTTAACTGCGATTTAAACTAAGTCTAAGTTTAAAATTTCGCCGCGCCATACCCTAGGCGGTTAGTCGCCGACTTCCCACCACGAAGGTCCAGGTTTGAAGCCACAAGGAATTTCTGTGCAAAAAAAGTTACTTGGGAATAAGTTCCCCCCAACCCAGACGCCCGGAAACTCGGGATTTCGCATTATCAACTATTACTGTACCATGTTCCATATTTATTCATGTAACAACTAAAATGAGAGGGCATAGTATCAAGGGATTCCAGTCTCATCTCATAAAAAACACATACACAACAATTCTCAAGTTAAAAACTAAAAAACATGTGCCACATCGACCAAAAAGAACGAAATACTCCCAGTTATACTGTGAAAACAGCTGAATAAATGAAACCAAAACAAGTGTGTTAAGAACAAACGCGCTCAAAATATGGAACTCAAAACAAATATAGAATTGAAAAGGATAAAGAGAAACGTATCAAACGAGGGAATAAAATAAAGTTGTCCTTGTATACATCGTGAAGGCAAATGGGAGGGGGGAGGTGCAATTCCACTTATTCCTAACTTCGGCAACAGATGGAAGTGGCCGGTCAGCCTAGAAGAAAATAATTTCGTTTTCGTGCTGGGATTCGAAGCCGGAATTTTTCAGGCTGTAGTCACTGTTGTGAGTACTCTATCGCGGCTCTGAGCAGGTAGGAAGAACTTCATGAAGAAGAAAGACATTCTTGCTAGAGGGTAAATTATGGACGGGAACGGGTAAGAGGAACAAGGCAGTCGACATGATGTATTCGGGTTTGGTGACCCACAGAAGTGCCTCTGGTAGAGGGGGCGCCCTACCCCCTACAACCCCACATGTCTTCAGCTCTTCTCTTCCTAGCGCACTAGTATTTACCCAGTGGCCGACATCCGAGCATGGTCATTCTTCATCCTCATCCCCTCCTCCCCCAACCACCTTCTATCTCTATACACTATGAACCAAGTTCGAAACCTCGACCTGCCACAACAACGTAAATCAACCTTCCCTTCCTCTTCCGCCAACAGCCGCCTCCTGCTACTACCGTAGTGACGCTGTTAACTAATGGCAGTACTCCGTGGTCGAGGGCCATATATTTTAACGTATACGTATGGTGTCATCTCCCCTACACACACATCCCAACTAACGTAAGTTATAACAGACTTAACACTACCAAATACTTTCAGTCTACAAAAGGTGTGGCTATTATTGTGCGTACTGACCATCCTCTTGATATTCTTCGGAAACCACCTTTATGTAATTGGATGTTGTTGAAACCTGCATGGAACGAAAGATTACAGTTACAAACACATTCCGCCAAGCTGCCCAAGTTGGATTGCTTGATCCTTGAAGATGGACCGATAGGGTGTACCGAAACGTCGGCAACTAAATGCCAATCTACTCTGCGTAACATCCCAGAAGAACGAATATCAGCATTGTTTGAAGCAATCCCGTTTCCATTACGTTGTTCGAAGAAGTTCTAGGACAACTGACGATGTGCAAAATACGTAACGGTTAACAAAATACACCAGCAGAGATAGCTCAGTCGGTATAGGGACTATGCTACGGGCTGCAAAACAGAAGAATTACGGTTCGATTCCCGGCACAGGAAAGAAATTTTTCTCTTTTGCCCGTTTGTCCACCCAGCCTCCTACTCACATGGCACAGGGAGGGGGGGGTCTTCCCCGGGTTTACAGCGGCTAGGGCGCCAAGACGACCAAGCACCTCTATCTAGTGCCAAGAGATATACCTCTGCTTCCCCAATACGCCTTCACATCGTGCACGGTTAAAATTTCATCTTTATATTTACTATATCTATTGTGACCCATCGTAGTATAATATATCATATATTCAGCCGCCTAATTTATTAGCCCTGTCAAAAGTGCATTTGTACTGATAATAAATTAATATCCGGTCAATGTTCATCTAAAAGTTAAAGTTGTCTCTGTACACACCACGAAGGGGTGTGGAGGTATAACTCCACTCATTCTCAATACTGGCACCAGCTGCGGGTAAGTGACAAGCTTCGAGCCTCCTTCCTTTATTCACTGTAACATATAGCACTTGGTGCCTACTGAACAGTAGGCCGGGTGGCTGCAAGGGCCGATCAGGTCGCCTTGGAAAAGAAACAAAATCGTACCCCTGCTGGACATTGAACCACGATGCATCAGACGTCCAGCTCCTACTCTAGTCACTACATGGTGCCGCCAGGTCAGTAAGAAATCAAATCGACTTCGGAAAGTGTATGCTGTTGTTTGAACAGCACGAACACCCACTGAGCCTTCAATAATATTGTCATGTTTAGTCTTTAAAATGTCCAGTACTGATAGCTCTGGATAAAGCACAACTTCTCCATGTGATCGGTTGTCAGACAAACATTAAATATTACAACACCCAACGGAACAAGAGTTCTTCCGGTAAAGTTAACAGGTAATCAACAGCTAATCAAGAAATTCCCCGCATCTGATAAAACCCGATGGCTTATAACCGTGTTCACAAAAGACCGCCACTTACTCCTAACCTCAGACACATCAGTTCAAGTCCACGCCCTCCCATCCTATTTCTCCAAGATCCACTTTAATATTATCTTCACATCTAGGATTCCGTCTTCCAAGAAGCCTCTTTCCTTCGAGTTTTCCAACTAAAACTCTCTATGAATTTGTTCTCCGTCATGCGTTCCACATTACCAGCCCATCCCATATTTTTTTAATACAAAACTACATGGCAGCTTTTTGAAATTAGGCAAAATTCTCGATGAAAATTCTCCCAAGTTTGTGCAAGTTCCACTCCTTGATTCATAATGGATTTCAGCTTGATTGCCAAAACATTTCTCTTCATAACAACAGGAAAGTTATCCCTTTTTGTGTAACAGATGAGGAATTAAACGGCAACCCCATGGTCAGCCTATTCTAACGACTGACGAACGCATCGTTTCCACTTTTACGTAACGGATGTTTCTTCCTACGAGGTGCTGCCATCTGTAAACTTGAAACTCAAACTACCAGGCACATTGTAAGCACAGTATTCTTTTTACTTCTTCCATTGGGGTACGGAATAAGACACACATAAAAGACTCAACCCTCATAAAGTCTACTGCATTTCCTGCAGAAACTTTAAAAATGAGGATAATATAAAAAATGCCCTTCGTAAGTGCTGAACGTCTTGCAGTACTACCGAACAACTGCCTAAATATGTAAGGTCCTCCTGATATCCAGTTACCTAACCCGTGCTACAAATTGAACGTACTCAGGGCAGCGAAGATTAGATCTCCATGCAGCGAAGTCCTTGAAAAACTAAGACTCCCTCGATTAATCATGAAATTAATGCTCACTTAACGTAACCAGATGTCCCATGTGGTATTCACAGACACAGTTTCCTGTCCTCAGCAATATCTATCTAATCAACTTGGTCTCCTTAAGCTCCAGTTTAATGTTATCCTTTCAGCTACGCTTAGATCTTCAAAATAATTTCTTCTCTTCAAATTTCCGATACAAATTTGTCGGTATATGCACTCTACACTTTACAAACTTCCAACTTCCACCACTACGATGAACGTGCTAGTACTGTTCAAACAATCATGGTTCCTTACATGATAATCTACCGGCACATCCCTCTGCCACAAAGTATATTGGACAGTGTGCGACATAGCAGAAACAGGCGTATAGGATATACAATACGTTATCCCCTGTCTACACAAGTCCAGAAAAATGTCCTGCTTTAAATCGCTGTTCGACGGAAATATCAAATTAAGTTTCCAGTCATAAGAATCTACGAACTGATAGGACGAAATTAAACTAGTCTCTGTCCGTGCTACGAAGGTGTACAGGGTGAGCAGAAGCATTCAAAACCTCGGCATTGAACAGAGGTCAACATCACGCCCCGGCCCTTCTACACACGGGAAAGAACGCCGGTAGTCATGGAATATGAAGCTGGGTAGACTCCAGAGCCGGTATGGAAGGTTTTGGAGATGAGAAAAATCTTTTGGCCTGTGCCGGGATGAATTTTGAAATTAATTGTAAATATCCTGTACATTAGTTTACTGGTGCTTGCAATGCATACCGCTATATGCAATACAAATACGCTGTCATTTACACAAACCATTAAGAATCTATCAGTCATATGGAACTGGAGATCTTTCGGCAGAATAACATACAGGCTGTCATCCTTCATACAAAAGGTAAGAGTGGTGGAAAAGCCCTTAGTTGCAAGTTCATATTGGAAAAAAAAGGCCCGTAAAATGGAAGAGATCTCGTCCATTTTACGGCACTGTAATACACACACACACACACACACACCACACACACACCACACACACACCACACACACACACAAACAACACACAAACAAACCCACACACCAACACAAAACCAAACACATGCAAACACACACACAAAAAAACAACAAACACACAAACAACACCAACC
>Ga0136643_10014600_pt1 | contig 11792 bp, 4 predicted proteins | sample TergutLab28metaG_FD_96883 | JGI IMG/M metagenome (GOLD analysis project Ga0136643, IMG submission 96883) | Labiotermes labralis P1 segment gut microbial communities from Petit-Saut dam, French Guiana - Lab288 P1 (version 3) (version 3) | ecosystem: Host-associated > Arthropoda: Insects >...
AACTTGGCGCCGGAGGGGAGGGGGTCACGTGACATGGGAAGTGGAGGGGGTAATTTTATTCTTGAGAAATCGTTTACCACCCCTGGGCCATGCCTCACACATTACTACTCACGGAATATGGATTGCCTAAAAACACACACTTTACTATTCTTCAAAACCAAACGTGCGAGGGTCTGAAACCACATTTCAACAAGCATACCTGACGGTCCATATGTATGTTTCAGATCCAAGTTCATGGCGAAGACTGGACATCATTTTATGAACAAGTTTCAAAGGAAGTCCTTCCTATTGAGTATCGATGAAAAGCTGGCACATTAGCAGAACACTGGGGTGAGTCTAAATAACATGACATAATTGAAATTGTACAAATTTTCTTCCAAGTTCATTTCAATGCGTTTAGCAAATGCACCTCAAATATATCTAATTTCTAGTAGCAGAAAAGTGTATGAAATATTACACCATTGAAGCAAAATATGATGGATATAACTAAGTTAATCAATTCATTAAATTCACAAGGGTTCTTTAATGTTTTATTATGAAGATGATTATTATTATTATTAATTTTATCATAGAAACTAAATTTGTTCTTTGTCTCGTCATGCACAGAAACATTTAGTTCAGTAGAAGAATTTTCATTTGTGAAACTTCATTTCTGTGATTTATTAATTTATTCTTGACATTCCACTAACAGTGGTTATTATACTAATCGCACGTGCTATGGTCAGTGCTACTTACATGGAACGTGTTCATCATCCTCTATCACAAGAATCCCAATCTACGTAATTATTAATTCAATAACAACACAAAATTTCCAACTTTGTAATGTTGTGTATGCTGTGTTTTTTTCGTAGGTCGGAACCGAACTTTCAGATACGGTAAGGAATAATTTTACATTTCAAACACTTGAAGTACATTCATGCAGTGCAGAAAATTTGCCTAAAAACGCCACGTAATTACTGTCACGTAGTCAAATTGTGGATGTCAGCCACATCACTAAATTAATATTTGTTAAATACCGAATAAATAACACGAATTTGTGTTTCAGATATCTGGAAGGAAAGAATACAAAGATATCACGATATTTTTTTGGAGAGGGAAAGTTAGGGTTCCGACGAATCTAAGAGAACTGGTCCGTCCAACAACATCAGCGAACTACTGGGATTCGAAGGATCCTTCAGGGAAAACTGACGTCGTTTAATGTGTTAACTGTACAACAAATATCTCCACATCACAAATTGTGTGTGTATATCATATTGTACAGGTTTGTGCACAAGAACTGGGCAGGTTGTCTGCATGCTGTTTTGTGACATTTGAAAGTCAATCATTTGTATGTATGTAAGGTAATGCTGCTCGGGTAATTTGACGTATTGCTCGTGTATACTGTGTACGTACTGCAGAGCACCAAATTTCCCCTTCGATTTACGACCACAGGGGCTCATGACGACAGCCACACCTACAAAGAAAAATATTTACTTTTGGAGATGTCAGCTGATCGGCATTACGTGCATCAGATTTTATTTTCGTTATTGTGGTTTATTTACGTAAAATACACATGAATGTGCATCACAGGAGTGACCCTGCCTGAGGACAGTAATTGCATTTTAAATGACAGGAATCTATTCCGCTTAACGTGCCTTCAACTGTAACACTTCAAAACATTATTGCATTCGTGAGATTTACATCCCGAATCTCGTGGGGAATATCCCTACTAATTGTTGAGGATTCAATTTGCTTACCCCGCAGTTTTTCCAGACTGACTTCAGGTTGCTATTTCCAATAAGGTCACGACGCGTATAATAGACATTATTGCGAGAATACCCTTTAATTAAAGTCATATAACTGTAGCTGTTTTCGCATATTCTCACTGCTAAATATTCAGTATCATTAAGTGCCATATATTTAATCTCCACCTAACTATCCAGTCTCCTGTATGGATGCTAACTTTACAATTCAACAGCGGTGTTTTTAGTGACTTCAAAGCTCCAACTTTAAGGACAGTACGCACATTCTAAGCACCAATTTGTGCCACATTTTCTTGTTCATAAAACCTCTCGCTTTATATCTATGTATCTGATGATTCTTTTGGGGATTCACAACAATTTATATTTTACGAGATTGAGTTTCGGCACTACGAACATTATCCAACAATGCTGGAGGACCAGAAGGTTGCTTCTTCCTCCGGTTTGTCTACGCCAAACTGACGGACGGGGAACGCCTTGTCATAACATTCTCTACCGGCGGGATGGCTTGGAGCAAGTTCCGCCGCCATAAGTCGACTCTGTATGAGGCAGTACATAGAAAGTGTCTACAAATATAGTGAAACTGAATAAGACCGCTACTAATTGTGAAGCCTGGCAAAGTAACTAAATACCGAGAAGAGAAAACGTAAGAATACAATATAGGGCCGTACAAATAACCTTACAAATTCAGTACACTGACACAAATAACTTCAACATAAGGGCCAAACTTATACCATTCCTCCAATTCTCCACCCTACGTCAATGGGCCCAAACTAATAAGCGCTATCAGTGACACCTGTTTCCTTGTTATTTAAGATTTTGATGACAGTAAAAGCTCTGGAAAAGTTTGGAGAGTGGGTGATGGGGAAAATTTTGCCACCTCAGATTTTCCGGGCGAATATAACGTGAATGTCTTCTGGCGCACTGTCGAATATATACACAAGTATGTACTGCCAACTGAAATAAAGTGAATGATCGGTCCTTACGGAGAGTATCAACAACTACGTCCAGCCAACTGACAGTAAAATGACCGGTCAGACTTTTTATCTGTGCTTCTTACTGAAGTCAGTTGTTAACGTGCTATACAGCGTAGTTTTTAAAATCATTGATGATGGCATATTGTTATTATTGTTTTTATGTTTCTTGTTTCAAACATGATTACAACAAATATTTTCTCAAATGTAAAAGAAAATATCCAAGTATAAAAAAATGTAGAATCTTTTCATACATAAGAGAAACGGCTAGAGTTTAGGGTACTAGATTCAAGAAGGAAAGAATTTAAAAAAATTTCATAGCAATAAACATACTTTAACAAACTTCCTCTCATATTTTCAATGTAAAGGCGACCTCGAATTGTGGCTGTATAATTAAATTATTTGTCCTTGAAAATACCCACTTCGTATTCTATCGTAAGGCCCAGTTCTACAAGCAGTCCAGTATACATCCTCCTACTAAATACTGCGTACTTTTGTCACCTCATTATAAACATCGCTGCAAGTGATAGAACCTGCCAGTGAGGAGGTTCTGGAGAGAGTAAACAGGGAGTTTGGTCGAATGAACAGCGATTGAGAGAAGCAGGAGAACATCTGAAGCAACTGATACGAATGCAGCCAGATATGTCACAAGAAACTGGTACATTTTAGCTAAGACAGTGAACCTACCTAAACTGTTCTTAACGGTAAATACATTATCCTTATTTGAAATAACATAACCGAATTTCAAGAAATCTGTTTGTCCTGTAGGAATGTCCCAGTATATTGCATTTCTGTCCCGATCTCTACACGTGAATCGAAATTCCGTCTCATACAACATTAATATTGTCTAAATGTTATGCTTTATGTTTGTGGGAGATGACCATCCATTTTCAGCATCAATCCGCCAAATATTTCAACCAAAATCACATCAGTGCCTTCTCCAAAAAACTACCCATCAAAGCAAACAAACTAACCTTCACTTTTGCCTTCCATCTACTCAACTCTCCTCAGTTCCTATTAATCGTTTATTCGCACACTAAATCATACTTCAGTACGGCCCACAAATTTTAGAACAACAATTTTTAAAATCGTGACTTCAAACTACCACCTGCGTGTAGTTGAGAAATTCGTTTTTTTTTTTGCGATATTAGGATGCGTTATGTTTAGAGTCACTCGCCGGATTTTCTGGACATTTTATGGCTCATATTCATGAAACAAATATCCCCATAGAAATTCCAGACGGCTGGTTGTTAGGTTACATTGCGGGGAGAAGTTGCGCGTGGTGGATTTTCCTCGAGTATTAAAAGGGGCACAGGCCTTCATTTATTGAAGACACCGACACATTATTGCCATCAACTGGTCAAATTAATCTTTCACAAAACCGCAAAATATCATCGCATACAAACAGCCCAATTTGTATCAATTGATTGAAATACTTGTGTGTGGTTATAAGTCCTTAGCCTGAAAGGCAAACAAAATCGGGTTTAGTGTACAACAGTCCACACGAAGCACATTAAACTTCATAGCCCATTGATGTATATCATGCAAGTCACTCAAAATTTTCAGTATTTGACCGGCCAACCAGATTTCCGCGGCAGGATTTACCTCTATGTCGGACGAAAAATGGGGAAATTTCAGTTTCATTTTCAGTAAAGGGAACAGTTGGGAGTCCAACGGGGCCAGATCCGGAGAATAGGGTGGGTGAGCAAGACAATGGAAACCCAGGTACGCCAGTATCTTCTGGGTTTGCAAGTGCCCGGTGATCCGGGGAATTGTCGTGCAAGAAAAAGGTACCCCAATGAAATTCCCACAGCATTTTTCCTTCAAAATATCCTTCAATTGCACCTGCAGATTTAAGTAATACTCCGTACTGTTAGGTTGGCTCTTTGGAAGATAATCAATGATGAAGGTGACGTCTTGATACCAAAAAATCGAGGCAATAAATTTTCGCGTGCGTTTTTCGCACTCGGAATATTTGGGGCGAGGTGAGCCGCTGCGTCTCCACTCCATTGAAAGCTGCATTGTCTTCGGGTCATTAATATATTACCAGGTTTCATTTATGGTCATCAATCGAGACAAGAAAACATTTAGGTCGCTCCGAAATAATTACAAATATTGCTCAGGCGCCTGACACCGCTAAAGTTATTAATCCGCATTCAGATTTTCGGAACAATATTTGCGGAGAGCTTCCTCATCTCCAAAACTTCATGAACGATAGACCCAACCCGCTCACGTGAGATGCCCAGTTGTTCAGCTTTCGATTTAGCGCAAATCCGGCGATCTTCCAAGTAGCTCGACAATTTGAACTATAACGAACAGAGTGCCACAGGTTTGTGTCATCCGGGACGAGGCGCAAAACAGGTGGATCAATCACCGCGTTTAAATTGGGCAAACAGGTTATTGACAGTGGCATACGGTGGTGCATGTTCTATTCATTTGCGTATTGGAATGGTCTGAATTTCCTAAGGGCACCTTGCCCTGCAGGAAAAAGGAATTGATGTAAAACTCGCATCTCAATGTTTTTTAAATTACGCGCGTCGCCTGAAATGCTTCTTTCATCCTGTGAAACCAGAAGAGACTTGCAATTCGGCAAATGAACAGACCTCTCTTTCTCAAGACACTACGTTTTCGTCCTACGACAACGGGAAGAAAGTCGGGCTAAGGAATTATCAGAAAACACGCGTATTTGAAATTCTCACTCCGGACGAAGAATAAAAATGATATGTGACAACTGTCACTTTGAAAACAATAAAACACATGTATTAATCAATAAAACATTTCCACCAAGTACGACATCAGCTGGCAAAATATTTTTTAATTGAAAGGGAAAAAAGAAAACAAATTTCCCCCATAAACATGAAAAAAATTGGATACATACAGAACAAAGTGACTGCAACTTACATAATGTGCGTGATGTGACAACAACGTAGATAAATCATCCTGTTTTGGGATCAAAGGTACACATCTTTAAAAAAATAATAAACAATAGTCATAAGGTTTTGACTTCCTACTCCTTATTTGTTACAAATAAAAGGAACCAAGTCAGGGCACTGTGTCAATCTGCCGTAAATATTGGGTGCAAAATATCTCAATCTCTGTTAGACTGTACAAAAAAAACGTATATGAGTATTTCTAGCTATATGACGTAAGATAATGTTTTGTTTTGTGTGGTGTAAAATTTACACATTATAGTTTAAGTTTCATGAGTTGTTAAATTTATACATTTGATAGAATGGATGGATTTGTTTTAATTAATAATTTAGTTTGGGTGGAATGGCGAGTGTAACGGATTGGTATAGCAGCTTAGAGGGACAGAGGGTTAGAGAGAGTGAGAGGGTGACAGAGGGAGAGAGAGAGGGTGATAGAGAAAAGACGAGTAAGACACGGGGAGATTATGCCAGTGAGATACTGGAACAGCGTTATTTGAGTGAGCCAATAGAAACAAAGTATTTCTAATTTTGTTTGTTGATTATATTATGGAGTGGTGGGATTTAAACAGTTAGCGGGTTGGGAAGGGTAAGAATGTTAAAGGGGGGATGGGTTTGAAACTGTGCGAGTTTGAAACCTTACCGTAAACAAACAGTCTGTTCCGTATCCAGGATGTAACAAGCTGTGCACTTGATACCGGGGCAAAAATTGCTTATATTGTTCAAATGCGTATTCATACAAATAACCAAACTTATACTCTAATAATAATGAATTAACACAAATAATATTAATAGTGTTCAATCATTTATATTATTACTATACCGTTAATTAGAAAACTTAGATTCCCGTGTGATTAAGACATGCGGCCGACTGCTGAGTTGGGTTGGGTAATAATGATATGAAGTTTCATTACCGTCATCTGAAATAACACACTGTTCAATTTGGTAAATATAGAGAAACGAATAATTGGAAACTTGCTACCTGAAACTTCGCATAGCGGAGGCGGAAAATTCCTCAAGGAGTCCAGTAAATATTTCCGTATATATATATATATAATGTGTGAGTGTGTGTGTGTGTGGTGTGTGTGGTGGGATGTGAAATGCAATCGCTGTTTTCATTGATCGCAGTACACATGTTTGTGTTCTCATTTAATTCAAAAAGAATAGAAACTAGCAACAAAGTCTCGACACCCCTCAATTTTCTGGAAGTGAACATTTATCTACTACAAAAATAGTTCTCTTCTTTTAGGGCTGTAAAATTGACACATGTTCTGAGAAACTTTAGTACACATTTGAAGGCCATGGTGAACACAATCCTAATATCGTCTTGAATATACAACGTGGTAACACACACAGTTTGTCTGGAATAAAATATTCATGCCTCGTGAAAATCACAAAGTTTTGTAATATACATAAGGAATATATTGTTGTAACAAAATAGGATTTATCCATAAATATTCAAACATAAAAATATGCTTTTATTACAATACCCCTTATTGTGGAATATATTTTATACAATATTAAAAAATAATAGATCACGTCTTCTGCACGTATTCACTGACAATGGCGTTACTAGTCTACAGGTAGTTCCATGTCCCTACTGGACCATTGCAGTCACCGGTACTGTGGCATGTGTGTATTGCCGACAGTTTGTAACGCATCTTTGTATTAACAATGGTAGTAAAACCTTCAACAGCTTTACCGACATCTATTGAAATCTTCTTAACGATTATTGAATGTAAGAGAGTTTGTAAGCCGAAGATTGACCGAAAAATTACATTAATTCTACAAACTTGATGTTCAGGTGATCGTGCATCTTTATGAATTGTTATAATAAAATAATTATTGGTACTCATTTCTCAAATTAATATTTGGAATAAAACTCCACATGTTTCAGATAATTCCTCTGTCCATTAGTCCATTTTTACTGTACACACAGCAATTTTATATGTCATAAATTTTGATGAAAATTTACGAGCAAATCGTCGGCATAACCAAGATGTATTGCTGTGTATACAGTTCTAGACTCCGGATGTTGGACAGAGCCACTATCCGAAATATCTACAATTTATTTAAAAAATAAATTTGAGAAATCAGGGCATCTAGATCATTTTGTTATAAGAATTAATTTTACACTTCAAGAAAAGTTAAATAAGTAGCAGTTTTCAGACTTATTGAAATTGAAATATATAAACGAGTGTTAGAATAAAAATATTGACGATTTTTGAACAACGGACACAGTTATCGTGTTTACAGACACAATATGTCACTGCATGTGTTGGAACTTCCCACTAAGGAGATACTCGAGAAACTGAGAGGTGAGTTTGGTTTGATCAAACAGCCAGTCAGGGATGCTGTAGAACATCTGAAGGACTGGATACAACAGCAGCCTCATCTTCCGAAAGAAATAGGTTGTTTTCTTCAGACACAATGACCTCAGACACAATGTACACAACACTAGTTAAGTGACATGGTGTTGCCTTCGCTCTTCTTGGATGTTACTCAGCCTATGTTGGTTGTCCTTTACCGAAGTTGCGGAGTAGTCTGTCGATTACAAAGAACATGGTGCTGAAAATTATACAGTAAAATGGAAAGGAATTTGTGTTTTATGCTGGACTCTAGACATGTAAAGAAAGTCATCAGTCCATATCAACTAGCTGTCGCAGTTGGTATCTGCTTCATGAAATCCTGACCCTGTAACACTTGCGGATGTCAGACCATTCAAATATTCGCCCTCGTTCAAAATCACAAACAGACAGACCTACACTTTAACATTTCATGCATCTTTTCTTCAAGCACTCCGTTCTTCAAAGCTTCGTGTCTCCCCCATTCATTCCTTCATCTACCCAACCATGTATTCTTCCTTCCTTCCTTTCTTCTTTCTTTCATTGCTAGTTTGTTTCCTAAATTCCTCCATCCATTCATTAATTCCTCACTTCCTATGTTCTGCCTTATTCCTTTTTTTATCCCTTTTTCTTTCTTCTATTATTCCATTCTTTCTTCTTTCTTTCCTTGCTTTTATGTTTCCTTAATTACTTCAATCTTTCCTTCACTCCTGATTCCCTTCCTTTTATTCTTCCTCTTTTCATTTTCTTAATTCCCCTTTTTTTTCCCTCCACAAGCCTTTTTTTTCTTTTACTTCATTTCTTCCTTCTTCCCCTAATTTTTCCATTCCTTCCTTCTTCTCCTCTTTCCATCATTCTTTTTTTGTTTCCTTCATTCCTTCCTTCATTCTTCCCTTACTATTTCCCTTTTATTTTCCTTCCTTTTTCCCCACGTCCTTTCTATTTTCTTTTTTTCTTTCTTTCTTTCAATCCTTCTTTCTTGTCTGCCTTCCTACCTTAAGTCCTCTCCACTTTCTATCTTACTTCCTTCTTACCTCCAATTCTTTCTTCCCTTCTTTCGTATTTCCATTATTTTACCATTCCGCACTCACTCAATACAACCAAATATCATACATACATTCCTGCACTTAAATCCCCATCTCAATATTCGTCAGTTTAATTTTCGCTTTCCATTTTTCAGTCAGTCTATTCTTAAATACATTATTACATTTTCCGTCCATTCTCAAAGTGCAATTCTAAAAATGTGCATATTTATAAATTATAACATTCTAAATACTCATGCTAAATTTTTAACCGTCCATTTCTCCGTCCATACATTCAAATTATCATTTCCCATCTGTCCATCCACCCACAAGGCTTTATTTATATCATACAGACTTCCACGAAACCACACTTTCACACATCCTTTCAAGGAACGATTCACTCACACACCTATACACTCTAAAATTCATCCACTTCTCCTTGCACCCATATTTTCCTTCAATTCCATACTGTCATTCACACATAAGATTTTGTCACATCTCGCCATGCCACTCACATAAATAGCGCTCTTCCTCACACAGCTGCGTTCTCAAATATTCCACACTTTCCATCATTCTAACCTCTCAATTATTCATCCTTTCTAAACACCTATCAATATAAATACTATTTGAAACTCAACAGGAAGCCTAACTTTCTGTCCGCAACCACATAAAAAACATTTCATTTCCTGAGATGGATACACGCAGTGATACAGACATCATTAATTCAAGGTAACGTATAAATGTTTCTGACCTTAAATTTCCTTACCACGATATTTGCGGTATCATGTGATACAATTTTCAGATGATGACAGACAGGAGCGCTGGTTGATCAGTTGTAAGAACAACACTGAGAAGGTCAAGGAATATCTGGACGTGTATTATACACCGAGGACAAACGTACCGGAAGTAATGACCAGCTGCGATACGAAAGGAGATTGGTGGAAATTCGCATCGAATAATATGTATGTTATTTAATTTTGATATATTTTATTACTGTGCATTCTCAGTGAATTTGACTTGTATACATACCCATCCACAAATTGTCGAAATATTCTGCTGTTTTTATGGAAAATGAACATACGTTACAGGGAACACATTTTGATGCAGTTGGTCCCTATTTTCTTCAAATCAGTGATTACAGCATATATTAATTCTTGTCGCATTATGTAACTGTCATTTCAAAAATACTTTTTCGGGATTATCCCTCAAAAATTCATTCTATTTTCTTCCATTAACCTCAATGCCGCGCAAAATCGTGTATATAAAGAGAGTGTTACATCAGAAACTCTATCAAATATGGATCTTTCTTTGAAGATTTATTTTTCCCAATGCCTCAGCTGACCCCTAACTTCGACAGAGTCGTTGTAATTGGCATCCCACCATCAGATGGTATGGTCTTAAACATATTATATGTGATGAGATTAATCAAAATGATGTTGGAAACCAGAATTTCGGAGGATTAATTTAGCTCCTATATTTATATAGTTGATTATGGCAACATCAAACTTCGACATCTCTCACACAAAAACCCTTCCTTGCAGAAGTTCGAATTATGTACTTTTGTAAGTAATACATATAATTTCTGCCTATATAAAGACATTAGAGCTTAAAATATTTAAAAAGATAATCGATAAAATGTATTCCTCCGTAACCTTCTGAATTTTACCCACATTTTTACATATCAAATTCACACAACTCCACACTAAATATCAAATAGTCTACAATTCAGAAATAGCCGGGTTTTTTTCATGTAGATGTACAGTGCATTGATATTTATTTCAGAATTCAAATCCTTAACAGAAATGAATTTTATCACCAAGTATGACAATTAAAGTTCAGACTTTGTGCAACAATGAAAGAAGCTCCCTAAATAATGGTGAAGTATAGATTTTAGAACGAATACAGGAAGACGATTTGGAAGACATTTGAAGGTTCTATTAAACGAGGTCGGAAAGTTTGTTGATGACGATTATAATAATAATGATGTTGATTATAGCGAATAAAGTATGATATGGACAAATTTATAGCATAATCCTTCATACAGTTTAAATTGTAAATAAACAGGTTCTATGAATTCGTCTTAAATAACAAAGAATTATGTAACCACTTGAAAAAATATTCCTTCCAACTACACAGGTCACTAAACGCACTGCTGGTCTAACATTACACAAGCTTTCTGTCGACCGTTGCTCCTATGTTTTGGTTACTTGAAAGATGATATTTAACGTTATCAAACATGCAAACACCATTTGTTGAAATTTTTCAACTTTCTAGAAAAAAAAGTGTTAAAAAACAAATTATATTATGTGTAAGTACAGGAAGTATTGAGTTACGTAATACATATGTACATATGTAAACCGTGATTTAAGTAAGAAAGGCCTAATAATTATTGAAATGATAACTATTAGGCTAATATTAATTATTCATACAGCAATTATTAAATATATTTTGTGTTATATTTAATTTGACAGACTGATTTAAATAATTTCCATTTTCTGAACGCTCCGCCATTTTGTGACACACTTTTCTCTCTGTTTAAACGCGCATTCTATCGCAAATTTGCAGCAAATGTAAGTGACTTTAATGGACTGCATTTTTACTTGTACTCAGCTTAGCTATATCAATAACTATTCGCTACTTCCATTTAAAGTGCAACATAATCATCATCATCGTCATCATTATCATCATCATTTTCTTCTTCTTCTTCTTCTTCTTCTTCTTCTTCTTCTTCTTCTTCTTTTTCTGCCCAAAGCTTACAAAGCCTAAAGACATTATTTTTTTTAAT
>Ga0136643_10014605_pt1 | contig 11791 bp, 12 predicted proteins | sample TergutLab28metaG_FD_96883 | JGI IMG/M metagenome (GOLD analysis project Ga0136643, IMG submission 96883) | Labiotermes labralis P1 segment gut microbial communities from Petit-Saut dam, French Guiana - Lab288 P1 (version 3) (version 3) | ecosystem: Host-associated > Arthropoda: Insects >...
ATGTGGTGATACAATAGAAAAGTCGCAGGCTCCTGATGATGGATGTATTAATGTCCGAAACATGCTGAGCATAGAAGAAGTGAAATAAAACTTAATAACTAGTGACATCAAGTTGGTCTCTTAGTCTTCAACTATACTTGCAAATATTCACATACTCTGCTTCTCGGCCGAGATATGAACTGAGAACTTTTGAAAAACAAGTCGTAAGGGACACTTTTCAAGACAACTTTCTCGGTGATATAAAAACATAACACTTTTTCCTGACATAATGTATTTTCATCTCTGTAAACTCTCCATAACGAAGTGTCATGTGTTTCCTAATCCACCGAACAAATACCCTTCAAGTTATTGCAACGATTACGTAACGCTCAGCCGATAAACAATTTATTATATTATTACTTTTTCGCCTTCTCTATCATTTTATTGACAAAACTCAATAAAATGATGAAATTATAAACCTACAAAAATAATGCACAAGAAACTAACTAATCACTCACCTGTGTAGGCATAACAGTGCATCTTCTTCAGTCCAGGCCACTTGTCACTGGCTTTAAGACAGAACTAATGGCATTTCCGATTCTGCACCGGTTTATTGACTACGGACAGTGGTGAAGAATCGGCGAAAGGATAATAGTTATATGAACAGCAGGTCCGTAAAGTGGAGAAACACACAGAGCGCCTTCCAGTACTCACGTCAGACAGAAAGCAACGTGAATAAACGTATGACTGCTGCAGGCTATATAAAGAATCTACTCTCTGTACATATACATACACTTTGTTCGAGTTCAGAGGCTTTCAAAAATAAAGATATATTAAATAAATTTCTTACAGTTTGTAGGGAGACGTGGGGCTTCTCAGACTTGTTTCAAATAACACTATTTATTTTAAGAGTCGTGTTAAATTTCCATTGATTCCAATTCAAAAATTGGTGGGCACTTTCTACAACAAATAGTTCAAGTTGCGTGGAGTTAATTCGACATGTCTATAAAAAAGTGTATTCCATTCTTGTGCTTAGGGTATCAAAATGAAACCTAAAGGGAACTTGACATACTCACTAGGCGACTACGAAAGTTCGTGTTTTCTTGCACGTGATGTCATGTACTCTGACGACGAACGCAGCCGATTTATCTGCAACGTCGCTACACTTATACCAGTCTACTCGACGTCACATTCCGGAAAACATCGGTAACTGTTTACTAATCGACACGTCGTGACATCCTAGAAGACATGAACATTCATAAAGACAACGGTGAGAACATCAGATCTCGTAACAGCTTTACAGCCCGATGGCAATATAAGTATGTCCTGCAGAACAGGGCTACGTGACGGGCGTTTGTGTGTGTGTGTGTGTGTTTGTGTATGTATGTGTGTATGTATGTATGATGTATGTATGTATGTATGTATGTATGTATGTATGTGCGTATGTACGTACGTACGTATGTATGTATGATGTACGTACGTACGTACGTATGTATGTATGAATGTATGCATGTGTGTATGTATGTATGTATGAATGTATGTACGTATGAACGTATGTATGTATGTACGTACGTACGCACGTATGTATGAATGTATGTATGTGTATATATGTGTATGTACGTACGTATGTATGTATGTGTGTATGTACGTAACTATGTATGTATGTATGTGTGTATGTATGTATTATGTTAGTATGTATGTATGTATCTATGTATGTATGTGTGCATGTATGTTTGTATGTATGTACGTAGGTATGGATGTATGTATTTACGTATGTACGCATGTATGTTTGTACGTATGTATTTATGTATGTATGTATGTGTGTACGCATGTATGTATGTGTGTATTTATGTACGTACGCATGTATGTATGTACGCACGCACGCATGTATGTATTTATGTATGTATGTAGGTACGCATTATGTATATATATACACGCATGTATGTATATAGGTACGCATTATGTATGTATGTATTTATGTACGCATGTATATATGTATTATGTATGTACGCATGTATGTATGTATATATGTATGTCACAATTTATTCCACCTTTGGATCAGCGTTTTTTTTTGTGTGTTTTTCCTACTGTTCATGTTGCGACCGTCTTGTTACTAGCAGGACAACTTTCCAAATGAAACTGCGCAATTTTACAGAATAACAGGGGAAGACCAAGAGATTGCTACATCCTAATTAAGGGGGCATCGGACCCTCAGCATGTCCCGCACATACTGTATTCATTCCAACCCTTCAAACTGTCAATACGTATTGACAATACAATACACTACTGTCCATATTCCCACGAGTCGTTTCGAACTCACAGCCAGCAGTACACGTTTAATATCATTTCTCAACAATTTGCAGTTCATCTGCTATAGGCTTTCGATTTAGAATTCTATTCTGTTATAACACGACTCCATCGTGAACAAAAGTTGTCAGATCCACTGAGGAGATGCTGAAAGGGAAGAAGCAGTCATAGTGCATAAACTTACTGGACAATTTAGAACTTGGCGATACCCACAGCTTATTGTAGTGTTTCTCAGCCTTACTGGTAGTGCCAAGAACCCCTTACAAAGCACCACTGTTTCAGCGTCACCCTTCCCCAAAATTATCAAGCAGCAGAGCCCTTAGGCACAATTCGCGTTAACATCTGTAGTTGCACATTTCCAACTATAACTTAAACAAGTGCAAAAAATATTTGCTACGTCAACACATAAGTTTATTACAAAACAAGAATTTTCCTAGCAGTATTGGTAATAAAACTAAAACAAAAACATTATGTCCACTGAGTAGAATCCAGCCACGAAGGGCGCAACTTACCCAAACTTCCGGACCCGCAGGGGCTGACGGACCTTCGGTTGAGAAACTCTTGCTTACTTTATCTCGCTACAACATAAAACATTAAAACACGAAAAAAAGAAAGACTTTGTTTATTATTCTACAATAAATCACTCTTCATTAACAATTAACGTTACAAAACTTATGGCACATAAACATTTCATTAAAAAATCTACAAACATTTGATTATTAACACATCAGGACACTTCATGAAGCAAACTCTGTGCCCATAAAGATAAAATAACGACATTATTTTCTGTTCTAAAAAGTCTTCCGGAAACAATGGATCTTGTATACATGAAAAATAACTTACGTGAAATATATCAATTTCGAAAGTAAAAAATAAATGCAGTTCTTATTAGTAACAAGTTTTATCAATGTTTTTAAATGCATGCAGCCAGAATGTGACCTGGATCGTGTAAGCCATACAACGCCTCTGCAGGTGAGTGAAACGAAGAAATGCTCAGGAAATTGGGAGTCTCCTTACATAGCACGTATATCCAAAATCGAGCATAATCAGAACACCCCCTTCCACCTTAAGCAAGTAAATTCAACCGTACGTGTACCAGTATGTGTACTATGTAGTTTAAAGTACTGAGCCAACCAGCACTGTCCTCAGCATTACTATACCTATTATGTCAACCTTTTGACAAATATTAGTGCACACCAAGCACTTTTTCGCAAATCGTGTGGCTATCTAACGGAAAACGCTTCTGATGACGTCCTCAATCTACAAACTTAGGCCGCTTTGGGCCTCCAAAATACCTTATACACATTCAAATTTTCGTCGCCGCCCGCACACACTCCAATGCGAGCACAAATATTTCGCGCAAAACGCAACTCTACTGTAACGAGCTGTAATGCCACATGGTCACTGTCGTGTGGCATGCTGGACGATATGCCAAGATTATTACACACGACCATTCGGTGTCAATGCTGTGTGGCAATGACGGTGCTATATTGCAGAACTGCAGCGTGCAAGCCAGTCATCAACAGAGATTTTAATAATATTATTGTACGGCGAATATAACATAAATCAATGCAGCCTAAAACATGGAAAGAATTTTCTAAAAACTTGGTCATAGTGTACAGTTGTGCAGGATTATGCGTGAATTTTCATTTACAAAATTTCCATCCTCAGATGCAAACTGCCACAATTCAGTATAAATTTTTGGTCATTTAAATCACTAAAATGAAACTCAAATAAATGCGAAAAAGAACCGTTATATCCTTCAAGCCCAGTGCCTCTCGGAAAAAGTCTGAAGGAATTCCATTATGAATAATAAACTTTAACAAGACAGGCAAAGCACGTACAACATAATGAGGCGCGTCCGTCCAAACCATTGTTGCAGTGGAAAAGCAATGAGTATTACACAAACTGCGTGTTTATTTGTAGCCTTAGGCATACAGCATGCGATGCCATGTGCCATATTGGCATCTGTGGCCTGCCCCGCTCTACAATATTTTTCCACATTATGTCATAAACGGTACGATCTTCGACAAAAAGTTATTGAATATAAAATGTGTGTTTTAATTTTCTCTACAACGTTTATCTGAAACATTTCTCTTTCTAAAAAGAAATGAGCGAGATATGATCAAAAATGTACACTGGTCTTCACTCAAAGTACCCTTTAATTTTGTTCGATTTCAATGAAACTTGAATTTTCTCGATAGATTTTCGAAAAATCCTCATACATCAAATTTCATGATAATCTGTCCAGTGGGAGCCGAGTTATTCCATGCGGCAGACATGACGAAGCTAAAAGTCCTTTTCGTAATTTTTGCGAACGCGCCTAACAATTAACACACGCATAAGTTACCACAACTACAAATAGGAAGAAAGACTAACTACGTAGCCGGAGATATACAGTATTGGGAAAAAAATTATATGGTGCTCTGACGTAAGGTTTGAAACAGTAATGCAAATATAAGCCAGAAGCTCATATTTTCTTTGTATTCAAAATTGTTTCACTATTATGTACCAGAGTTTTGAGACGGTACAAAATGGATCTCTTTTCAGTTTTACACACTGTGTTTTCTATTCCTCTATTTGTCTCCCGTAATTTAATAAAATAAGCATATGATTTATAGTGTGTGACACGAGACGGAAAGTCTTTAGCAAGAAAACTGGGAGAAGCCAGACAGTTGGGAAAATAGCACCGTTGTAGAATATTACACTACATGTAATATAAAACGCTTGAAGATTCAGATCTTCTGGATTGCTACGCTGTGTCGCGTGGTGAACAGTTCCCGACACTTTAACACAATATGATCTTTCGAAACGTCGGTTACAACATATTGTAACATTCTAGAAGACTTGAATATTTAACAAAACCGCTGTGGGAACCCCAAAACTCGCAATATCACATAAAACGCTTGGTTTGTGAGTGAAGTCACGTCTGGGTTATTATCGATTACTACTATTGATTTGCGGTTATTATTATCGACAAAGTACCGATGTATATATACATATATATATATAAACCATCTCTAATTTCGTCCTATAAAACTCTGAAAATAAGTTTATCACTTGATTCTGCATACCGAACTATTTCATCTTTCGTCTAAAGCAAACAAATAATTTCGACAATTTTGTTATTCGATATTCGACACGTTTCTGTTCAACCGTGGAATCGTCACCAGGAGTACACAATCACAAGGCGTGTCTTCAATATTTTAAGGGGGTACCGCAATCTTAGCTAGGCTTTACATTAATTTCAGTGTAGACCTACACTGAAACATGTTACTGAAAGACGCCATATACGTCTACATTTTTACATAAACAGAATGTTAACACTAACAATAAAAAAATCTAAACAACAAGAATGGAAAATCATACTTGCAACAGCCCAAAATAATGGAGATCCATTGCATATCATTCATAACCTGAAGAAGAAACTGAAAGCCAACAAACAAAGACAAAAACCCCCAACCACAACAACAAAACAAACAAAAAAAGGGTGACTTTCTCCTATCACAGCCCACTAATACGAAAAATAAGTAATCTCTTCAAACACCCTAACTTAAATACAGACCTACGTGCCACAAACACTATGCATCAACACCTCACTAACAAAATAGTTAAGACCAGCACAAATTCCAGCGTGATATATAGATTAAATGTGACACTTGCAACAATTCATATGTAGGACAATCAGGTTGATCAATAGCAACAATACATAAAGAACGCACGCGATACATAAGAACCAATAACCCGATCTCAGCGTATGCATTACACATACTAAACAATAGATACGAATACGGCACTGCAGAGGATACATTCGAATTACTGAAACCATGGAATAAAGGAACAAAAATGAATTGTTGGAAGCTCTCTATATGCAAGCCTTTTACCAATGTAACATATTGATCGAAGAACAGAAGGTCATTGACATAAATCCTCTGTACGAGCTGGCCAAATCGTCACAAAACCAGCCACGCATTCCCTAACTCAGTCTACTACCGAACAGTGCAACAAACATACACCAATAAGGGCAAGTCCAGCCAATTTTAGATACGATTCATTATGTTTTGATAATTCTATTATCACAGTATTTGACACACTGTTATTCATTACAGACCTAATATATGCAGCCACACCACCACCGTATTAACCACATACCGATGTATTTTAATGGACTGTTTTAACTGTAACTTCAGTAAGCACGAATTAATGCGCTCCCGGATGATGGTGTAACTGTAACACCGAAACATGTCGGAGCTGTTTTAATGTAAATTTTAATATTGTTTTTTTCAGACAACTCACTACTGCATCAGTTGGTGAATAAAACTTTGATAACGTGTAAAAGACTTCAAAATCTTAACTTCAGGGTCCATTATCAATTTCATTGCTGTTATGTAGGGGCTTTATTTTATCCGACAACTATATTTTGTCGCTTCACGCCATTACTCCGCCGCGCGTGTGGGCAGTCGCCTGAGATGGCCCCGTTAATACGAACAACGAGCCGACAGAAAGTGTCAATTGGCAGCTGTCAGATAAAATAATGACCCTACACCAAGACCCTACGTTCCGCATTAAGAATAAAATGTAAACACATGTTGCTATTATGGTGGAACGAGAAGTACGAGGTCCGACAATAAAGAAGGTAGGTTTGTACCCTTTTTATAGGCCACGAAGATCCTTAGGGTGAGTAGAGGTATAGCTCTACTCTTTCTAGGACCTCGGCGCTAGATGGGGTGGGGGGACAGCCAACGCCCCGGCCGCCTCTACCCCCGGGAAAGACCCGGTACCCATTGTACAGGAGGCTAGGTGGGCCCCAGCGCCGGTCTGGACGGGCGAAATGTCGTCCCCACTGGGATTCGATCCCGGACCGTCCAGCCCGTCGTCAGTCGCTATACCGACTGAACTACCCGGCCCACCCGACAATAAAGTAATGAGATTAATTTTCTCCTAGCTGTGCAGGCAATACTCTAGTCCGCTAACACGGACAGCCTTTGACCTTGGTCGTTCCCCCATTTCCACTTGCAGTGGCATGGCTGTGAAATGCCTAGTGTGGAGTAGGTGCTTGACATGTCAGGAGGCGTTCGTGAACCTCGTCATGAAAATGGACGCACGGAACATCGCGCAGCGGTATGCCATCTCTTCTTTTTGTGTTAAACTCGGTGACAGTGCCACCAAAACACATGAAAAACTTCGGCAGGTCTTTGGAGATGATGCAATGTCAAAAGCACAAGCCTTTCGCTGGCAAAAAAAAAAAGTTTTCTGAAGGCAGAATCCTTGATGAAGATGAGTAGCGCAGCTGACGACCATCAACAACTCGGACAGGTGACAACATAGCATGGGTAAGAGAAACTGTACGATCTGACCGAAGATTAACAGTCAGAATGATTGCTGGTGAAGTGAACATGAACCGGGAAACCGTTCGTTTGATATTGAATGAAGCGCAGCTGACGACCATCAGCAACACGGAGAGGTGACAACACAGCACGGGTGAGAGAACTTGTTCAATCTGATCGAAGATTAACAGTCATAACGATTGCTGATGAAGTGAACATGAACCGGGAAACCGTTCGTTTGATACTGACTGAAGAATTGGGGATGAGAAAAATTTGTGCCAAGATGGTGCTCAGGCATCTCATACAGCAACATCGGGATGCTCGGTGGAGCGCAGTTTTTGACATCCAAATGCATTACAGTGAAGCTCACCTGATCTCGGACCTTGCGACTTCTTTTTATTTCAAAAAGTAAAATTGGCGGTGAAAGGACACCATTTTGAGACTACAGAAGGCATCCAGAGGTCTGTAAAGCAGGTATTAAACGAAATCCCACAAAATACGTTCCAGAAATGCTACAAACAATGGCAGCACCGCTGGAAAAGGTGTGTGCAGGCACAAGGGATGTACTTTGAAGGTGACCACATTGTAGTTGATGAATAAATAAAATAAAACTTTTTTTTGGAACCAGTCTCATTACTTTATTGTCCTACCTCGTAGGCCTCTGAAATACATACCGAGACGCAAACCGCAGCTGCACTATTGATTTCCAAACTTTCCTAGTGCATGAAAAAAAAAAAAAGCCTTAGCCCACCACAGTAAGAACAAAGATTTTTTTTTCACAAGAAGTGTATTTTTAAAATTATACACACTTTTGTGTTTTATCAATATCATTGTGAATTGTCATCAAGGAAGCGTCGCGGTCCATAAGCAAACCATAAAATCCCACCAATTGAAAGCGTCCCGTCTATTGTGAAACACCGATCCACCGAATCAAATTCATGTGATCCAGCAGCCACATGACTCACATAAAACCGATCGAAGTTCATTCAAGTGCACACTAAAAATCTTCCATCGTCAGCAGACCGATCAAATGCTGTCGGGTTTATGGCCTGCTCCTGAAAATCAGTTGTAACCGAGGCGACAGTCCTGCATCTGTACTATACTAGTTCCCGGCTTAACTCTGATACGCACCACAATGTCACACCGTCAAAAATTACAAGAAGTCTACCAATCGCCGCATGTTACGACTTCACGTGTTAGTGAACACACACACACAAACACACACCTCTGCAATTAGGTACAGAAATCGGCCGGCCATTAGCAATCCAAGCTAAAATGATCTAGTCAATATACTACACAAATACACCACTGTGGAGATGTTAGGTTCTTGCCTCACTGTTTCAAGCTGCAAGTTAATGTATAAGGGTGGACCAAAGATAAAGGCTACGTACGAAGACCGTAGATATATATGGCATTTGTCAATTTTTTTTTGTCGAACCTGCAACGGACATGGCAGTGTTTATTTAAGTGTAGGCGTTACTCTCTATATGTTTCTATTTCTCTAACAATTTAAACGGTAGATACTAAGTTCAAGGTCAAGTAGCTCATTTTAGAAAACTATTTCATATTCTTACGTGATGTCAGCGAAATTTAATTTACATCAAAGATTTTTTAAGTGTGACAACCCCTGGTGATACAAATACTAACGTGAGCAAGGTCACAATCTTCGTATGGTAAAGACCCAAAGGGAAAAATTATACACCTATAATGTTTCCCTTCGTATCTTACGGCATGGTGACGATGATGATGATGATGACAACGATGATGGCTATTTTATATGTAAGCCGAAACGTGTAGCACAATAATTTTCAAAATTTACTGTACAAAGACTAGCTGAAAACCGGCGAACTTGTCAAGAAGGACTCTGCTCCATGGAGTAATTAAGTAAGGAAGTAAGTCCATAAGCAATTAAGTGAGTAAGTAAGTGATTGAGTAATTATGTAAGTAAGTAATATATTTAGTATCTTCCCGGCACATTTCGGCTTAAAGCCACTTTCAAGGAGATCTTCATAAATGCATTTTGGTAAATTCGTAAACTTTAGGTACCACATATAAGTGTGTTTGGGAAAACCCGGAAAACGGCTTGTAAGCCGAAATATGTACGTTAAATTTTAAACGTTATAAGGTGTTGTGAAGACACTTGTGTATTTTGTTGGAATACACTGATCCAAATGGTCAGCATTATGTAATTTCTCACCTTCCAACATCGCATGCACAATTCCCTTACATATTTCACAAAATGAACTAAATACCACGAAGATAAAAGACGCCGAAAAATAATACTTTCATTAAAATTCGTTTAGGTTTTATATCTGCAGCAGTGAAGTGTTTAGCTGTACCGTTAACGGAACAACACAGCATCAACGGAGAAATATGAAAAACATAACTTATATGAAACATTGTAACGAATATCACCACAGCTGGATTTAGCAGTTGAATGCCTCGGATGGCGCAACACTTGTGTGAACTCCAAGGTAATATAAAGTCCCATTTGTCTCTCGCTTTATCTCGCACAAGTGACCTATCTACACTAAACCGCGCGCTCTGTTGAGGAACACCCACATCAGTAAAATTTCAAATTTACTTGCTCGTCCTCTCAGGAGTCATTAAAAGTCGACAAAACAGAGACAGGTAGAGAGACACACTAAAAAACAGTAAGAACTTGAATAATTTTCACACCTTGAATACCTACAGCACATTCACAGGCTGTAACAATTCTGTTCGCCACACACATTTAGCCCACACAGAAGAATTCCACCAGATCTTCCACATACGCAACAGATAAAGGTAATGTTTAGTAACTTTTTAATGCAACAACAATTAAAGTACCCCCTGACGATGAACTAGTAAGGTCCGAAATATGTAGGTTGTTAATGTTTTTAAAAATATTATTGTGAATTAAATGTCTATTGTCAAACTGTGGAAATTTTCACACAGTACATTAGTTAATTCCAAATAAATGCTGGGTTAAACCGCGTGCAGTGTGGAATCATGCAGCACAACACAGATACTGAGGACAGATACTTCGGCCTATGAAACGAAACTTTAAGAATTCAAAACACAGTATTCCTTATTTTTATTCAGGCGATACTCGTATAATAAGTCCTGCGCTGAAAGGCTGAACAGTACAATGCCCCTCGGAATGCTCAAATAAATCATGCTTCATCAGAATCCACCTGCGAAATCAGAAATAAATGGACCTGTCTACCTTCTGAGACACCGCGAAACGCCGATCCTGAAACAGACCGTTCGCTACGGATTGTCGGTTCTTCAATGAAAATTTAGAAAACTTCAAACTATTCAAAAAGTTGGCTCTTTCTAAAACTTACACACTGATGTGACAGTACAAAGCAATGTGACTAATAAGAGACATTGAAATGTATACTAATAACCAAGTTTAAATGATTGGTATGCCATGTTTCGTGTAAAAAACATGGCAAACATGGCACATTTGTGAGCTTGCTGCTAAGTCTGTCTGTGGTTCAAACAAACACATGGATCCGCAGATTAAAGGCATGCTGTTCACAGCAAAAGTGGTTCATATGAATATGAAACCTAAAGGGCATAAAATACACAGGTATTTATTGCAGCTGGAAGATGGCTCCAGTTTGTCAGAAAATTCGTGTTGCTGCTCTTGAGAGCGGTTTCGTAAACATAAGTTACTAATTGCAGTGGGTTGTGTTAATTAGGCAAGCGTTCAATCCTTGTTAGTTTTCCATTCCCCAATTAGGAAAGACGCACAGTACTCGGCTATTCATTTTCGAACAAAAGGCACAAAACTTTCTATGCTTGTGGTTGGAAACTTGTTACATACTGGTACATACTGCAGACTTATTATGAATCTTTAATCTCAGTGTTTTAGTTGGTGAATCTGGCAATGGATGTGTATCTGCAATACCTAACTATTAAACCTCCATATCAAATATTTTAGTAGGTCCGGATTTCAAATAATGTGTTTAGTAAAATGTGATTCTATAGAAATTATTTATTTTTCGTGAAAAATTACGATTTATAATTATGGACGAATCGACTAACATAAAGTGGCTTCCTGACCAACATTACAATATATATATATATATATATATATATATATATATATATATATATATATCTATATATATCTCTTTTTTATATTAAAAATCTATATATTTCTCTCTATAAAAAAAAAAAAAAAAAAA
>Ga0136643_10014609_pt1 | contig 11790 bp, 12 predicted proteins | sample TergutLab28metaG_FD_96883 | JGI IMG/M metagenome (GOLD analysis project Ga0136643, IMG submission 96883) | Labiotermes labralis P1 segment gut microbial communities from Petit-Saut dam, French Guiana - Lab288 P1 (version 3) (version 3) | ecosystem: Host-associated > Arthropoda: Insects >...
ATATATGTCTGCAAATATATTTTTCCTGAAAAGTGAAGCTATTGAAATATGGGGTTGTCATACATGTATACATATGATATACCATTAACAATACACCAGTCACTAGCACAGACAACACTTCCACTTATTATAATGAGCAATATACAAGTCAAATGCCCGAGTTTGAAAAGGAGAGATGAAATATCCTCATTTATACCTCTCCTCCATTACGTTCACCCACCACATGTACACACAGCTGTTACACTGTGCCATTCTCCACATGTGCTTAAGTTACAATTTTCTCCATGCTCCCCTTCCTTCCTCTGCAACAGTTATGGGTGAGTGGGCCTCCACACTCTCTCCAACCCCTAAACGCTTGGGCCTGATGTGTGTAGTGGTGTCTTGTCAACGGGACTAAAAGAGGTTCATGATATCTCCTTTGGGGCATGCCATGTTTTGTGAATAATTGGACTGATGTCACAGAATGGGTTTGTGGAATGCCATTCACTTTCCTGTCACTCTCTTCACCATCCTTTTCTTGAGACATCCTACTGTTACCTGCTTAAGCCTGAAGCGGATATGGTGTGGGCTAAGTATGTGGAAACATCTTCTGAATTCAATCTCAGTCTGGTTTTTTAAAGTCAGTTTCAGCCCAATGGGAAGACGCCAGGAACCCTGTGCGGACATTATGTGCAGCTTGCGTTTGTCTGCATGATGTTGGTAAAAAAGGAGTATGAGCTATTTGAAATGGGCCATATTGTCAGTACACTTATGTTACTGTATTTCATGTATTCATTTCTGTTCTATGTTAAATATTGTTACAGTTAACAGCTCATGTTGATTTGTTTTGCTTGGATTCCTTTGTGGCTTCTAAGTTTTTGCTCAGGGACAAACAAGGGTGGGTGCAAGGTAAAGGGGGCCCTTCAATTAGAGTTCTATAACCCCCAAGCAGTGTACATGATCATGATGAGTCAGCTGAGACTACTGTACCACATTTTGTAATGGATGCCAGATATTGTCATAAAGTAATAACATCCAGCCCTGCTGTTTGTGGAAACTGCTTACTTCGCTCCACTTTTTTTTAGCGTGGTACTGTACATGTGACACTGCCATTGTCCCTTTCTATTCATATAACCTTTAGTGGTGGGGTGGTGGGGAAAAGTGGTTTTGTGGCTAATGTGACATTATGTGGCTGCATCCACAGCAGTTAAATGTAAACAAGGACTTTCAAATCACTTGTTATACCAGAATTAAAAAGCATGCACTTTAGTGGTACTGAGTAACAGTACTACATACAGCACACTGACGAAGACAGTGCACCACTAAATTGTCATTACAATGGACTTCTCATTATGAACTGTACTCATAACAGTGGACCTCCACTGTCCTTACTCTTGCACATTTAAAAAGAACATAAAACATCATAGTGATAGCTGCAGGAAGATCTCAGCTCTCTCACACTCACCAAAATGACAGATGTCAGTGGCTGTAACAAGACACAGTATGCCATTATTTAGTTCCTTTAAAGTTACTGTCTTCTGGGATATAATGTTATGTAGTCTGCTAGACAGGTACCATGTTCTGGAGAAATCTGCCTTCCTCCTACCATCTTAAATACCATACTACACTGCATATTACATCACATCCCATCAGACAGCCTCAGATAAAATATGCCTATGGATAAATAACAGCAATGTGAGAACATGAAAGGTTGAGGCAGCAGGTTGCTGCACAACATTGGCTTCTCTCTCCCAGAGACCACAGCCTTAATACCTTATTATTCAAATCTCATATACTTGCTTGCATGGTAAAATCAGTATCATTGAACCTTTAAATTACTGGGTTTGTATTTTAACTTTAGCACATAGGTTATGAAAAATGTATTATTTGAACAGAAAAAGTTACAATTATGAAATAAATGACATTTTGTGGAAAATAAAACAGAGTTTATGTATCAAATCTTAAAAATACACTAAATTTCCTCGTTGCCTAAATATGAAAAATGAACACTAAGGGTGTTTTTTAGCATGAATTTGCATGTGTGAACATAGTCATTTAAAGTATAAAAGCAATTCATTTAAGCTAGCAGAAGTGACAAAATTATTCTGCTACACCTGAATACGGTACTATATTTTCCAATCTAACAACAATACAAACTTCACTGTCAGTTATCTACACACAAAGTACAATTTAGAATATCTTTCAATACTGCATTGTAAAGAATGCCAAATGTAAATGATGGCAATGTATTTCCCATATTACACACATATTTTGTCTACACATAACAAAATTTCATTTTAACAAAAAATTATCCAAGTACCATTGCATTTTGTCCTGCTGATGATTGACTGCAACCATTACTAATGTACTACATCTGCTACACATCCAACTGCTAAGGGAATAAGCATGTGTTCACTCTCAATTATAACCAAGACAAAATCCAATCTTATGAAGACAACACAATGACTTACCTCAACTTGGCATGAGTCTTACAGCTCACGTATGGATTTTGCAGGAGGCGAGGTGTGGTCTCCATAACTCGAACCAGAAGAGTGTCCAAATAGTCTTCCAAATCTTGCAACCTCCTAGTTTGATGTTCCATTGAAACTTGAAGACTGCATATAATCGCAATCAAATCCTTTGGAAAAACATACAAAAAAATCTTCCAATGATAGTCTTCAAGTATATCATGCAACATAGCTTGAAAGACATGTACCAACATTTCAGGGGAACCTGCCGCCTTCATGTTCTGGATAGAAGAACCTGCAGATGGAAGCAGCAAGTTTTACTGTAAAAATGGTATTGTGCCTGTCCATCTTTTTCTTTGGACCCTGGCTGTAACAGCTCCACACATTAACCTCACAACTCAGCAGCAGCTGGCCTCTTTCAGTAAAGGTGTATTAACAGGGAGGAAAGGAATTAAGGAGGAGCTGCAAGGAGAGGTCTTCAGCAGGTCTGTATAAGAATGGCTTTGTCCACACTCGTGCGCTTTTGCTTGCGTTTAGCGCACTGGTATGACACATATGTTTGACGAAAGTGACGCATGCTATAGCGCATGCCTTAAATATGATGAAAGGTGTTGAAAACAGTAACACATGCAGTAGGGCACGTGATTCCGACCTAAGTGGATTTATGTTCAACACTGCATTCAGCTTTTACTTGCTTATACAGGCAGCACGTCTTCAGATCACACAAAAACGTTAGATTACAGATCATTTACTGCATTGTGGGACATGAATCATAAAGATTACACTAACAAAATTAAAAGAAATGATGCGTTGAATGCTTTGGCAACAAATTATAAAATGAGTGTTAAAGAATCTTATGCATATTGGACCATGCATTATCTTGATATTTGAATAAAGGTAGACCAACTAGATGACACTTGTTTTATTATGCCAATTTAGTACTCAACATGTTTCAGTTGTTAATACATGTATTAACATCTGAAACATGTTGAGCAGTAAACTGACATAATAAAACAAGTGTCATCTAGTTGGTCTACCTTTATTCAGAGTGTTAAAGAAGTTAAGAACAAAATTAAAAGCCTACGATCTTATTTTGCAAAGGAGCACCAAAAAGTGACAGAAAAAAAAGTGGTGCGGGTGTAGACAATGTGTACGACTTTCCTTGGTTTGCGTACAATCACTAATGTTCACTTTGGACACCATAACACCAAGAGAAACTAAACAGACTGGTGCTGGACAAACAAAGAACACCGAGTTGGAAAATCCAGGGACATTTGAAGACAACAATGATGTAAGTACTTTTTTATTTAATTAATATTCGTTCAATAATGTTTTACATTATTTCCATTAAAGCTAGTTTAATTACAATTAGCACAATTATAAGTATTTATTTTGATATAGAATGGAACCTTCAGCTGTCAAAATGTAATTCATGAACTCATCCCTGATCTTAATCGCCGTTCTTGATGCGTTCCGTGGAAGTAATTGAAGAGGCCTTATGCCACTGTCATTCGAAGTTATTTCTCTCCAAGATCCTCTAATAATTTTGCCAGTGCTCGCATCCTCATTATAAAAACATCATTGGAGTGAACAATATCTAGCCGAATCTGGTTGCGAACGAAGAAAGTTGTGAGGTACACACAAGTTAGGACAATATCAACTACAGTACTTTCAACTTTAATTTCTATTGGTTTTTTGAAAAATTCTGAATGCAGACGTAAGTAACCCAAATGCATTTTCCACAATACGCCTTGCTCTCGAAAGTCTGTAATTGAATACTCTTTTCAGGGATCCTTTATTCAAAACTGTTGCGTAGGGTTTCATTATATGTCTTGTTAAAGGAAATGCATCATCAGCAACTGGCATATATGGAACTAGTATTTTCCGGCCAGGTAGTGCTTCATCTTGTGGTAAATACAAGTCGTCATTTTCGAGTTTTGTATAAAACTCGGTATTTCTGAATACACCACCATCTGAAATATGTCCTTGGCAACCTACGTTAACGTAAATAAAACAGTAATTTGTGTCCACAATCGCCATCAATATTATGCTTTTGGTCCCTTTATAGTTATGGAATTCTCCCACTGTATTTTCTGGTCATTGTACCATTATGTGTTTCCCGTCACGTGCACCAATGCAATGTGGAAAATTCCATCTTCCGTCAAACTCATCTGTAATTGCTTTCCATTGCTCTTCACTTGAAGGTAACTGAAAAATGAAACAAATTATAATGAATAAAAGAAAACAAAAGATAAAACAAAAATGAAATAGGTAGGGAATCATATACATTAGATAAAATGATAGCATGTGCTTTTACAATAAGAGATAAGGTTTAATTTGATACAACTTTTTTCCTTACGTTAAATATGCCGTTAGATAAGAAGGAATGCATTTGGTATATAGTTCGGTATAGCTTAACGTAACATAACACATTAATTAATGCGTATGTTAGAATAAATGTGTATGTTAATAAATAAAATATATTTAATAATGTATTTCTTTTTCACTTTATTTTTCTTTATTTTTTGTGAGTGAATCACAACTCATTTTGGGTAAAATTTTATTGTTTCAGGATTCCCAAGATCGGGAAACAGTTCCTGTGTCTCAGTTGATGCACGTTTCAGAGAGTGAACGTGCGTTTGCTCATCTGCCTATAAGAACAAAAAGAAACTTAAAGAGAAGTCGGGAAGATGAAAGGGAACAGGAAGCATATAATTTCCCTAAAGTTGCCACAGATCATTTGATGAATTATAGATGAGTTTTCCATTTTTGAGCAAATGGTTGCATCCCAGCCGAGAAAACTTAATTGATGTAATCAAGCAATTGCAAAAAACTACATTCAGAACTATCTTTTTGACATGGAAATGCGCGAAATGAATTCCGTTCCTTTAGATAACCCATCACTGACCTTATCATATTCAGTAACGCCATCAAACTCTTACTCACCTGGCTCTTCCCCGCAATCATGTCAAAGTGTGAATTCTGATTATACTAATACATCCACCAGCCAACTCCATGACACAGCTTACAAGGAAATCCAAGATTTAATGACTTTCAATACTAACAATTAATAATAATGTACAAAACTTATTGAAAAACTTGATGTGCTTGACTTAGAAATGGGACAATAAAAATGGTGTCAAATCTTGGAAATTAAAAAGTCCAAATCTATAGAGAGTAAATCTATACATTAAAAAAACTGTTATACAGATTTCCTCTTAATGCATATTACTACTGTGTAAAAATATTTGTAACATCAAAAAAATAAAGTAATAAAATAACCTACCTTGACATAATCTCGTAGACTTTCAATTACAGCTTTTAGAACCCCTGGTAATACTGATGATATGAAGTGCTTTGATACTTTACATAAGTATATCGGTGACATAAATGAATCTCCGGTGGCCAAATACCTAAGTGTGATCGCTAATTTCATTTCAGGAGGCACTGAATCTCTGAAATGAGTATTCTGTTTTGTAATCATTGGCTCCACAATCCCCAAAAGCATATAGAAGTTCGTTTTTGACATACACGTAAAGTTCTTAAACAGAATGTCTTCATTGAATTCCAAATCCCTCATTATTCTGGAATTTCGACTTTTTAAAAAATCTTTAACCCATATCAATCGCTGGTATTTTCTGCGTCTTTTTCTCACATTTTTAAAAACTATAAACGCAGCACTTATACTGGCTAACACAGCAGCATCAGATACCTCCATTGAATTCGCCATTTACACTTGTTACAAGTTGAACGACTACTGACGCACAAGTGAGGAAAGGTTGAGGCATGTGTCCATGACATGCGCCAAAAGGCATGCCCTTGATGAACGCAGTGTGGAAACATGAAAGCGCAAGAGGAAGATGAAAGTGCACAAGTGTGGACATAGCAAATGACCATAACTAGCAGCTGCATATACTGCATCATTTGGGAATTGTACTGCGCAACCTCTGCTGCAGCATACGTACTGCTCTATACCAAAGTGTTAACTGGACCGTATGTAGGTAAGCCAGCAGAATCACATGAACTAATGCAGTGATGGTCACACAAATGATGATACAGCATGTCCAAAGAATAAACACATAATTACCTTGAAAGGACCACAATTACCATTAGGCCAGAGAATTCTACCCCAGATTACACATTATCAAAACAAGTGTGATTTCCAGCCTTAAAGCCATCAACTCACACGAGAAGCTCTAGGTGTAATGGCAATTCTAATGTCGGAGGCATTTACCTCTTTTGATTTTCCACGATATTTCTGTACCACTGCTGGTGAAATTCTGCTGGCTGCTGAGGTAAAGCCATTCTTTTCACCTCCAACATTAATCCTCTCATCACTCTGTGTAGCCTTACTCTCTGGTATCTTGCTCTCTGCATGCAAAATAAATTTTTTATTTACTATCACTTTGAGACTGACCAGAAATAATTACAGAGAGCACAAAGATTAAAATCAACTATTCTACATTACACCAATATCTTTTAACATGAAAACTGTCATGTTCCAAGACATAAGGCAACGTAATCTGATAGAAATACATAGCTTCCATGGAATGTTGGTAAGTTTCTACCACACTACAAATGATAAAGTCTCAGTACACACTAATCTTCACAGTCACCATCAGTAAACTTCATATCTTGCATCCCTTCACACATGTATGTGAATTCAGCTTCACACACAGCTGCAGCAGCAGCAGCAAGATTACCAGGATCTGTTACACTGGATCATTCAGCTTACTGGTTACTGCATATATCTATTTTCCACACCTCAACTCTATTCTTACGTCTGGTTTTCAATCTAAAACACAATATTCTACCTTTCTACATGTTTCTCTCAAACCTTGCTCTTCATGTCTCGAATTCACTATCTTTAGAATTTCCTGTCTTTTTGTACTTTATTTAAACTAAAATTTTCAAGAATAAATAACACAAATTATCACTTCTTGTTGCACCCAAAGCCTATAACACCAAATTTTAGTTGACCTTGAAAATGTCCTGATTAAAGAGAAAATTTCTTTAAAGCTAGGACTGACTAAAATTGTTAACCAACTAGAAAACTGGCAGTAGAATCTAAAGATGCACAACCACAAATGTTTATGCCAGAGACCATGATCCACTATCAGTTCCATCCAACTCCTTTCCTAAAATATTGTCCTTTAAGGCCCATCAAAATATACTTATCATATCTCATAACCAGACGCCACATTCCAAGGGAAGATCCACTACATATTACCCTCTTATCTATGTCTACGTCTCCCAAATGGTCTCCTTCCTTCAGGTTTGCCCATCAGGTCCATGTCTACATTTTGTCTCCCCCATGCATGCCACATGCCCCATTCACCTCCTCTTTTTTTTATTTCATCACCCTAATAACACAAAAATGATAACACTTTAAATTTGTGGCAAAATATTCATTTCAGTAACACATATATATACATATGTATATGGTTTCAGTATACACTATATGTACAAAAACAAAAAGAGTACCTTTTCGAAACTGTTTCAGTTTTCTTACTAATCTTGATATCTCTTTTGGTTTACCATGTCCCTTCAGAGCAGCAGCTTCTGGTTCCCCTGCCCTTGGTTCTGACTGATTCAAACCAGTATTAGACTGCGACAATGATGCATACTTGGAGAAATCATCAGGTTCAACTTCTTCTGGCTGACTGCTCAAAACACTTCTAGAACCCTCCCATGAGCGTCGTTTTGAGATTTCCATATTGGCAGAAAAAGTGTCTAACATGTAAGGAAAAAAGAATTTGATTTAACAGAACATCAAAGTTTATAATCTCCTACTCCAATGCAGAATACAACTGTGGATAAATAAGCGGTCTGGATTTAACATCGTTCATTAACAGTTTTCTGGAGGAGAGCATATTATGTTACTTTGCTTACGTGAGAAAGTGTGTACACAGAAACAAGCATGTTATTGCATGCATACATACAAGTGAGGGGAGGGGGGGGGGGAGAGAGAGAGAAAGAGAGAACCCACACACAGAATTTACTGACACTGATTTTAATATCTGTGAATATAACTGAGATGGAATGTATAGTCTGCTAGGATGTGACATCATGAAGCATGAAGAACCAGTGTTTCAGAGGAAACTGCTGCCTCCATTTGTATGGTATAAGCACATCCTTCAACATATAAACATCTGGAATCTCAGGTAATTACACATGCAATTTGACAATGTAACTTGTTCACTGTTTGGATTACATATTAATATCACACAGCCATGACGTTGCTGTGTGCCAGGAATCAGAATTCAATGCTTTTTCACAAACTACCAGCACAATTTGAATAGTCATAAGACATGCTGGAAGCTGCTGTCACCTGTAGTAAGTTTTGGAGGAGGAGAAGGAGAAGAAGGAGGAGGAGGAGGAGGAGGAGAATGAGGAGAACAAGGAGGAAGAGAGGTAGGAGAAGAAGAAGGAGGAGAAGGGGGAGAAGGAGGAGGAGGAGGGGGGGGAGGGGGAGGAGGAGAAGGAGGAGGAGGAGAAAAAGAAGATGAAGAAGGAGGAGGAGGAGGAGAGGAAAAGGAGGAGGAGGAGAGGAAAAGGAGGAGGAAGAGAAGGAGAAGGGGGAGAAGAAAAGGAGGAGGAGGAAGAGGATGACGGGAAAAAGGAGGAGGAGGAGAAGAAGAAAAGACACCACAATTTTTCAGCACCCATATACAAACCCACATGGTGAACAACATGGTTTTCTTAGTATTTATATCAAACAATAATAATTTATGAAATCCAAGGTTCTCATGGCAGGGAATATAAACATCTCAAAAGCTACGTACAGCTACACCTACAAAGCACTCCCTAGCAAGAAGTACATTATTTAAACTAATTAAGACATAATAATCTTTGACTCAAAAAGTAAAATACACTCAAATGGGGGTATGATAATGGCCTTCTTGATTGTGATGTCAAATACAGAAAACCACAATTTTGCATTTTGTGGTGGTCACCTGAAAATGGTATAAAAACCATGAAAGTGTAAAATCTGGGAAATACTGTTCTTATGGACATTTGGTGGAGACCGTAAAACACACGCATGTAAAATCATGAAACACGCAAAAATGGGGGAACACAAACGGGGTTTTATTGTAGTCTGATGGACTGGTAACACCTTTTTAAGAAAATGCTCCATCCAGCCCAACTGTTCCCTGAATTGGATGGTGTCACACCTAACAATCTGTACAACTTCTGCACAAATGTGGCAATGATGCAATAATGCACCAAAAAATTCAAGCACAGCAACAAAATTACCACTTATTGGGTCAAGGCAGTGGTACTGCCCTAATTCTGTATTAATAAAATGCCTAGTTTGAATTTCAGGTGGGTCATCTCCTCTACTCCCTGAGTTTTTTCAGTTTTCCTTAATCCTGATAGGCAACTATGATAGTAACACCTTTAGGTGAGAACTGCTTCCATCCATATCCTCTACAATTTATCATTCATCATCATCATCATCATCACCGTCATCATCATCATCATAGTGTTTGATGCTTTATAGCCTGAGATACTGACAACGTACTAAAATAAACCACAAAAAAATTACTGTTATGATATTTATCATTTATTTCAGTTTTACCCACCAAACAACATTACATTCTGCAGGCTCCAGCCGTTCTCTCTAAACTGACTTAGGCCTCACAGTTTTTCAGAAAATAACAAAATATCCTCACCCTTTCCTTGCTTTCTATACAGTTTCCGCTCCCATTCATCAAGGGGCCTGTCTTGTGTCAACCCTGAATTACTGTTCGTGCTTTGCAGTAACGTACGTGACAGAAATTCTCCCCCTGCCAGGTTCTCCACGGACCCAGGAGTGACAGAAGCCTGGCTGGCATTGAGGGAGCTGCCCGAGCTCTTGTGTGAAAGTTCATCTAGCTGAAACCAAGCAATGAATATTAATGCCATATTCTAGCCACTTGTTATTTATTACCATAAACAGGCTGCAGAGAAAGGACCCTACACTGATGCTCCCCCTTTCTGTTTTGGGCTGTTACATACTCCCCTACAGTCCAGCTACTCTGTCCACACAAATAATAGCAATCAACATATCATGACCTCAACTGATAACAACAACTTTAGGTTGGCTGACATAGGACACTGTGAAAGTAACAGATGTATCATACAGCTTTGGGTACAAAGAACAAAACTCTAAAGTGAGGAGCTTCATAATTTGCATTTGTCACCAAATATTATTAGGGGGATCAAGTCACTGAGGACAGGACAGACAAGATATGAAGAATGCAGGAAGAGATAAATTCACAAAAAATTACAGATGAAAGAACAGAAACAGAGAACTTGAAGACCCCAAAACTGATGGGAGTATAATATTACCTATACTGGACCTGATTTTAGGTCCTCAAATCTGTGCCTACTTCAGATTATGATCTTTGGTATCAGACACAACTTGGCAGCAAGGCACCAATGGTTTGGAGGAACATACTGGCCCCATCTTCATTGCATCCATGTACCAAACTATACAGCACTATATTGCAGAATACTGTGATCTGATTTACAACAGACCTTAAACAGCATGGGTATGAGAGTGCACATTTCATACAACTTGATCAGGATAAGGTTCAGTGTCATATTCTTGCGAAGACATTAGGGAGTTCCAGATTACATTCACCTTTAAATTACTAAGTCGATATTTAAAATTTAGTGCTCTCTTTATGAAAATCATATTATTTGAACCGAAGAAGATACAATTATGAAATAAATGGAATTTTTGGAAAATAAGACAGAGATTATGCCGCATGTATTAAAAATGCAGTAAACTGCCTTGTTGCTTAAATAAGCAAAATGAATTTCTAGGGGTCTTTTTTTACCTGCATTCACACAGGCAAATGCAGGTCAGTTAAAGGCAAAATACCTCAATCAGGTAAGTAACTATCAGTTTCTTCATATGCTATTTCTGCTTATATTTGTACTTCTTTGAAACTTGGTGTTGGTGAGGGTGTGCATGCGTGTGCTATCAAATAAATACACTGGTCATACTCACAGTAAAGCCATCTTCACTCTCACCCTCACTAATCACTCCAGGATCAGCATCCCCTGGCACTTGAGAAGACATTGGGTACGATGTTCGAAATTCACCATCTCCAGTCACATATTTGTCATTGCTTTTACTTCTTCCCATTTCTTTAGAAGAAATATTCAGTTAGTATGACATACACACACACACACACACACACACACACACACACACACATATATATATATATATATATATATATATATATAGCATTTAAAAACAGCACAATACAGAAAGGAAATACAACAACAAAACAACAATGCTGGAAAAAATAATATTAACTATTTTAAAAAAAACATATGTTTCTAA